>Ga0256407_10012429_pt1 | contig 11582 bp, 8 predicted proteins | sample RumenRJG_04DNA_FD_193489 | JGI IMG/M metagenome (GOLD analysis project Ga0256407, IMG submission 193489) | Bovine rumen microbial communities from Lethbridge, Alberta, Canada - RJG_04 | ecosystem: Host-associated > Mammals > Digestive system > Stomach > Rumen | place: Canada: Alberta | collected... | reverse complement strand
AAAAAATAGTAAATTGTTCTTGGATTTTATATTAAAAATAATATTTTAATATATTATTATTAATAAAATTTGTATTAACTTGAAAAATAATTAATTTTGATTGTATGAATAAATATGTATCATATTTTTAGATATAAAAAAACCATTAAAAATAATATTCTTCCCTTTTGAAAATTTTCATTAAAAGTATTATAGAGGAAATTAACTTAAATATATAATATAGAGAAATTATTTAAAAAATTTTTAGTTCTTCAATTTATAAATATAAATAATATTTTGAAATAATTTTGAAAAATTAAAAAAATGATAAGTATCTAATTAAGAAAAATTTTTAATTTTTTTGTCCATTTATTTAAAAATAATATTAAAAAAAATAAATATAAAGTATATATAAATAAGCATTTAAGACAAAGAATTATGACTTAATGCATGCTTAAGATAATTAATATAACTTGAATCAGAATCTTTTAATTCTTCACTTGTTTTATTTATAGAACTATTTAAAAACATTGTATAACTTGAAATTTTTTCTGAATTTTTATCAATTTTAGGTTTAAAAGGAAAATTAGGTGTTAATTCCTTTATTCTTTTTATTCTATTTTCATCATCAGGAAATCTCATAATAATTTGTTTATCATCAAAATTTAATATTTTATATAATTTATAACATCCTTCAATGAAATCATCTTTATAAATAGGTTCTTCAGAATTTTTTATTTCTTCAATTATAGGTTGTAAAATTGTTATTATTTTTTTAGGAACTTTTGAAATATCCATTGTATGAATTGTAATTTGACCATCATTATTTGAATCAAATAGATTAAATATTTTTTCAAAAGTTTTATATTTTTTTTTATTAAATATATTATTTGAAGAATAATCAATTGATAAACTTCTCTTTTTATTAAATAACGATTCTTGAGTTTTGGATTTATGCATTTTATATTTTTCTGCATATGAATATAAATAATCAAATACATCTTTTCTTCTTGATAAATTAAATGAATCATTTTTATTTTCATTTATTAAAGGAGTAAATAATTCTTGTCCTGTTTTATTATCAAAAGGTTCATTTGCTTCTTGAAATAATTTATTTTTTTTTTCTTGAGATTTTGATAAATAAATTTTTTGTCTTTCATCAAAAGATTTATTTATTAGACTTCCTTTTGAATAATCTGTAAATTCAGGTTTGAATGAACAATCTTGATACATTTCAATTTCAATTCTTTTTAATTTTTTTTGAATATTATCTTTACTATTATACATTCTGTTAATTCTTTCTTCTCTTGATAAATTTTTTTTATTTTCCATTTTTAAACTTTTTAAATTAAAATTTGGGATAAAAGAAAAATCTTCTTTTTTATATTTATCTTTTAATTTTTTCATTTTATTTTCTATAATATCTCTATAATTTAATAATGATTTATCATCTTTATAATTTGTTCTAAATTTTTTTGATTCTTCTAAAATTTCAGTTGTATTAGAATTTATTTTAGGATGAAAAGTATATATTTCTTTTTTATCATTTAATAAATTATCTTTTAATTCTTTTATTCTTCTACATTCTAATTCTGCCATTTTAATTCCTTTTTCATATAATCTTTCTCCTGTATTTGTAAATGTACTTCTTTGAATATTTTTATATATTTTATTTCTTATTTTATTATGATTTGGAGATTTTTTTAAGAGAGATTTTATTTTAATTGATTGATTATTATTATATGCTTTCACATTATTATTTTCAGTTAAAATATTATTTTTTAAATTATTTTGATATGATTTTATTTCTGTTGGAATATTATTATTTATTAAATTAAATGATTGATTATTTAAATTATTTGATAAATTAGGTTTTTTTATTTTATTTAACTCAAAAGATTTATTTCTACTTTTTCTTTTTTCCATTTTCTCTTTTAAATTATTAAAAAATCTTTCATATGAAAATAAGGTATGTTCAATTGGATTTATTTTTTGTTTATTTAATGAAATGAATTTTTTATTTGGTTTTTCAACTGGAATTATTTCTTTTTTATTCTGATTTGTCTCAATATATTTTTTTGTTTTTTTTTTAGTTTTATTCTTTTTTAAATTTGGGTTTTTTCTTATCATTTTCTCAGGATTAAAAGTATTTTTTTTAAATATAAAATTTTCAAATTTTTTTTTTGGAGAATTAATTTGAGAATTTATTTGTGAATTGGTTTTTGAATTTGATTGTGAATTTATAATCCGATTTTGAATTTTATTATTATTAATTATGTTATTTTTAATATTATTATTATTAGTATTATTAATATTATTAGTATTATTAGTATTATTAGTAATTATTTTACTATTATTATTAGAATTAATCTGAATATTATTATTATTATTTATTTTATTATTTTCTAGATTTAATTTCTTTATTTCTTTATTTAATTTATTATTATTTACTTGTCTAGTTGATTCCTCATCAACTTCTTCTATTGTTGGAGTAAAAAATATATTATCATTATTGATGAATTCATTTTTAAATTTAATAATTTGATTTTTTAAAAAATCCATAGATGAATAATCTAAATTATATTGTTTACAAAAGTTAAAAGATAATTCTTCAGGATTTGAATTTAAAAAAATTGGTAAATTTCCACTTTTTCCTTGATCTAATTCAATTGTCATAACATAAATTGGCTCTTCTTTAATTAAATTTTTATTTTTTTTATTTGGTAAAAATTTTTTTTTTTTATTTGTGTTTTCCATTAAAAAAAATTTAAATAATTGAATTTTTAAAAAATTTTTAATTTAAAATGTCAAGAGCAAATGTAGGAAACATGAATGATGAAAAAAAAATAAATGATATCACAAAAAATTTTGAAAACGAATTTGGATTAGAAGGAAATGAAATACCTAGATTGAAATTTGAATCTTATAATTTATCAGAAAAGCAAAAAAAACAACAAATTGAAATATATTTTTTAAAAGTTTTTGAAAAATTAGAAAAATTAAAATTAAAAAAAAAAATTCAAGAACAAAAGCAATATCAAGATATAAATGAAAAAAATGAAGAAAATAATAATGAAGATATAATTGATAATGAAACAGAAAAAAAGGTAACAATTAATAAATACTTTGGATGTGTGTTTATCATATTAATAATAGTGATATTTATTTATAATAAATTGAAAACTAAATAAAAAAAATTTAATAAAAAAATAAAAAAATATTAAAACAACTAAAAAAAATAAAAAAAAAATGGAAGAACCCTCAAAAACAATAGAGCAACCCCAGAAAAATGAAAACAAAATCCCAAATTCTCGTTATCAAAACTTATATGAAGAAGAAAACTCAATAGAACCTCATCATTTAATAAGTCAATCATGGAACTTTACACCAAAACAAAACTTTTATTTAAACTATATAAAAAGTCATGATGATTTTATACCAACTGACATAAATAATCCATATCCATTCTCATATAGAAAAGCAGAATATGTGGAGGATAAATATAAAAAAGCAAAAGTACCATTTAAAAATTTTCATCCTGAAAAATATTGTACATTAACAGGAGATTATAGAAGAAATAGATCTCCTGCTTATTCATTTGGAATAAGAAAGCATTTAAATAAATCAAATATTAATAATGCTTTAGTTCCTTCATATGATGAAAATGATATTAAACCAATTATAAAAGAATCAAATTCTTTTAATGGAAAATTTGGTAATGTTTATCCATTAATTTCATTAAATAATAAAAAAAATTTTGAGAATTTTGTTAATTTACATGAAGATAGATTTAAAGGAGGTAATTTAAATAATATTTCAAGTAAAGATATTTTTCCTGGCCCTGGGGCTTATAATGTTGATAAAATTACTATGTTTAGTGGAAATGGTAGAACCCCTTTGAGTAATTTTAGAAATAATAATCCAATTACTATTGCTAGGAGGTATGATAGAGTTAATTATGATGTTACTCCTGGACCTGGATATTATAATCATTCTACTAATTTTGGAAGAATTTATTATTAATTATATTATTTTTTTATTTTTTTTTGGTTTTTTTCATAAAAAAAAAGGAATTATTTTAATTTTATTTCGGTTTTTTTTATAATCTTTTAGGAAAAGTGTTTTGACAGTTTTAATTTTAATTATTTTTTATATAAAGTGAAAATATTAATTATACATATTTTTTTAAATTTTCTTAATGAAAGAATTTTAAGAAAACTTAAACTAAATTTAGATTAAATTTTTCCAAATAAAAAAATAAAATAAATGTTCAATTATCCAAACTACTATATAAATAGACCAATTCCTTCACAGCCTATAATAACAACACCACAATTACACTACAATCCAAATCTCCAGATAATAAACAACAAAATATCTTTTGACGAATACAAAAACAAATTCAAACACTATCCAGTAAACATATATAAACAAACTCCAAATTACAACACAGTAAAAAGTCAAATAATATCTCATAATAAATATGACGACATTCCAGAAAATTTAAATGAAATATACAATTACTCATCATCTAGAATGAACAATTTAGCCCAATCATATGCTTTCTCTCAAAATTATCAAACACCCTATACTAATTATTATAAAACACCACTTCCTCCAATAATAACACCATATAATATTATAACAAGATCAATTCCAACTCCAATGCCAATTATCCCTGATTCATTTATGCATAAATATAATTTTGCAAAACCAATTTTTGGTTCTAGTTTAAAAGGTCCCAATATTCCTTTTAGAGATTATTCTAATAATTTTGGTTTGAAAGTTCATAATGAACCTAATTTTTATCAAGCTCCTTCAAGAGATACTATTTTACCTTCTATTCAAGGACATAATCATCCTACTTTTGGTGGTGATCATTTTCTTGCTTTTGCTATGGCTATGTTAAAACAAATGGATAGGAATGAAAAAAAAAATGTAGATTTACTTAAGGATACTTTGAAAAGACAAGAAGAAGAAATGGAGAAATTGAGAGAAAAAGAAAGAAAGAGAAGGAAAAAGAAAAAGGATAAGAAAAAGAAAGAGAAAGATAAAGATGAAGAAGAAAGTTCTGAAGAAAGTGAAAAAAAAAAAGATTTAGGTGTAGGTAAAACTAAACCAAAGAAATTAAAGGATATAGAATTAATTCATGATTGGTGGCATTTATGTAGAGATTTTGTGAATATTTATATTTTTATATCTACTGCTAAAAAATATGCAAATTATGCGAAAATTAGAAATAGAATTATTGAAGATAGATCAAAAGCTATTGTTAAAGAATTTGCTATTTTAAAAGATTGGATTATTGCTGTTGAAGAACCTTTATGGAAAGAATTAAAAATTATGGATGATTTAGATCTTTATTTTACTAATATTGATTCTAGTTCTAAAATTAAAATTCAAAGTCAAAAAATAAATGCTTTAATTCAAAAATATATTGAAAATTTAATTTCTAAATGTTCAAAATTAAATGATATTCCTGATAAAGTTTTAGAAATTTTATATGAATATATTAAAGATAATGGATATTTTGCTAAGAATTATTTAAATACTTTTCAAGTTAATAGATTAGATTTTGGTTTTTATGGTAATACAAGAAAATTAAATAATGAGCAAAGTGGAATGTTACTTTCATTTTTAATTATTTCAGGTATTACAGTTCAATCATTATTTCTTCATTTAAAAGAAATTTTTAAAGATGAATTCAATAAAAGAATAAATACAAATATTTTAGTAGTAGGTAGTGTATTACATTATATAAATGTAAATGCATTTAAAGATAATCCAACACAAAATAGAGAACCTTCAATTTTATTTAATTATTATAGAAATTATCATATTTTCAATGAACAACTTGAAAAACAACATGATGTTTTAAATAGTAATGCATTATTTCTTGATAATGATGAAATGGTTGATTATTTAATTCCAGAAAATAAAATTAATCGTTATTGGGAATTTAATGAGCAATTTTCTTCATCAATAGAAAGTTTTATTCATTTATGGGGTTGTAAATTAGCAAAAGCAATTAAAAATAGATATTCTATCAATGATCCAAATCTTAAAGTAAAGAAAAAATTAGAAGCTCCTTCAACAAAAAAATTCACAAAAGATTCAAGTGATAGTGAAAATAATGAAAATGAAGAAGAAGAAGATGATTAATAAAATATATTTTTTTATTATAAATCACAATATACATTATTAAAAATAAAAAAAAATTAAATTATTATATATTCATGTTAAAAAAACAATATATTATTTATTTAATTGTTTTATGTGGTGGAATAATTAAATCTCTATTAACATCAGAATTCATATATTGTGTAAGTAATTTTTGTAATTCACCATGTTTTTCATTTAAATCTTTAACATTTTCAACTAATTCTTTTCTTTCAAAAAGTAAATCATGATAAGCAGTCAAAGCAGTATCAAGTGCTTTCCAAACATTATAGGTTTTATCACTAATTGTATTACCTAATTTTTCCCAATATGTTTCTGATAAATATTTCATTCTTTCTTTTTTAGCTTCTTCATTATCTTCTAATGAAAAATCACCTCCACTTGAACCAGAAGTTGCATTATTTAACACTATAAAAATATTAAATATAAAATATTATTTTTTTTACTTTTTTCTTGAGCTTTTTTTTTCTTTTCATTATAAAATTCTTTTAATATTTCAAGAACTTCATTTGGATCAATTTTAATTTCATCATTTTCATTTGAATTTTTTTCTTTTTCTTCTCCTTCTGAATCACCTTCATCTTCTTCATTTTCATCTTTTTTATCTTCTTGTTTATCATTTAAATTATGTTTATAAAATAATTCTAATAATTGATTTAATTCATGTTCACTTTTAATATTTAAAGCTCTGCAAATTGATTCAACGTATTCAGGAACTTTTTCTTCATATGTCATATTTTTACATCTTTCAATTGTATCTGTTTCTATTAAAAATTCAGCTTCTTCTATTATATATATGAAAACTTGTTTTACTCTTGGAATTGATATTTTATCTAAAATATTATTTTTGAAATTATTTCTTTTTTTTTCTGCTTCATTTACTTGTTTATTTTGATTTTCTTCTGTTTCTTCTAATTCTTGATCTCTTTGTAATTCATCTAATGAAAATCCTTTATTATTATCATTTGGTATATTTTCCATTCCTAATTGTTGAGTTTTTATTGTCCTATCTGCTAAAATTACTTTTAATGCTAATTCTTTTGCTTCTTTACTTTTCATTTCATAAATTTCTTTAAATACTAATTCATCATGTTTTTCAAAATGTTGGAATTTTTCTTTTAAAGCATCATAACTCTCTGTCATTTTTAATAATTCTATTCTTAATTGAGAATTTTTTAATCTTTTTTGTAAATCATTTTTTTTATATATATCATTACATACATTTATTTTATCTAATAATTTACTATTCCATGAGTTAAATTGATCTCTTTTTTCTTCTGCTTCTTTTATTTTTTCATCTCTTATTTTTATACGATATTCTAATTTTTCATATAATATTTTAATTTCATATAAAAATTCTTCTACTTTTTCTTTAATATAATTTAAATGAGTTTCCATTAAAATAACTTTATTAATAAAATCATTTTCTTTTTTTTTTACTTTTTTTTCAGCATTTTCTTCTAAAGTATCTTGTAAATTAGTTAATTCTTTTTCTTTCTCAGTACCAACTCTATCAAGTTTATCAATTAAATTTTTAATATAAGTAATATATTGTTCATTAATAATATCTTTTCTATCTTCAATAAATTGTTGTTCAATTTTATTTAAATGTTCTAACATTTTATCTCTAATAGTAATAAATTGTTGACTCATTAAATCAATCATTTTTTCAATATCTCTATGAAATTGTTTTAAACTATCAACATATGTTTGATCTCTATAATCTAATTCTTTTCTAAATTCAATTATTAAATTTTTTTTTCTTTGCATAATTTCATCACATTCTAATTTAAATTTATCAAATTCTTCTTGTAATTTATCAGCTTGTTCAATTTCCATTAATTCTTTTGCTTTATCTTCTGCCTTTTGTAAATCTTCTGGTAATCTTTCATCAAATTCTTCTAAATGTTTTAATCTTTTTGCATGTGATTCTTCATTATGCATATTACGTTGATTTTCTACTGCTTGTGTATTTTTATATATTTCTTGTATTTGATCAAATCCATTTCTTCTTTCATTCTCAATTTCATCTATTTTTTATTTATAAATAATATTTTACTGTATGAGCGTTCTATTTGAGTTTTACCATAATTTTTACATTCAATGGAATAAGTTTTCTTTTCCATTTTTAATTAAATATTTTTTTTTATGTAACTTATATATAATTAATCAAATTATGAATTTTTAAATTTTTACTATATTTTGTTAAATAAAATTTTCAATGTTTAATATTTACACTAATATCATTAAATTTAAAAATTTAAATATTTAAATATAAAAGTATTTTAAACTTTTCCTCAAAAAGAATGATCTTAAGTAAACTTTCTAGAAACTTCAGATACAAAATATTTAGAAGAAACTGGTCCTCTATCAATAATAGAAGTCATTTCATTAGAATCATTCCTAGAAATAAAAGAAGCCGTTCCACTAAATTCGGGAATTTCATCAATAATGGGTTCACCTAAAGATTCATCTAAAAAATAAGTAATAACTGCAGTAACAACTCCACAAATAGAAAATAAATAATTAATATAATTTCCAATAACAGAAGAAATAGGAGCAACAAAACAAGCTCCAAATCGACTTAATAAAAATAAATAAGAGCAAACACTTCCTCTAATAGGAGTAGGAAAAACTTCAGGTGAATAAATATAAATAACATTAAAAATTGCAGCATAACCAAAAGTAGTCAAAAAAATTAAAAAACTTTTTATAACAATTGAAAAGTCTATAAATGTAAATAAAAAAAATCCAATTGCTCCTAAATAACTTCCATATTTCATTATTACTAATCTACCAAAAATATTTGCCATCCAACCTGATGACATTTCACTTATCATTTCTGCTGAAAATGCCATTATAGAATCTACATACATATTTCCTCCTAAATGCTCTAAATTTAATATTATTCCATAAAAGTAAAATGCTGATAAAAACCATATTATTGCTAATAATAATAATTTTTTCTGTTGGGATTTTAATTGAATTATTTGAATTATTGATAAATTTATTTGATTACTTCCTTTTCCTGTTTTTTTTGTATTTTTTTGAAGAAATTGTTCCATTTTTGGTTTGTAATCTTCCCATTCTTTTTCTGTTTTATTTATTTTTGCAATTTGATCAAATGTTGATATTATTTCTTCAGTTTTACCTTGAGAATTTAACCATCTTACACTTTCAACCATATAAATAATTGACCAATAAGCTAAAATTGAAAATGGAATTGATACTACGAAAAATAAAAGTCTCCAATTTTTAAAAAAATAAAAAAATAAAGAAACAAAAATTCCAGTTACAGGATACATTGAATTAACTAATCCCATAATAATACCAGAAATGTCTCTGGCGACATATTCAGAAATCATAATTGAAGACATACCATAAACATAAGAAGTAAATCCAGATAAAAAAATAATAAAAAGTAATTGAGTTGGATTAATAGTACATAAACTTAAAATATTTGCTAAACACGATATTGATAATAATATTTGAAATATTCTTTTCCTACCAAATTTATCTGGTAAAGATGATAAAGCTAAACAACCTAAAATTGAACCAAAAAAAAAAACTGAACCAATTAATGGAATATAATTTTCTCTGTCACATATTAAATCAAATGAATAGGTAAAATTAATTATACTTTTTGAAGGATCTTTTTTATATGTTATTGTACTTGGATTTTGACAAAATAATTGCTTATTATATTCACATTCATGATAAATTGAATTTAAATCATCATTTATTTTACATAAATAATTTGGCTTTTTTGTTAAAAATGCAAAACCAATCGATTGAATTAAAGATAAACTTGCACTTCCTATAACACACCATATTATTTTTGTTTGAAGTGGTCCTTTATCTCCTACTATTACTAATGCTTCATCCATTTAAATATTAACAATTTATTTATATATTATTTAATTGGATATTAATAATTTATATGGAAATTTTATAGTTTTCATATTTTTTAATGTATAATTTATTAATTTTTTAAATTTTTTTTTAAAATTTTTTTCACTTAAATATGTGGTTTGGATTAAATTCTTTTGTAGCCCAATCTGGAATTGATGTTTTAAATTCATAATTTTCAAATTTATATGTCCATGCATGTAACCATATTTTATAACAATAAATTTCAGATACGGATAAATTTAAATTATTATCAATGATATTATTATTATTATTTATATTATGTTCATTTTCATTTTTTTTTTCTTCTTTTTCTTTTTTTTCATCTTCCTCTTTTTCTTTATCATCTTTTTTTTCTCTAAATAAATATTCTTTCATTTCTGGATTATCTAATTCTTTAATTCCATTAAAAACTATACCTCCATAACAAGGATCATTTGCAATAGGAAAGCCTAAATATTTTAAATGTATTCTTATTTGATGTGTTCTCCCTGTTTTTGGTTTACAAATAACGACAGAAGTATTACTTTTCTCATCATAAAATAACTTTTCAAATTTAGTTTCTGAAAATTTTGGAATATTTAATTCATCATTATTATTATCTTCATTTCCATCATTTCCATTATTTTCTTTTTTTGTAAAATTATTTTTTTTACAACCATCTAAATCTAATTGAGAACTTTTAATTTTATTTTCTCTTTTCATTTTTTCAGCTTCTTCATCAGAAATATCAGTATAAATCCCTTTCCCATTATCTAAAGCAATAATATATCTTTTAACAACAACATTATCCTCTTTAAAATTTCCTTTAACTCTAGCAAAATAAATTTTTTGAATTAAATCAGAATGTAACTTTTCTCTAAACCTTTCAGCAGAATTTTTATTTTTTGCAAATAAAACAACACCAGAAGTATGTTTATCTAATCTATGTAAAACTTTAATATTTTCATATCCATATTCATCAAGTAAAATTCTTTGAAGTGTATTAAATTGATATCCACCACAAACATGAACAGGCCAAGATGAGGGTTTATTTACAGCTAAATAATTATCATCATCATAAATTATTTCTAATTGAGTATCAATTATTGGATTTTCTTTTCTTATTGTTAAATGAGTTAAAAAATCATTTCTTTTTAATTTATATGATGGTTCAACCTTTGTGTTATTTATTAATATTTTTCCTGAATTTATTGCATTTATAAAATATTCATATGTATATGATGTAAATTCTGTATTTAATACTGATATTAATTCTTTCCCAACCCAACGACCTTTTACATATAATTGATATTTAAATTCATATGGTTCAATTAAACGGAGATTGTTTTTTTTTATTATATGGGGCTTCATACTATAATATTCATTTTTTATTTTTTTTAAAGTTTTTCTTTCTACTTTTTTTTCAATTTTTTCCATTTGAGGTTTTTTTTGTGAATATAAATTTTTTTATTTTAGATATATATAATTATAATTATAATTATTAATTTAATATATGATATATTTTATAATTT
>Ga0256407_10012428_pt1 | contig 11582 bp, 12 predicted proteins | sample RumenRJG_04DNA_FD_193489 | JGI IMG/M metagenome (GOLD analysis project Ga0256407, IMG submission 193489) | Bovine rumen microbial communities from Lethbridge, Alberta, Canada - RJG_04 | ecosystem: Host-associated > Mammals > Digestive system > Stomach > Rumen | place: Canada: Alberta... | reverse complement strand
TACAAAAAAAATATTAAAATCAATTATCATGACAAATGAAACCCAATAAATAACAATTCACAAAGGTATAACCCAACTTGCAATTCATCCACGACCTTGAAGAGGTCGTGGTATTCTTGCATCATTTAGATAAAAAGGGATGATTGATTCTTGAGAATTCATTCAGTCATGATGGGGAATATGATGATATCAACCAACTTTTTTTTTATCCTCACCTGACGTCAACTGGGGAGGGGTTGGAAAAAAACTATCGAAAAAAAAATAGGCCGATTAATCCCAAAATGGGGGATTAACCGATTTTTTAATTTTAAATTACTTTTATTTTCTTGTTGACTTCTTTTGCCTTTATTGCTGAGGTCTTGCAGGTGATGTGAACCTTGTATTTTCCCAAAGGAAGCTTTTTGGTGTTGATTTTTGCAAATCCTTTTTCATCGCTTCTTTTATGGAATGCCTTGGTCTTCTTGCCCTTAGTGAGTTCAATCTTTATCCTGACGCTGTGAAGCGGCCTCTTGCCCCTGGTGATTTTTACCTTGAAGTACTTGCTTTTGCCCTTCTTCACCTTGAGATTCTTGGCCTTCATCTTTGCCTTGGTCTTCTTGATAATCCATGTGGTCTTCTTGGCCTTTGCATTTACCTGAGAACTGTAACATTTGGCCACCACCTTGTGCTTGCCTACCTTCAGGTCAGCTCCACTGTAGTAGGCATAACCCCTTGAATCGGTTTTAACATAGAATTTTCTTACATATTTTCCATGGCCAACCTTCAAGAGTACCTTCGCTCCCGCAATCGGCTTCTGGGTGACTGTATTTACCACGAACACCCTGAAGTATTTGAATCCGTAGTGCATTGCCTGCTTGTATGAGATGATCTTTGCCGGAGCCTTCTCTATCTTGACGTTGGTGTTTGATGCGCTTGCGCTCTTGTATGTTGCGGTAATTGTGTATGTTCCAGGATCAAATGTGAGTTTTAGGGTTGCGATTCCTTCGGAATCTGTCACCACGTTCTTGGTCTTGCCGTTTGAAGCATTTAACATGATTGTTGCACCGGCAATTGACTTGTTGGTGCTTGCATCAATGAGCTTGACCGTTATGCTCTTGTCCCCGAAATACTTTCCGTTGTCATAGATGGTTATTGCAGGGTTTGTACCGTTTCCATTTTCCCCAAGGACGTCAGATGGTCCTTTGGCAATTTCATCCTCTTTGGTATCTGCCAAGGCATGGATTTCTACGGACGTATCAGACCTGATGTCTGAATCTGCCAGATTGAGCTCTCCTGCATGGCAGTCTTCGGTTGATGCTGTGATGTTGTCCGCATCTGCGGCGCTCACCATCGCAATCGAGAAAATCATCATGACGACTGCAACAGATATAAGCACTGTCCTTTTGATGTTCATCTTCAATCTCCTAATCGATTTTCATAGGCGATTCGCTCGGGACTTGAATAATATTTCTCATATCCCTCAAAATTCAAATTGAAACTGGCGAACTTTTGCCTATCACTATATATTTTTGACATCAATATTATATAAGTTGAATAATTTAAAGCGGCAAAAATCATAAACTTTATATTTAAGCTGTGAACAACTTATTATTGACCATGAAATTTGGAGGAAAAACCATGACCGTAACACAATATTTAACAGATGACTTTTCGACCGTTGAGCTTTCACGTCAAAGTGATGTTTCTTAGGTAAGGTGATAAAATGATAACATGCGACGTTTGCGGACACTTGAACAGCCCCACAAGGGTGACATGTGAGGAATGCGGTTCCGACCTGTCAGACAGCCCTGACTGGGGAATATATGACGACGATGAGTTTGATTCGGACAACCTAAACTTTGATGAGGCAGAGGAGCTGGGCTATGTCGACCCGGACTTCTATGAATGAGGCGAGAACATGTGGGAATGCCCTAACTGCGGAGAGCTAAACGACGATTATTGTGACGAATGCGAATACTGCGGCTGCTCACCGGATGTCAACTACGGATGGGTAGGCGAAAACTACGGATAGGTGATGATATGAAGACATGTCCAAGATGCGGATCTGTACTGTCCGATTTCGAACCGTACTGCGAAAACTGCGGATTTGATCCGGACTTTGACTTTGACGAATGGGAAGAATGAAGCTGAGGTCGGTGCTGTTGGAATGTCCAAACCTGGTATTGGAATTTCCGATTTATCTGACCGTATTTTAAATAAGATAAGATTTATAGCATTTATTGGATCAATTAATGATTATGAGGTGTCATGATGTCTGATAAAAAAACTGTTATTGGTGATGAAATGATATATGCACAGTTAAAGGAAAAATCTGATATATTAAACATCTCTGTAGAAGAGCTGATTGACAGGTATCTTAGAAGGGAACTATTTACCGATAATTATTTCGAACCTCCCGAATACACCATGGAGGAATTGCTTGAAATGAGCAGAAAAGCTGTGGAAAAGGATAGGAAAAATGGAATTCCAATTAAAAAACATGATTTCAGTGCTTTTATAGGTCGCTGGAGTGATTCTCACCAATAGCTTTGAGGATCATCAGTTATTATGGGTGGGATAAATGCTTGTTGATTATGAAATTAAAAATGAAAAACTTAAAAAAATGCTTGAAAAGAAGGCCCAGGAATTGCATATCTCATTAAACAGGTTAATGTGGAATTATATTAATCGTGGATTGATGGGAGATAATGTTGATGAGGAAAAATTCAGAAAATATCATTCTGAAGAGTATTTAAAAGAAGTGAATGAGGCATTGGGCCTTGATTAATTCAGGTGAGAATAATGGATGAATGGCATGTGGGAGACCCCGCCGACTGGGGAGACCATGTCGGTGTCCCGGACATCCCGTACATGGGATACCTTCAGGATGAGGAGGAAGAGCAAAAGCCCAACAGGGTTTCAAAAGCCCACCAATTGAGGGCGGAGGCATGGGCTCTTCGAGAAAACGGCCAGTATCAGGATGCCCTTAATGTGATAAACAGGGCCCTTGAATACTCTAAGCACTGGAAAGTCCTCAACGTCAAGGCAATCATCCTTGAGGATATGGGCAGGTATGATGAGGCCCTCAGGTATTATGATTTGGCCCTCGGCAATACCGACGCCCAGTATATAAAAGACAACAAGGCAAGGCTTCTCGAAAGGATGGCCTGGCAGGACAAGTATTCACAGGACTATCAGCGAGCGCTTGATAAGCTAAACCAGGCTTTGAAGCTGACCGGTGATGAGGATGACAGAAGCGCATTTTTCAGAACCAAGGCACGCATCCTTGCCCTGATGGGGAAAAAGCGCGAAACCTACATCTGCAACATGCTTGCAAACCGGCAGTACGATAAGGTGGATGAGTTTGAAAGCCAGTCAAAAATCATTGACTGCGCAGGAAACCCGCTTGTGTGCATTGCCGGGCGAAACCACTACGGCTACTTGGCACCGACTGAAAAGGGAACAATGGTTGATTTAATCAAGGAGCCGAATAACGAGCATGACAGCAATGCCATACGGGTCGAGTTCAACGGAAAAACCGTGGGATACGTTGCAAACAGCACATACACCATGATTGATGAGGCAAAATCAGCAAGTGAAATCTGGTGCCTCTTTGGGGAAAGGACAAGGGCAAGGATACTCTTTGTCTTCATGCAGGATTATCTCATTGCCGAACTGATTTCATGAAATAAAATTTATTAATCTCGCCTTACATACTATTATCATGGAGCTTAAAAACATTTTCAAGAATTCCTCATTCGACACCCTTGACCAGAACAAGGAGCTTCTGGAGGAGCATGATCTTCTAAATATCATGGGTTCTCCAAACAAGGTTTTCTTAAAGTTTTTGAAGGCAAAAAACATAGACATCAATGAGGATGAAATCACAGAAGAGCTCATTGAAGAGTTTGAAGGTTCCGTTGACTCCATAAACCACAGGCTCGCATCAATCAGAAGGCAAAAGGAAATCATATTCACCGAGCGCAAGGTATGGATCAACATCAAAGAGGATGACAAGACTGTAGGCACCGACCTCATACTTCACCATGACCGAATCACAATAGATGAGACAGGCCTCGAAATTCCCTACTCCGAGATGATTGAAATCGAAATAGATGAGGGAAGCTGGTCCAAAAAAACATTCAAAATCACCACCGCAGATGATGATGAAATCATTTTTGAAATAAACGAGAACAATGCGGTGCCCCTTAAGGAAATCCTTGAGGACAACATCGAAAACCAGGACTATGATGAGATTGACGCCCTTCTGGAACTGCAGAATCTCTTTGAGCAGGGCGAGATTTCAGCCGAGGAGCTTGAGGCAAGAAAGGCAGTCATCTACAGCGATGACGTCTACTGCACAAACTGCGGAGCAAAAATAGATCCCGATTCCGTTTTCTGTCCGGACTGCGGACGTGAGGTTCTAGACTAGTCTTCGGGATTGAAGCCGGTTTTCTCAAGAGTTTCAATAATCATTAAACCCAATTCGGTGCACTGGTAAATCCTGCCCTTTGCGGCCTCTTCATTCATGCATCTGACAATCCTTTTCTTTTTCATGTCCTTGAGGGCCACTGAAACCTGGGCGGAAGTCAGCCTAGTCTTTTTGGAAATTTCTGTCGGCATGAGGTTTTCTCTGCTGAGGCATTTGAGGGTCTTGTAGCGTGACTGCGAAATCTTGATGTATCCGATATTTCCCCATATCTCGTCTTCTGTAGGCTTGATTTTCATGTTATTTCTTTTTATTTGCTATTTAAGACTTGGATTTTTTCGACGTTCTTTCGAGTTTCTTTTCACTTTATTGCGTTTATTAACAAAAATATTTTTAAATACTTAAAGCGATATAATAAGTATAATGACTGTTACAAACAAGTATCTCAAATCATCGATTTCAGAGATTAGCAATTTTTACAAAAACAACACAAAGCCTCCGGAGGACATGTACCTCAACCTTTTGATGGAGCTTAAGGTTTCCGAGTTGCTGATTCCTGTTGTTTTTGACGGGGAGAAGTTGAGCTTTCCCAATATAGAGGTTGATGACGGAACAAGTCTGATTCCGCTCTTTACAAGCAATGATGAACTGAAGAAGTATTCCGATGAATTCGAATCATTTCCAAATGAGATTGCATACTACATCAAGATGGTCAACGATTTCGGCTTTGACGGAATTCTCATTGATGCTGGAAGCGATGAGTTCTGCATAGACAATGTTGTTCTAAACAAGATTCCGCTGACCCGCAAGGTTGAAAGCGACAATGCCTTTGACGGAATTAAACTCAGAGACATTGCCCTAAGCGAGAAAAACGAAAAATTGAAAAGATTCATCTCCAAGGATTCCAACTTCAACAAGTTCGATAAGCTCTCCAAGATTCTTCTTGACTCAGTCCTTCTAAACGTCGTTGTAAGCGAGAAGGACCTGAGCGAATTTGCCCATGACGGCGTCATCGACAGAAACGAGGCGGACACGTTCACATTATTCACCAAAAACAGCGGAAGGGACCACTACGGAACCGTCTACACGGACACCGATGCGATAGTAAGCTTTCATGAGGACCTGGAGTTCTTCTACTATGTGCAGGTGACAAACAAGTATTCAGTATTCCATTTCCTTCTCTCAAATGATCTTGACGGAATAATCATAAATCCCGGAACCGACGACTATTACGTTCCAAGGCAGGTCATTCTGCGACTTCTAAATGATGATCTGGTCAACACCGATTTTGCCGAAGCCACCAGATATGCATTTCCGATAGAATAATCACAACTTATATAATCCTTCAGGTCAATAACTATTTTTAGGTATATTATGTTGGAGTGGACTATTTGCACAAAATGCGGTAAGGTTTTGGACAACTCAAAGATGACATGTCCAAACTGCAATTCAAAAACCGAAAAGCTTGGGGTTGACTATCTCAAAAGCCATCTTTCAGGTGTGCTGTTTTTAATCAGGACATTGGATATAGATTTGCTGAAAGAACACTGTCCGAAAATCAGCCAGCAGAACGCGCCCCTTGAGGTCGTCGTTCTCGATGACCTTTTCAGGTACTTCAGCTTCCTTGGCCTTGGAGACGGCGTCATTACAGACAACGAGCTCAACTTCATAAACGAGCTTCTGATTTCCTACTATACAAAGGAGGACATAATGAAGCTTGCAGATGCCGAAATCGACGAGATGCCGGCATCATTCGAGTGCCTTCATGAGCTTGACCTTTTTGCAAGGCAGTTCGACATGACAGGGGTTCGCTCATGCAACGAGCTTTTCGACTCATACAGGTTTCTCGGAAACTTCTTTTTGACCGTTGACGGCGAGCTCAATCCCGAAGTCTATGAAAAGTACTGCGATTATATCGCGAGGCTCGAAAGCCGCCTCGGCGACTACCTCATTGAGGATGACGGTGCCGAATGCAGGATACCGAAGGGCCTTGACGCTCCCAGTGAGGAAGAGTCACATTCCCTTGAGGAATATCTCGATGAGCTCAACAGGCTCATAGGCCTTGAAAAGGTGAAAAAGGATGTCAACTCACTGATAAACCTTGTTCAGATAAGAAAGCTGAGGGAGGAAAGGGGCATAAAGCAGCCTGCAATGAGCCTTCATATGGTCTTCAGCGGAAACCCCGGAACAGGAAAGACAACCGTTGCAAGGCTTTTATCAAAGATATATCATGAGATAGGATTATTGTCAAAGGGCCATCTCATCGAAACCGACAGGTCAGGCCTTGTTGGAGGATACGTCGGCCAGACCGCAATAAAGACAAAAGGGGTAATCGATGAGGCAATGGGAGGAATACTCTTTATCGACGAGGCATATTCCCTTGCGTCAACATCCGAAAATGACTACGGAAAGGAAGCCATTGACACTCTGCTTAAGGCAATGGAGGATAATCGTGACGATTTGATCGTCATCGTTGCCGGATATCCTGCGCTGATGGAGCGCTTCCTGCACTCAAATCCGGGCCTCGAATCAAGATTCAACAAGTTCATCTACTTCGAGGACTACACCGCCGAGGAGCTCTACGACATTTTCATGCTGATGTGCGACGAGGCCAACCTAACCCCAGACGATGCAGCCAAGGAATACCTGAGGCAGTACTTTGAAAAGATGTGCGAGCACAAATCGGACAACTTCGCAAACGGAAGGGCAGTGAGGAACTTCTTTGAAGAGGTGATAACCGCCCAGGCAAACAGGCTCGCTCCACAGACAGACATAACCGACGAGGAACTGAACACGCTAACATATGAGGATTTTTTAGTTGAGGAATAAATATGTCAAAGATATGTAACAACTGCGGAAATGAGGTTGACGACGGGGCAAACTTCTGCCCGTCATGCAAATGCAGCACTTTCACAAGGGCCACAGAGCTTGCAGCCCCGAAGGATGATGCGATTCATAAGCTTTTCTACTGGAACTATCCTCAGGGAAGCATGCTTTCAAAGTCAAAGCTTTCAGGAATTGCAATGTTTCTCTTCATCACGCTCTTCTCCTTTGCCGCATCACCCCATCCTGTGGCATTGCTTTTGGGGACAGTATCCGGACTCATAACCTTCCTTCTGGGATTCATACTCCACAGATTCAAGGGAGACCCGCCAATCAACAAGATCAGATACAACGATTACGGACTTCTTGTGGACTTGAAGCATCTGATGTTTTACTGGCAGACCCGAAACGGAGCATATGTCCTTTCCAAGACAAAGATAATCTCATTTATCGTATTCCTTTTCGGACTGGCAGTGGGACTTGTGACATACAACACAATGGTCCTTTTCACCGCAATCATTCTGGGACTTATCCTTGAGATTCCGACCCTTGCGATAGGCTTTGCACTCCACAAGCTTATTGGCAGGGACTCAGACGTCAAGCCTGAGCTTCCTAAAAAAAAGCCGAAAAAAGAGATAAAGGAAACTCCAAAGGTCGAAACAGTTACACAAAAGCCCAACATCATTCCCGAATACCTTGACTACCAGCTCCAGCTGGATGACCTGAACAAGCGCTTCCAGTCAAAGCAGAAGTCAGCGCGTGACCTCATAGCCAAGCGCTTCGAGCCGCCGCAATTGACATACACCAGATTCATATCAGGCGTTGACAAGTCAGCAAAGCTCTTTGAAAAGCACAGGGATTCCGCATACACAATGATAAGCCTTGCCGATGAATACTCAGAGAGAATCGCCTCTGAAATCGAAGTTAAAATCAATATTCTCAATGAAATCATAGACAAGATGGACCGCCTTTCAAGCGAGCTTATCGTAAGCGACAACATAACCACACAAGAGGATGTCGACGACCTTATAGGCGAGATGGATAATCTCATCGATTCCGTTAGGGACTATGATTAGTTTTCAAATGCTCTCTGGCAATATTTAAATACTATCTGCTGACAAGATTTAACCAATGTGGCAGTACAGCGAATATTCGAAAATCAGGCCGGAGGCCGAAAGGCACTTCCCCTTCAAAAGCCCGAGGCCGGACCAGCTTGAAACGATTTCTGAGATAGTCGATGCAGTCAGCCGGGGCTATCGATATATAGTCCTTGAGGCGGGAACAGGAACCGGAAAATCCGCCATCGCCGCCACGCTCTCATCAATATATGAGAATTCATATATACTGACCGTCACAAAGCAGCTGCAGGACCAGTACATCGAGGATTTCAGCAATATCTGCCTTGTGAAGGGAAGGGGAAACTTCCAATGCCATAAGGACATGGAGCTTACATGCGACGAGGGAAGATGCATAGCAGGCGAGGAGGCCTGCGAAAACCCGAAGACAGACTGCGACTACTACATCCAAAAGCACAGGGCACTCAATTCGAAAACCGTCATCTCAAACTACCATTACATGTTTCTCGAACTCAACTATGTCGGGGATTTTAAAAAGAGGCAACTCCTGATTTGCGATGAGGCCCACAACCTTGAAAATGTCATAATGGGTCAGCTGAAGCTTGAGTTTTCATTAAGTGACCTTTCAAATTATCTTAAATTGGACATTACGGACGCCATGCTTTATGAGCTTGAAAACGGGGACTATGACGTCTGGCTCATGTTCATCCAGGAGGTGAGGGAGAAATACCTCAAGGAGCTTGAAAGGATCAAGGATGTCAAAAAGCCACATTTGGCAGAAAAGATAGCATTCATTAAAAGGGAGATAAGCGGCTGCAATAAATTCATCGAAAACATCGCCTATGACCCATACAGCTGGGTTTTCGACTACAACAGTGACTATGAGATTCTCGAGTTCAAGCCACTGAAGGTTGACAGGTATGCCAAAAACACCCTTCTTGAGTACGGTGAGGTCTGCATATTCATGAGCGCCTCCGTGCTTGACTGGAAATTCTTTTCAAAATGCCTGGGGATAAGTGAGGATGAAATCTATCCGATAAGGCGAAAATCGCCATTTGACCTCAGTAGAAATCCCGTCAGATCCCTTGGAGAGTATGACATGTCCCGCAAATGCATAAACGACAATGCCTCAAAAACCCTTGATGTCATAAGATCCATTTTGGAAAGGCATAAAAACGAAAAGGGAATCATACACACCGTAAGCAAAACCTGCAAGGACTACCTGATTGACAATCTTGATGACTCAAGGCTGATGGAGCACAACACCCAAAACCGTGCCGAGCAGCTTGAGAAATTCAAAAGCTCCACTGAACCTCTCGTCCTTGTTTCGCCGTCCATGAATGAGGGCGTTGACCTGCCGGGAGATTTGTGCAGATTCCAGATAATCTACAAATTGCCATATCCCGATTTGGGAGACAAGCAGATAATGATGAGGGCAAACGCCGACGGGGACTGGTATGACTACAAGACATCCCTTGCCCTGGTTCAGACCTACGGAAGGGGAATGAGGTTTGAGGACGACTACTGCGTGACCTATTTCATAGATTCAAGAATTTCGCAATATGTTGAAAATGACAGGTTCCTGCCGGATTCATTTAAATATCTTTTCAGACAAAATAACTTTGATGACTAACCACAAACACCTAAGGACAGTAATAGAAGACATATATTCAAACAACAATATGCTTACAAAGGATTTGACCCTGAGGCTCATTCATGAGTTTAGATACTCAAACCTGTATATTCCGGCAAAAAGGGATGAATTCGGTCTCAATTTCATAATCTATGAGGATGACAGCGGACTGAAGCTGACTCCACTTTTCACGGATGCTGATGAGTTCAGGAAATTCTTTAAGGACGAGGATGATCTTGAGCTGATGCAGAACTCATTCGAACTCTACCAGAATGTATTGAAAACCAGCGACATTGAAGGATATGTCCTCAATCCCGCAACCGAAAAGTATGTGTTCACCAAGGAGTTCATTCTGGAAATAAAAAACATTCCAAAGACTAATTTCTACTCGACCAATGCCTATGCCGTTGACGAGCTCAAGAAACTCCGGGACACCCGAAACGAGGAGCTTGAAAGGTTCATCGAAAACCCTCAAAACATCGGCGATTACGAGGCGCTTTTTGAGGTTTTGTCCAAATCAAGGCTTCTTACGATGATGGTGAGCGATGTCGATCTTTCATCAAGGGCAAAGGATGGAGTCATCTCGATGATGGACTCAGGGCCGCTGGCTCAGATGTATACCGACAATGTCGGAGGAACCTATGCGACAATATTTTCAAGCGAGGATAAAATCAAGAAAGTCGAAACTACCCGCTTCAGGTATTCCCAGGTGGTAAACCTTGCCATGCTTGTCAATTTCGTGCTTTCAGAGGACATGGAAGGGATAATCCTGAATCCGCAAAGCGACAATGTCCTCATTCCAAGGGTCACCCTTCTTAAATATTCCATAGGATTTGAGAAGTTTGCCCATGACGAGAAGCTGTGCGATACAATCTATTACATGTTTTTGATATCCTGATTTTAAAATTGCCTTCATCTGATAAATTTATATTCAAATTGCAATATTGCACTGGCTTTATATGGCAAAATATATATGCTATGAGGTTCATATCATTATATGGGATTGTTGAGTGACAATCCCTATCTATTTGGTGATGGTTGAAGGGAACCTCATCGGCAGTTTTGTAGTGTACTGTTTTTTTTCAAGGGTTTGATTTATGCCGGTGAGGCCCTTTCGAAAAATTTTAATAGTCACCTTCTTTAAATAGAATATCATGTCTGAACTAGAGGAGCTAATAAGAATCAATAAGAATATCGAAAACCAGAACAGGGAAATCATTCGCCTTTTGAAAATCATCGCCGGAGAGGCCGATTTTGTTGACAGGTCAGGCTATGTGATTCCGGAATTCGAGGAGCCCGAGGAGGTCTATCCCGAAGCCGACGAATTCAGCTCACTTCTTGACGTGACATGTGATGTCGGCGAGGTATATTTCATAGACGGTGACATCTTCAAATTATCCATCGAAAATAATGAAAAAGTGATTGATAATCTGATGGGTGATGATGAAACTACTAATTTTAATATAGCGGAAATCGTATCTGATGAATCCGTCAACAGGAATCAAAATATTGATGACGCTACAGTAATACTGACTGACTCAAGTAAGGGAAAGTTGCCCCAAACTTTGGAGCTTTGCTACAATCAGGATGCCAAAAAGGTGTTCATTCCATGGGATCAGGCAATGGAACTTCTGGGAGCACC
>Ga0256407_10012426_pt1 | contig 11583 bp, 5 predicted proteins | sample RumenRJG_04DNA_FD_193489 | JGI IMG/M metagenome (GOLD analysis project Ga0256407, IMG submission 193489) | Bovine rumen microbial communities from Lethbridge, Alberta, Canada - RJG_04 | ecosystem: Host-associated > Mammals > Digestive system > Stomach > Rumen | place: Canada: Alberta | collected... | reverse complement strand
ACTAAAATTCAATTTTTTTTTATTTATATTTTTATTATTTGTTTCTTTTATTTTTTTATATATTTATATAAAATTAAGAAAAATAATAAACAAAAAAACTATTATCAAAAATACATTTGAATGCTTTTTCATTTAAAATCACGTTCAGATTTTGATTTTTCATTATTTCAACAACAAAAAAATATAAATTCACCTTCATTTCAAAATTTTTTAACACCAATTCAAATAAAAGATACTTTAAAATATAATATTCAATTATCAAATAACCAATTAAAAAAAAATAATAACGTAATTCAAAAAAACCAAATTAAAACATTAAATAAATTTCATAGTGAAAGTGAAAAAAAGACATCAGAAAATAATTTTCTAACTTCAAAAAGAAATATAAGTAAATGTGATTATTTTATAAATCTAAATAATGAAAGTAAAACCCATGAAATAAAAATAAATAATATTCCATTAGAAAAAAATAATAAAGAAAATATAAATAGTATTAATAATAATAATAAAATAATTTTAATTAATTTAATGAAAACACCTCATCAACAAAGTTATAGAATTCAAAATAAAAAAGAAACAAAAATTAATCAAAATTTATATAAAGGAAATAATGACAAAAATATATATAATAATAATATAATAAATCAAAATTTAAATAAAATAAAAGTAAATTATTTAAGCAATTTAAAAAAAAAACAATTTCAAATTCAAATAAGTAAAAGTCTTCATCATAATAGTTCATCATATAATTTTCCAAAAAGATTAAATAAACCAAATCAAATAAATAAAAAATCCATAAATAATAATATAAATACAACAAATTCAACAATTAATAATTCAAATTATGATGATGAATATTTTGAAAATTTAGAAGAAAAAATAATAGAATTAACAAAAGAAGAAAAAGAAATTTATGGAAAAAGAAATATGGAAAATTATAAAAAAATAAAATTATTAGGAAAAGGAGGATGTGGAATTGTTTGGTTATGTAATTCAATATTAAATAATAATTTAATTTGTGCAGTAAAACAAATATCAAAAAAAAATAATTTTACTATGAATAATGAAGAAATAATTCAAATTGGAAGAAATGAAATTAAAATATTAGAAAATTTAAATGAAAATAATGGAAATGATAAAATACCAAAATTATATAATTATTATGAAGATAATTATGATATTTGGTTTTCTTTTGAAAAAGGTGGACAGTCTTTAAGTAATTTATCATTTAAAATAAAAGGAGAATTTATTAATAATGAAAGAATATATTATATTCAAAAAGGGAAATTTTTCCAAAAATTATTTTCAAATATAAACGAATTTAAAATATTATCAAAAAATATAATAGAAGGAATAGATTATATAAATAATAAAGGATATATTCATTCAGATATAAAACCAGAAAATATTTTAATAGAATATGAAGAAAATGATAATAATTTTCATATTAAAAATGTAAAAATAATTGATTTTGGTAGTTCATTTAATTATAAAAATATTATTTCTGAAATATCATCAAATACTCCAGAATATCTTTGTCCAGAAATAACTAGTAATAATAAAAATTTTTATATTAATTTAAGTAAAAATGATAAATATATTAATTCTATTGATATTTGGAGTATTGGAATTACTTTATTAGAATTATGTTTAGGTTGTCCTATTTGGATGAGTTATAAAGCAAAAGTTATTATTAATGGTAAAAGTAAATTTACAACTGGATTATTTGGTTATAGAGGAAGAGATAGTAATAAAATTTATAATAAACAAATTGAATTATCTAAAAATTTAGATAAGATTTTAAAAGGAAGTTTTATTTATTGTTTTAATAAAGATGATAAAGATAATTTTATAGATTTATTAGAAAAAATGCTTTGTTTTGATTATAAAAATAGAATTAATACAAAAGATGCACTTGTACATAAGTTTTTTAGTTAAATTATATTTTTTGATTCTAATTTTTAATTATTAATAATTATTAATTTAAAATTAAGTTATTATATTAATATATATTATGAATACAAATTAAGATTTAAAATCAATTTTCAAATTTTAAATTTAAATTAAATTATGAATCAAGTTAATCAAACAGAAAAAATAAAAGGAATTTTATCTAAACCTAAATCAATTTTAAATACAGGAAGTAAAAAAGATATTAAGAATCAAAGAAAAGTAAGTTGGGGTAATAATTTAATAAATAATATTGAAATTGATGTTGAAAAAAAAAATGGGAATTTAAATGATATTGATGAAGTCTCTTATTCTAAAGAAGATTTATCTTCTATTGTTGATTTTACTTATAAGAAAGATAATATTAATAATTATCAATTTAAAAATTTAATTGAAAATAATTTTAATAATTTTGATATTCAAAATAAAGAAAATAAAGAAATTAAGGCGCCAAATATTAATGAAATAAATAATAGAATTACAATTCTTAATTCTGATTTTAATAATTATTTTGGAGAAAATAATTTTGAAAATATTATTGAAAAAGAAAAAGAAAGTACAAATAAAAAAATTGATGTTAAAGTAATTAAAATTATTGAAAATAAAGAAAAAAATAATCAAGTTGAAAAAAAAAATAATTTTTTAAATATTATTTCTAATTTTATTAATAAAAATAATACAAATAATAATGAAAATAATAAAGAACAAATAATAGAAAATAAAATCAAAAATCATAAAATAAATAATAATAATAATAATCAAAATAATAGAATTACTTTGTTAGATAATTTTATGAATTTAAGTCAATTAGGAGGAAAAAATAATGATAATAATAATAATAATAATGATAATAATAAAAGAATAACATTAACTCAACAAAATATACAAGATTTAAATTTAACAAATAATATATTTCCGTTTAGAACATCAATAAATAATTTAAATATATCTCAAAATAAAGAAAATAAAAATTTATTATTTGATAAAAACAATAATCAAAGAATAACTTTATTAAATCAAAATTTAACATTATTAAATGATTCACAATATAATAATCAAAATAATAGAATAACAATTGGACCAAATAATATGTTAAATAATACATTTAATAAAGAAAATATTCCATTTGAATCATTAAATAATAATCCTTTAAATATAAATAAAAAATTTTCAATTGGTAATTCATTTATTAATTATAATAATAATATATCAAATAATTCAATTTTAAGTCCTATAAATGAAAAAGTAAAAAATATAAATAAATCTGCAAATAAAATTTCATTACCTAATTCTTTATATAATGATATTGATATTGAAAATCCTATTTCAAATTCTCAAAAAGAAAGTTTAACAACAGATAAAAAAAATTCTAAAAATAAAAAAAGTTATTTTGAAGAAAAAATTTTATATTCACCTATTCCAAAAAGTCATTTAAATTCATCTTCAGTTATCAAATTTAATGAAGATAATAAAATTAATATTCATAATAATAATAATAATAATAATAATAATAAAATATCAATTGATGAAAAAATTAATAATCAACTTCAATTTTTATATAATTTATTAGAAGAAAAAAAAAAAAATGTTGAAGAATTAATGAAAGAAAAAAATGAAATAAAAGAAGAATTAGATTTAATAGAAAAAAAAGAAAAAGAAATTAATGAACAAATAGAATTAAATACTCAAGAAAAAATAATATATCAAGAAAAAAATGAAAAATTAAGAAATTATATTCAAAAAATTGAATTTATGAATAATTTATTTGGTATAAAATTATTAATAAATGGATATTTTGAAAAAAATGATTCTTGGAATCCAATAATAAATGAAAATTTAATAAATGATGAAAATATTGAAACTTTTATTTTACAAATTTCCTTCAGAGCTCAAATAAAAATTACAATATCAAATAATTTATTTATAGAAAATAATACAAATGATATTATTGTATATAATATTAATACAAAAATTTTAAAAAAACATGAAAATAGTAATGAACAATTATTAGAAAAAGATAATAAATTTTATATTTTAATACAAACTATTTATTATAATATAGTAAATGAATTTTTATGTCCAAATGGAATAAATAAAATAAATTATAATAAATGGAAATCAAATATGAAAAATGTATTAAAATATACTGCAAGTTATATTAATTGTATAAATTTACTTGATAGTATATTTTCATTTGGTGAAAATATTGATTTAAATTATTTAAAAGAAAAAAATTTAATTAAAGTTAAATTTGATGTTTTAAATAAAAATGGTTTTTATATAAAATTTTTATTTCAAATTAATTTATTAGATTCATTTTTAGGAATTGATTTAATAGAAGCAATTTTTCAAAATGAAATTTTAGAAGGAAAAAAAATATCTTATTATGAAAATAAAGTTCAAGATTATAAAATAAGTATAAAAAATTTTTTGAAAAACTCAAATAAATTACTTTTTCATAAATTTTTTTTATTATTATATGACGAAGTCTCAGAATTTTAATTTTAATTAATAATTAAAAATTTAAAATAATATTTTTTTTTTTTATTAAAAAAACTTATATAAAAATAATAATATTTCCTTTTTTAATAAAGATATTCATAAAAATTAACATTTTCATTCATGGAAGAAATTTGTAAGAAATAATCAGTTTTACTAATAACTCTTAATTTAACTTGTCTTTGTTGATCAGCAATTAAATTAAAATGTTCTTGTTCAAAATTATTTCCAACTAAAGAAACAAATTCAATATATTTATTTTTATTTAAAACTTCACTTAAAATTTTCCATCCTTTATGACTTAATTTATTCCTTTCTAAAAATAATTCTTTTAAAGTTGTATTAATACATAAAGTTGTTTCAAAAACTCTTAAACTTTTATTAGTTAAATTCATATCATTTAACATTAAAATTTTTAAAGTAGTATTACAAATTAATCCTTTTAACATATAACCAATATTTTCATCTCCAAAATCATTTTTACTAACATCTAATAATTTTAATTTTTTATCATATTTTAATATAGTTCCTAAAATAACAGAAGCGATTTTTCCTAATTCATTATCATGAACAAATAATTTTTGTAAAAAAGAATTTTTACTTATTCCAATACAAAATTCAGAAAATAATTTATCACCTAAATTATTTCCTCCTAAACTCAAAGAAATAATTTTTACATTATTTTCTTGTAAAATATCAATTAAAACTTCAATTGATTGTTTACCTAATTTATTATATGATAAATTTAAATAATCAAATTTAATACCAAAACTTTTTATTAATGTTAATAAACAACTTCCTCCATAATCACCTAAATTATTTCTTGATAAATTTAAATGTCTTAAAATACCAAAATCAAAATATTTTTTTGTAATTAAATATAAAAATCTTTCACTATTTAATTCACATTCTCTTATTATTATTTTTTCTGGTGAAATTTCTTGACATCTTAAATACATTCTTAATTTATCTATAAATTTTGTACTACTTTCAAAATTTTTTTTTATAAAATCAAATCCTTTTATTTTTGTTTCTAAATCACTTTCATAATTTTCTAAATTATCATTATAATATATTTCATCACTTATTTTAAAATTATTATTTTTTAATTCATTTATATATTTTGTTCCAATATCTAAATTAGCATTATTTATTTTTGATAAAGTATTTTCTGTATTACCTCCTTTAATACTTGAATGCATTTTTTTATACATTGTATTTTTTCTTTTTTGATTTGGATCTCTTACTGTAGTTTTATTTTTATTTGGATTAATAATTCCATTATTTTCATATAAATAAAAAAAATAATCAATTTTTTGATCTAATGTAATTATATTATGATTTTCACAATTTTCATTAAAAACTTTTAAAACTGGACCATATTTCTCATCTCTTTTTTTTTGTTCTTCATCATATAATTTATATTTTTCTTCAAGTGCTTTTAAATCATGTAATAAAATAGTATTTGCAGTATTAGTAAAAATATTATCTTTTTCATTATTATTAACATCTTTATTTTCATTATTATTTTCATTATTATTATTGTTGTTATTATTATTATTATTTTCATTATTATTATTATTATTTTCATTATTATTATTATCTAATCCTTTATTAATTATACTTTTTGGTATAATACTTGAAATAATTTGATCAAGAGCTTTTCTTCTTATTTTTTCATTATTTTCATGAAAATAAGCATTAAATGGATCAGTTAATTTAGAATTTACTTCATTACTTTCTTCAATTGCTTGTAAAGTTATTTCAACTAATTCATGATCAATTATTATATATCTTGCTGTAATTCCTTTAACTACATTTTTTTTATTTTCTGGTGATTTATTTTTTTTTAATGATGATTTTAAATTTAAATCTTTCATATCTGTAGAAGTTTTTTTTTTTTTTAAATCACGTTTTAATTTCTCTTGTTCTTCTTTATGAATTAATTTTTCATATTTTGTTATTGTACTTGACTTTAATGCTGGTAATGTCGCGACTTTTTGCGAAAATTTTGAATCGTTTAAAAATACATTTAATGATGCTAAATATGTATTTTTGAAATTTTCTAAAAGATATGGATCGTTTAAATATTCATATTTGGCAGTTTTAGTTTTATCCATTTTTATTTTTTTATTTAGTAAAAAAAAAATTTATTTTGTTAAAATTAAAAAGTATATAAATTTTAATTCTTTGTTTTATTTTTTTTTATGAATGTATATTTTTATTATTTTTACTTATGATTTCTTTGTTTATTAGTTTTTTTTAATTCGATAAAATTTTTTTTTGACTTTTTTTTTATAATAAATAAATAAATATATATATTTTTTTTATTATTTCTTTTTTCCTTAATTATGGAAATTCAAATTTTTTTTTGGACTGGAGTGATAGGTCGTTGGAAAAAGAAATTAATGATATTAGATAAAGAAAATATAATAATTGTACCTACAAATGAAACAATTAATTCAAATTTAAAACAAACATTTTCCCTTTTAAAGGCATCATTATTTGACACAAATAAAAATAATGTTTTAAGAATCGATATAGAAAAGAAAACAATATTTATTAGATTAAATAATAAAGAAGATAAAAAATTAGTATTTGAAGAAATAAAACATAATATTCATCAATTAAAAGAAAAAAATGCATTTTCAAAAGACTTTAAATCATATAATGAAGAAATAAATAAAAATCTAGAAGAAAAAGGTAATTTTTTAAATGTTCAAACAAACATTTCAGAATTAATGAATTATTTTCTAGAAATATCAGTAAAAATAAATGATTTTAGAACAATAATAGACTCATCAAAATTATCAAAAGAAGTAAAAATAAAATTAATAGAAAATCATAATAATTTAAATTTAATAAAAGATGAAATGAAAATAAAATTTGATGATTTAATTCAAAACATTTATGATTATCGTGATATGAATGAATTACTTTTAGATAATTCATTTAATAATAATCATAATGGAATAAATAATTCAAATAAAATATTATTAAATTTAAATAATTCAAATAATAAAAATAATCAAATTGAAAAAAAACAAAAATTTACTTTTAACGAATCTTACAATTTCTCACCTCGAAAAAATATAATTTCTAAAATAAAAATATCAAAAAATATGATAAGTGAATTAATAAAAGCATATACATCAAATCAAAAAACATTACCAATATATTTCAATGAGCCAATATCAATGTTACAAAAAGAATGTGAAAAATTTTATTATTCAAATTTATTATCAAAAGCTTCAGAAGAAAAGACAATAGAAAAAAAATTAATATACATATCTGCATTTATAATATCAGAAATATCATTAAATATAGGAAGACAATTAAAACCAATGGTTCCTTTAATTGGAGAAACTTTTGAATATATTGATAATAATTTAAAATATAAATTTATATCTGAAGAAGTTCAAAGAAGACCTCATGTTACTGCATATTATGCAGAAAGTGATAAATGGATTTTTTATGGTGATAATAAAAATATTTCAAATTTTAAATTTATTACTGGAAGTTATGAAATAGAATTTTTTAGTAAAGTTCATTGTTTATTATATGATAATGATTTATGTGATTTTATACATTTTACTTTTAATAAACCAAAAACACTTTTAAAAGGAATTTTTAATAATAAAATGTATTATGATTTTAATGGAGTTGTTAATATTAAATGTAATTCAAGTGAAATTTTTGCTGAGATTAGATTTGAAAATGAGAAAAAAAATGTTGATTTAGGAAGTTTTAATGGAGAAATTAAAAATAAAGAAAATATAATTTATAAAATTGGAGGTAATTGGAAAAAAGAAATATATATTACTGATAAAGATAATAATAATAAAGAAATTATTTTTACTATTCCAGAATTTAATTTTTATAATAATACATGTGAAAATTATTATATGCCAGAATATAATTATAATTTTAATTTTTTAAATGATAATTTAAAAAATTTTTTACCTATTTCTGATACGAGATTTAGACCTGATCAAAGAGAATATGAAAATGGAAATATTGAAAAGGCACAAGAGATTAAAGTTAAATTAGAAAATAATCAAGTTAAAAGACAAGAAATTTATGATAATAATCAAAAAGAATATAAACCTAATTATTTTATTAATAAATATAATGAAGATAGTTCAGATTTTATTTATATGTATAATGGGAAATATTGGGAAGATAGGGAAAATAAGAATTTTAATCATATTGTTGATATATTTAAATTAGATTAAATTTTTTTTCCTTTTTTATATTTATAATATTTTTTAAAAAAATAATTTTTTTGTATTATTTAAAATATTATATTAAAATTAATTTATAACATAATATAATAAATTTATTATATAAAGTATACAATATTTTAATAAAAAAAATGAATTATATATATCAAGCATTCGCAGAAATTGATTGTTTTGGAACAAATTTTAATTTTTTTTTAAACCGTAGAAAAAAATTTAAAACATTTTGTGGAGGAATAATAACAATAATAACATTATTATTAATAATATTATGTCTAATATGTTTTGGTAAAAATTTATATCAAAGAAAAAATCCAACAATAAATCAAACAAATATTAATGCAGATTATTCAATAATTAATTTTGAAGAAGAAAAATTAGTTTTTGCATTTAGATTTGAAAATCTTGATGGTGAATATGTTGATATTTCAAATAAAATTTATCCAATAATTTATTATTATTCAAGGCCAGAAAATGATTCAAGTAATTATCTTTCAACTTTAAAAAAAGAAGAATATTTATCTTATCATATTTGTAATGATGATGAAGATGAAAATTTTAATTTAAATGAACATTATGGAAAATTATTTTGTATTGATTTTAATAATAAAGAATTTGGAGGATATTGGGATAATTCTTATATTTATTATTTTGAAATTAGATTATATTTTTGTTTAAATGGTGAAAAATATAGTAAAAAAAATCCAAATTGTACTTCATTTGAAACATTAAATAAAATTTTTAATAATGAAAATCCAATTCTTTTTAGTTTATATTATCCTGTTTATTATTTTGATTTTAATTCTGTAAATTCACCTTTAGTTAAATATTATAGAAATTACTTTTATTATTTAAATTATAATTTACAAAAAAATGATAGATTATATATTAAAAGATATATTTTAAATGATGATAAGGGAATTTTATTTGGAAATAATCAAGAAAAATCAGTTTGGGGTGTTGAAAAAATTATAGGTGATTTTTCCTATTTTTCAAATGAAGAATTAAATAAAGAAAATTCATCTTCTTTATTTTATTTAATGAATATTTATATGTCATCTGAAAAAACTTATTTTAAAAGATATTATACTAAAATTCAAGATGTAATTGCTGAATTTGGAGGATTAATTAGTGTTATTTCTTCTATTTCTAAGTTTTTTTGTGATTTTATTAATGAAAAATATCAAAAAATTAAAATTATTGAATTTTTATTTGATATGAAAAATAAAAATAATTCTTTAAATTATCATATTGAAAATAATGATATTCAAAATATGAAAATAAATAATAAAACAAATTATATGAATGGGAAAATTAATATATTTAAAAATGAAAAAAAAAATTTTGAAATTAGTACAAATAGTATAAGTAATACTGTTATAAATGTAAATAATAAAAAACATGAAAGTAATATTTTATTATCTCGTATAATTAAAAATTTAGAAAATAAAACCAAAGATGATTCAATTATAAATGAATCTTTTGATAATTTAAATAAAATTTCTCCTATAGCAAATATAAAAAAATTTAGGTCGAAAAAAAAAGAAGAAAAATTAACATTAATTTTAATGTTAAAATTAGATTTATTTTTATATTTTAAAACTTGTATATCTTCAGAAAAAACAAAATGTATGGTAAGAAATTATTCTTTAATTGATTGGTTTTATATAGAATCATGTGAAATAATGAATTATTTATTAAAGAATAAAATATTATTTTTTTTAGAAAATTATTTAATGAATGAATATCAACTTAAAGCTTTATTACATACAAAAAAAATTTCCATAAATGATATTAATCAATATCAAAAAAAAATAAATGATGAAGATTATATTAATAAAATTATAAGTTATTATAAAGATAATAATAAGCAAAAAAATAAATCAACAATTGATGATTTTATTTTTGAAATTTTAGATGATAAAATAAAAATTAATTTTAATTGATTTTTTTGTTATTTTATTATTTATTCATATTTTTTTTATTTATAAAAAAATATTATTTTAAATTCTTTTTTATTATTTTTTGTCAGTAAATGAGTTAATAATATTTATTTTATTCTGAATAATTTCTTTTCCATTAGGAACTTTTCCAACAGAATTTTTTTTATGTTTATTTATATAATAATTAACATTATTAATACTATTTTTCTGATTTTTTTTATATTTTTTATGATATTCATTTTCTTCAATTAAACTTTTACTTCTAAAATGATTATTATTATCATTTTTTTTATTTTGATTGATATGATTATTTTCATTTATTTCTTTTAATTTATTCATTCCATTTGTTTCATCATAATGAGAATGAGTTTTATTTGTTAAAGAATCTTTATTATTATTATTACATTTTTTTAAAGATTCTTCAAATCTTTTCATTACATTTTTATTTATTTTTTGTGTTATTTTTAAATTTTCTAAACATTGAGCTTCTAATTTTTCTAATTCTTCATATTCTGATTTTAATTTATTTGTTTCTAATTTATTTTCTTTGTTTTTTTTGATGTAATATTCTTTTAAATTTTCTTCTTTTTGTAAATTTTTTTTTGCTTCTTCTTCTTTAAATTTTTCTCTTTCGTTTTTTATTTTATTTGTTTTTAATTGATTTATATTTTCTATTTCAAAATTATTATTATATATTATATTATTATTTATTTTTTTTTCTATTCTTGCTTGATTATAATTAGATATTTTTTTTTGTTGATTTTTTTCTTTTGCATTTTTTATTTCTTTTTTTAATTTTTCTCTTTCTTTATTTATTTGATTATGTTTTTCTTCTAAATCTTTTCTTTTATCAATATCAATTGATAATAATTCTTTTTTCACAATATTTTTTTCTTTTCTTATTTTATTAATATTTTGTTCCTTTTTTTGTATTTGAATCATTTTTTTAT
>Ga0256407_10012423_pt1 | contig 11586 bp, 6 predicted proteins | sample RumenRJG_04DNA_FD_193489 | JGI IMG/M metagenome (GOLD analysis project Ga0256407, IMG submission 193489) | Bovine rumen microbial communities from Lethbridge, Alberta, Canada - RJG_04 | ecosystem: Host-associated > Mammals > Digestive system > Stomach > Rumen | place: Canada: Alberta | collected... | reverse complement strand
TGGCTCATGTTCTCGAGGAACATCTCCTTGCTGCGCTGCATGCCCTCACGCTCGTGTGAGATGACAAAGATATAGAAGACGAGGCACGACGTGGTGAGACCAAGGCTGTGGCTGGGGTTGTCGACCCAATGAAACAAACTGAGCGTCAACGGCATCAGCATCGCGGCAAGGGTGGCGAAGAGTCTCGGATCGTATTTCTTCCGCTTACGGTATCGCCGGATGAGGCACCAGGACACATACATGGTAAGCACCGCGAAGATGATATTCTCGTAGATCACCATCGTCGTGAGCCACGTCTTGACAACCGACGACGTGCCCAAAGTCTTGAAACTGCCTGCTGTGAAGAAGTCCCAGCCTACGATGAAGAAACCGAACAATCCCAGTATACCGGCCAGCGCCATGACAATGCTGGAGGCGGGGCGATTGATGCGCATGTACTGCATCGAAAAATTAATCCAGAAGATGAAGTTGATGGCGCCGGTGGCCTTTGACAGCTCCGTCACAAACGACATCAGCCTGTCGTCGTTGATGATTGGGCTGGCGCATAGGTCTTCAATCGAAAAGGGCAGACAGTTGAGCAGCGTGAAGAATGTCATCCAGAAGAGCGCGCGGTCAAGCTTGCTGGCACTCTTCCGGCGCCGCCAGTCTTTTATCAGGATAATCAGCAGGATGATGGCAAAGCATGGTGCCGATATCCAGAAGGCATTCATCGAGCCTGTTATATTGTCGAAAGAAAACATATGCTGCGGGGTTTTATTTAGATGATGAACAGGAAGCGGGCGCCGCCGGTGTAGCTCTTGTCGAGCATGACCTTACCATTGAGCCGCTCGGCGATGATGCTGCAGATGTGCAGTCCCATGCCTGTTCCATTGACGTTGTAGTTGGCTTTCTTGTAGCGCTTGAAGATGTCGTCGGCCATCTCGGGTGCTACGCCGGTGCCGGTGTCGGTGACCGAGAACGTGAGGTGACCGGGATTTTCCTTCTCCGACACATGCAGGTGGATCTCGCCCTCGTACGTATGCTTGCAGGCATTGGTCAGGAAGTTGATGATGACCTGCTCAATGCGCTGCTCGTCGGAGTTGATGCAGTAATCGTCGGGCACCTCCGAGGTGAAGTAAAGCCGCACGCCGGCCTGCACCCTCATCTTGGCCAGTTGCACCGTCTCGCGGCACATATTGTTGACCAAAAAGTCCTTTTTGCGGATGCGGAAGTTGCCATGCTCGGCGTTGACGATGTCGAGCACGTCGTCGATGAGCTTCGTCAGCATGCTGTAGCTGTTGTTGATGATGTTGAAATATTCCTGCTTCTGCTCGTCGGTCACCTCGACGCCGGGTACGCAGAGCAACTGCGAGAAACCGAACATCGCGTTGAGCGGCGTGCGAATCTCGTGAATCATGTTCTGGAACATCATCGTCCTCGACCGGTCAGCCTCGATGCTCTCATTGAGCGAATGAATCAACCTCAGCTCGTGCTCGTGCAGGTCCGACACGTCCTTGATGGCGCCTATCAGGTGGCACGCGTTACCCTCGGCGTCGCGGTCGATGACGACGTAGGTAATCCTGATCCACTTCGCCACGCTGCCCTCGCAGATCATGGAGATGGCGGGCGTGTCCCTCAGCCTTTCCATCATCGTCTTGGTGTTGCTGAAGCTCTTCACCTTGTCGTATTCCTTCTCGCTGCACAATTTAGAGGCCACAATCACGTTGGTGCCTGACAATTTGCCGCTCCTGGGCAGAATGCTCCGCTCGTTTGACGCCTCTGTCCAATAGGCCGTGTACCAATCCTTTTCCAGGTCCATGTAGCAGAGAAACGAGTAGGTCTTGGCCAGCGTGTCGGCCACGAGCGTGTTTTGCTTGTAGTTCTCCAAGAGGTCAGTGATGTCGTAGTGGTAGCCCTCAAAAACCCACTTGCCCTCGGCATTCTTGCGTCCCAGGCCGCCGCATCTCACGAAGCGCAGGCCCAGCGTGGGGTGTATCCAGCGGTAGTTGACCTCAGCCTGCCTGCAGGTCTTCAGCCGCTCCAAGGCAAGCTCGACGAGCCTCCTGTCGTCAGGAAAGATGCGGTCGCGCCAGTATCTATACAACTCGTCAGGACTCATGAGGTCATCCTTGCCCAAGCCGAACAGCTGGCGGCACTCGTCGGAGACCATTGCACGAAAGCCATATTCACCGCCCTCAGTGAAATTCCAAATACCGAGCATTGCCGACTTCAGGACATCATTGATGACGGCCTGCGGCATTATTGAATGCGTGGAATCGCTGTCCACAATTCCACTTTCATTAGATTTCATATACATTGTAATTGAAGATTTGCTCGCTCACTTTTTATACACCTTTTTTTTAATATACTTGTCCCCTGTCAGCAATCAGCAGGCCTCAGGACAATCACCACAAAATAGGCTCTTTAATGTAATTACGGGTGCAAAGATACGGAAAATTATCTGTTCTGCCATTAATAATTACAAAAAAATTATTGTTTATATCAAAAGAAAACATTAACTTTGCACCACTAATTGAATATATAGTGTTTAATAGCCTCGCCCGCCAATGCCATCACAACAAGGCCGGACGATACTAAGTTAATGGAATTAATTTGAACAGAAACATGAAGAGTCACATTTTTGGCATGTTTTCCGTCTGCGCGCTCACCATTGGACTGATGTCCTGCAGCAGCAATGAAGACACCGAGGCTCCTGCCAACGATGTCCTTACCCAAAACGTTGAGAAGTATGGCACACGCTCATCTGAGGTGAGCCTGCAGTTTGGCGCCAGCAAGATTGCAGCCACACGCGCGGCCGATGTCAACGGCAACATGTGGGGCGACATCATGCCCGCCTACCCCACTGAGGAGGAGAAGCAGGGCGTGCTAAGCTACGTGCGCAACAACCCGGGAGCCACCGTCGAATGGCCGGGCTACACCTACTATTTCGTGCAGGACGTCATAGGCGCCCACAACAAGTACAGCTACACCGACCGCAACGGCGCTCAACACAGCGATATCGACGGCACGTCGCACCTGGACCTGCTCGAAGTGTTGGAGGCCAACCGCACGCTGCAGCCTTGGGAGAAGGATGACAAAGGCAACCCCTACAGCTGGGTGGACCTCTACACCCACGTCAACAACTTCAACAACGGCCAGTGCAACAATGCCGCCACACACAACGCCACCCTCATGACCGAGGGCTTCAAGGACGCCCGCGCGCACGACAGCTACGGCAACACCTGGGTTGACGACTGGCGTCTCTACTACTGGAACGGCAACTACTACCTCGGCCTCGACTACAAGATGGCCAAGGACGACGGCAAGATAGACCCCGACGGCATCTACGACGACTGGATTGTGAAGATACTCCCCGGCAAGGGCGAGACACCCGTCAAGCCCGCCGACCCATCCGACCCATCTGACCCAGAAACTCCATCCACCCCATCCACCCCAGAAACCCCGTCCACTCTCGCCGGTGAGGTAGAGTTCGACATCCACCAGCAGCAGCACACCGACTGGAACGAGATAAAGACCTCCATCCACGTGCGCGATACCGCTGCCGTACACGTGTTCCTGCCCATCCCCATCGAGTCGCAGGCCGTTGCCGACGACTTCCACATCCGTGCCGGTGAGAACTATAAGAGCATCAGCTACACCGAGAAGCTCAACGCCAAGTTTGAGTTTGCCGGACAAGAGTTCTCCTTCCCCGTTGAGATTAACCACAGCGCCGCCGGCATCGACATTCTCATCGACTGCACCACCGACGAGGCCAAGGCTGCCCTGAAGCTCGCCCGCGGTGTCTTCGACGACGGCATCACTTTCGAAATCCACAGCTACGTCAACCCCGATGTCAATACCGACCAGATATGGAATTGGCTGAAAACCGTCAAGCTGCCCTCCACCAAGACCTCGCAGTGGCCTGAGGAGGGCGACATCTGCACCCACGTCTACGGTCAGGTCTCCTCTGCTTACCACATGGATGAGATGATTAAGTTCGACCAGCGCCCGTAACGGAGCGCCCGAGGGCAATCATAGATAGTGAGGCGGTCGCCCCCAGACCGGGTGACGCCCCCCACGATAATATCCCCACACGCATCTATTTGCATGCGTGTGGGGATATTTCGTTATACCGACGCTTCGCGATAGCTATGGTATCGCGGTGCGATAGCTATGGTATCGCAGTGCGATAGCTATGGTATGACGATGCGATAGCTATGGTATGACGGTGCGATAGCTATGGTATCGCAATGGTAATGACGGGACTTCCGGACTTCCGGACTTCTGGACTTCTACAACAGCAATGGTAATGACTGGACTTCCGGACTTCCGGACTTCCGGACTTCTACAACAGCAATGGTATCGCAATGGTAATGACGGGACTTCCGGGGCGCAGCCGATAAAGTCCGTGGAGATGTACGCCACCGGTGACAGTGTAGTGGCCGGCCTGGTGCCGGCCACCAGCCGCCGGTGTTGCGGGTGTGTCTCCATCTGCGAGATTAGCGTAAGCGCTGATGTGTGGGAAAAATGCCATAATGGATTTCACACAGACTGCACAGGTGCTGCATCCCCAAAATCGGCGTAATCGGCGTGAGAAATAAGTTGCGACAGCAACCCATGTACAGTTGCCCCGGTACAAACGCATCCACAGGGTTTATCGGGTGCGCCATTAATCCTCTGCCATGAACTTCAGCAGCAGGAGACGGGCGGGCTCGGCTGATGAGCCATGGTCGAAGCCATCGAGCTCATACAGTGGGATGGGGGCGTTGCCGATGCCCTCGAGCACCGTCTTTAGGTAGAGGTTCTCCTCGTAGCGGGCCATCTGCTCCAGCTTGCGGTCGCCGGTGATGAGGCAGAGGCGTGTGGAGAGCTTACGGATGTTGTTGAGCGGTGCATAGCGGTCGACCAGTGGTGTGGTGAACGAGATGTGGCGCTCCTCGCGTATGGTGTAGTGGGTGGCCGTCTGACCGCCGATGGGAATGTAGCCGCGGATGGCGTCGGCGTCAATGCCGTAGGCGCCGAGGTAACGCTTGTCGAGGCAGAGCATGAGCGTGAGGTAGCCGCCGGCGGAATGGCCCGATACATACACCTGAGTCGGGTCACCGCCATAGTCGGCGATGTGCTTCATCACCCAGGCCACCGCAGCCGCCGCGTCCTCGGTGTATTGCGGGTTGTGGGCACGCGGCGACAGCCGGTAGTTGGGCGCCACCACTGCAATGCCGCGCCGCTTCAGGTTCTCGGGTATCTCCTTGGAACCGCCTTTCAGTCCGCCGCCATGAAACCACACCACGGTCTTAAACGGCTTCTTCATGTTGGTTGGATAATAGATGTCCAACTTGCACCGCTCCCTGCGGTAGGCCGACGTATCGTTGGCCGAGACATAGGGCAGGTCGCTCACCTGCTTATAGCTCACGGTCTGCGCCGTGGCGTTGGTGAGCATTACTGACAGCAACAATAGAAACAAAAGTCTTCTCATATGCGCTATTATTTATTGGATTATTGATTAAACCATGTGAGCGCCACCTGCGGCTTTACGCCACGGCCATCCTCCGCCCGATAGCTGACGGTGACGGTCTTGCGCTCGCCCGGCATCAAATGGAAATAGTTGTCGGAATAGATGACCGGCAGAATCTGCTCGCCATCGCTACCCTTCAGGTTGAGGCGCAGCATCAGGGCGGGGACGTCGGCGTTGTTCGTCAGCGTGACCTTACCGATGATGGTCTCCCCCTCCCGGCGGAACGACTGCTCGCTGTCGACCCGCACCTTCGGCAACCGGCAGAGCGCCTGCCAATGGTCCGGTTGGCGGCTCTCGACGTAGGTGTTCTCCGACACCGTCTGTCCGTTCTCCGCTAAGCGCAGGCGGATGAAATACACGTCGTCATTGGGCAGCTCGATCGTCAGCGGCTGAAGCGTCTGGTCGTCGTGGCTGTCCACCGTACTGGTCCACTGGCGTATGAGGCGCCCGTTGGCCGTCAGCGTCTGCGCCGTGAGCTGCAAGCCGCGGTGAGTGCCTGCCGCAAGGTTGACCACCTCCACCGCGTTGGTCACCGGATTGAACTGCACATGCAGCGGCTCGCAGGCTTTCTTCACGCCGAAATAAGCCGCGGTGGGTTCGAGGTAATAGTCGTAGGTCTGCCACACCATCGTCGGCCAGCAGGGGTGACTCATCCAGATGAGCAGTCCCATGCGGTCGCGGCTGCCACCCTCGTACATCGCGCGGTAGCCGTCGTAGTTGACCCACTGCGCCCACTCGCTGAACTGGCGTGCGTCGCGAGCCTGACCGAAGTGGTTGGTCACGGCGTCGATGAACGACTGTACGCTCTGTGCGCCACGCAGGGTGAAGTCGTGTTGGGCCCACGCCAGGCCGATGGGCCACAGGTCGTCGGGCTGCAGCATGCGGCAGAGACTCTCGTACGATGGCACGGCGGGCAGGCCGCGCTCGGAGTGGAACTTACCCGACTGCGCGGTGAAATAATACTTGATGGGCTTCAGCTGGTAGGCGCCGTGGCCGCTCACGCCGTCGTCGGCCGAGCTGGGAATGTAACCCAGTTGCGGATGCTGCGCGTGGATCTGCTCACGCAGGGCGCGGTCGATGGTGGCCGGTGGATAGCCCTCGTTGCGCCCCACATAGAGTCCGATGCAGGCGTGGCGCCGGATGCGGTTGATGAGGTCGCGGCTGTTGGTGAGGAACAGTTGTTCGTCGTAGGGGTCGGGACCGTCCCACGGATTGGCCAGCCAGAAGTCCTGCCACACCACGATGCCGTAGCGGTCGCAGGCGTCGTAGAACTCATCGTCGCCCGTCTGCCCCACCCAGTTGCGTATCATGTTGTAGTGCATGTCGCGGTGGTAGGCCACGGCCGCATCGTATTCGCGCCCGCGGTAGTTGAGGTTGGTCTCGGGGAAGCCCCAGTTGCCGCCGAGGGGGATGAGACGCTTGCCGTTTATGAAGATCTTCAGTGCGTTGTCGGCGTCGGCATAGCTCATCTGACGGATTCCCGCCTTGTAGTGCACCACCGACGACGCCCTGCTGTCGGAGGCCTCGCGCACCTCGAAGCCCGCATCATATAAATAAGGTGTACCGTAGCCGTTGGGCCACCACAGCTTCATGGGTTGCTGCGACAATTGTGGGAACTCTGTTGGCATGAAGCTCACCTCACGCCGCTCGTTGGCCTGCAGCGTCATGGTCTTGGCAAAGCGGATGTCGCCAATCCATCCCGAGACGACGACCGACTTGGCGCGTGGGTCGCTGTTGGCCACCATCACCACGGGCGTCATCGTGGCCAGCGTATCAGGCAGGTTGAGCTGCGTGGTGAACAGCGGGTCAGCGACCGAGAGACCGCGGTCGGTGGAAAGGTAGACATCGTTCCATATGCCCACCTCGCGGCCCGGCGTCGAGGTAATCCAGTCCCAGCCAATCGACGCGTGGAACGTGGGGTTGTCGGCGCCGAGCACGCCGCCGTTGAGGTCGGTCGACTCCTGGTTCTTCACCTTCACGCCACCGAAGTGGGCGTTCTTGATGACCCTCACCTCGAGCAGGTTCTCGCCCTGGTGCAGCAGACGGCTCACGTCGAACCGGCCGCGAATGAAGGCGCCGTCGATGCGCCCCACCGGCTGATGGTTGAGATAGACCTCCGCCTTCCAGTTGATGCCGTCGAAGTTGAGGTAGGTATGCTGTCCGTCGGCAGCCTCGGGCGCGGTGACCGAGGCGCGGTACCAGAAGTCGGACTGGAAGAAACTCTCCGAAATTTGCCGCATCTGGTTGGCGTAGCGGTTGTCGGGGATGGCACCGATATTCATGTAGCTCGTCAGCACCGTACCCGGCACCGTGGCTTTGATCCATTGGTTGTCGCCATCGCGCCGCAGCTCCCAGTCGTGGATGGCGCGGTGGTCATTTGCCTGGGCCACGAGTCCGCCGCGGCCCCACACCTCCATCTCGCTGAGCACCAGCAGCCGGCTGTCGTCGGGCTTGTCCATGAGCAGTCTGACGTAGCGCCCCCGGCCCTTGCAGCTGATGGTCTGGTCGAGGCGGTTGTCGTCGGGCAGTGGGGCGATGCGGCGCCACGAGCGTGCGTCGTCGGACAGTTGCACCTCACCGCCGTGGGCCTTATGAATCCAATGCAGACGCAGATGGTCGATGTCGGCTGTGGTGCCGAGGTCGACGTAGAGCCACGGCTGCTGACCGTTGGCCGATGCCGCTGAACCGCTGGCCGCAGCGGAATTGCTGGTTGCCGCGGGCTTGCCGGGCATCTCCACGGCAAACGCACTGCCGAAGTGGGCCGAGGGCAGCCAACCGTCGTTCAGCTCATACAGCCGCCAGTAAGCCGTGCCCTTCATGCGGAACACGATGCGGATGTGGCGGTAGCGGCCCGGGCGAGTGAGGGCGATGTCCGTCTTTACATTGCGCAAGGGCAGCAGAATCTTGTTCTCTTGTTTGTTGGGGTCGGAGCTCACCTGCTGCTTCGTCGCCACGCCCGGCAGCCCGTCGCCCTTCAGCTCGCCGACGGTCTGCCATTGCCGGCCGTCGTTGGAGGCCATCACGACGATGGCGTAGCCGCTGTCGGCCGCCTCGGGGTGATAGGCCAGGTCGGCGTTCAGCGTGATCTTGCTGACGTCGACCGCCATGCCGGTCCAATCCATCTGCAGGTAGTTGCGGTTGCCTTCCATGGCGACATACGAGTGGATGTTACCGTCGAAGGGCTTATCCTTGTCGCGCAGCGTCAGCCGGCCCTCGCGCGTGGAGACGGTGAGGGTAGGGGGCATGTCGCGCGTCACGATGCCGTCGGTGGCGAGCTGCGCTGTCAGGTTGTAGTCGAGTGAGGCCGAGACATAGGCCGCCCGATGGAGCGCCAGATTGCGGTAAGCGTTGTCCTTGACCATCTGCGGTCCATGGTAGTCGGCCACGCGGCCGGGGTATTGTCCGATGCCTCTTGTCATAGCTGATGTAGATGCAGTTTGCGCCATCGCGCTGTTGCCGATGAGCAGGACTGCTGCCAGAGTTCCAATCAATCGATGTTTCATATGCGGCAAAGTTATTTTCTCACCACCATTGGCTATTGAGCAAACTTCGGTATTGAGAAAAATCTGCGAGATCTGCGTGAGCGTTCGTATCAAGCATCGGTATTAGGAAATTTGAATAGTTTTAGGCGCAGCCGATAAAGTCCGTAGTGATGTACGCCACCGGTGACAGTGTAGTGGCCGGCCTGGTGCCGGCCACCAGCCGCCGGTGTTGCGGGCGTGTCTCCATCTGCGAGATCAGCGTAAGCGCTGATGTGTGGGAAAAATGCCATACCAAGGGTTGGTGGCCGGCACCAGGCCGGCCACTACACTGCTACCAAGGTGGCATACCTCCACGGACTTTATCCGCTGCGCCCCCATCTTAAAAGCTTAAAAACTAAAAAACTTAATAACTCAAGAACTCAAAATCTCACAGAATCATCTTCTCGATCGGCGTCACCAGGATGCCCTGAGCGCCGAGTTCCTTGAGCTTATTGATGATTTCCCAGAAGCGCTCCTCGTCGAGCACCGTGTGGACGGCGCACCAGTCCGACTCCGACAGTGGGATGACCGTTGGACTCTTGATGCCCGGCAACACGGCGAGGATGTCGCCGAGACGGTCCTTGGGCACGTTCATCATCACGTATTTCTTGTCTTGCGCCGCGCGAACGGCGTGGATGCGGAACAGCAGTTCGTTGACGATCGACTGCTTCTCATCGTCGAGTGAACGGTTGCCGATGAGCAGCGCCTCGCTCTGCATCACCACTTCCACCTCTTTCAGATTATTGTGGACGAGCGTCGAACCCGAGCTGACGATGTCGAAGATGGCGTCGGCCAGCCCAATGCCGGGACTCACCTCCACCGAACCCGTGATGACGTGGATGTCGGCCTGAATGCCGTTCTTGTCGAGGAAGCGGCGCAGGATGCCAGGATACGACGTGGCAATCTTCTTGCCGTTGAACCACGTCAGTCCCTCGTAGGCCTCGGCCTTGGGGATGGCGAGCGACAGCCGACAGCGCGAGAAGCCCAGTCGGTCAACGATGACCGCGTCTTCCTGACGCTCCTCAAACTCGTTCTCGCCCACCACACCGATGTCGGCTACACCGTCGGCGACGCACTGCGGAATGTCATCGTCGCGCAGGAAAAGCACCTCGATGGGGAAGTTGGAACTCTGCACGAGCAGCGTGCGCTTGCTCGGATTGACTTTGATGCCGGCCTCGCTCAGGAGGTTCATCGTGTCGTCGTAAAGACGGCCCTTGGATTGTACTGCTATTCTTAACATGCTGCAAATTTACGTCTTTTCTGCCACATTCCCTAAATAAATTAGTAATTTTGTAGCCGCTTTAAGCTATGAAATTACGAATTGTTATTATATGGGCCATAATCTGCGCGATTGTAACCTCCTGCCGCGAGCAGCGGAAGGTGCAGTACACGCCGTGGGGCACGCCGATGGAAGGCGACTCCATCCCCGACGACAACACCTTCGGCTACAACGACATCGTGGGTAACGGTGAGATGATTATGCTCACCGTGTCGGGCCCCGAGACCTACTACGACTACCATGGCAACGGTATGGGCCTGCAGTATCTGCTCTGCGAGCGCTTTGCCCAGAAGATTGGCGTGTCGCTGCGCGTCGAGGTGTGCAAGGATACGGCCGAGATGGTGCACAAGCTCGCGGCGGGCGACGGTGACGTCATCGCTGTGCAGTTGCCGCATACCGAGCGCGGACTGACCTACACCGACGTGCGTGCCGACTCGGCGAAGCTCGGATGGGCGGTCAGCAAAGACAACCGCTCGCTGGCCGACAGCCTCGACCACTGGTTCCGGCCGCAGCTGGTGGCAGAGGTGCGTAAGGAGGAGTCGTTTCTGCTCTCCACGCGCAGCATCCGCCGCCACGTCTATTCGCCGATGCTCGACCGCGCGGGCGGCGTCATATCCAAGTACGACCGCTATTTCCAGATGTATGCGCCGATGGCCCGCCTCGACTGGCGCCTGATGGCCGCGCAGTGTTACCAGGAGTCGTGCTTCGACCCCAATGCGAAGTCGTGGGCCGGTGCCTGCGGTCTGATGCAGATCATGCCGCGCACCGCCGACCACCTCGGCTTGCCCCGCGACCAGATGTTCAACCCTGAGGCCAACATCGCCGCGTCGGCCCGCTACCTGCAGGAGCTGGGGCGCCACTACAGCGACGTGCCGGTGAGCGAGCGCGTGTATTACCAGATTGCGAGCTACAACGGTGGCTTCTTCCACATCCGCGACGCCATGGCGCTGGCCCGCAAGTACGGCCGCAATCCCCACCGCTGGGACGACGTGGCCGAGTTCATTCTCAAGCTCAGCGACCCGCAGTACTACACCGACCCCGTCGTGCGTCACGGCTACATGCGTGGCCGCGAGACTGTCGGCTATGTGGCCCGCATCCGCGACCGCTACCTACAGTACCGTGGTCTTGCCCGTGGCTCCCGCGGTGCTCACGGTTCCATCGGTTCCTCCGGCTTCTTCGGCTCCGACGGCGCCATGCGCAAGCCCGAGCGCGCCTCCCGCAACTACCGCTGGCATCTGTAGGCGGCGCCCGGCCCATCTCATAAAACCCATCAGCCCCATCCTCCCATCCTC
>Ga0256407_10012419_pt1 | contig 11587 bp, 8 predicted proteins | sample RumenRJG_04DNA_FD_193489 | JGI IMG/M metagenome (GOLD analysis project Ga0256407, IMG submission 193489) | Bovine rumen microbial communities from Lethbridge, Alberta, Canada - RJG_04 | ecosystem: Host-associated > Mammals > Digestive system > Stomach > Rumen | place: Canada: Alberta | collected... | reverse complement strand
CAATCTATGGCGTGAGGATACTGAAACGGAGCATCGATGCCCGACAGCGACAGATATTCGTCAACTTGAAGGTGAGGGTGTATGTCAACGAGCAGCCTCACGATGATGAGTATGTACGTACGGAATATCCCAACGTGGAGGGCAAGCCACAGGTGATTGTGGTGGGAGCTGGTCCTGGAGGACTCTTTGCGGCCCTCAGACTGATAGAACTCGGACTGAGACCTATCGTGCTCGAGAGGGGAAAGAACGTTCACGACCGGAAGAAAGACCTTGCCAACATCACCAAGACGCAGAAGGTGGACAGCGAGAGCAACTACTGTTTCGGAGAGGGTGGAGCAGGTGCCTATTCCGACGGAAAGCTATATACCCGTTCGAAGAAACGTGGTAATACGGATAAGATCCTGAATGTGTTCTGTCAGCACGGAGCATCGACGGCGATACTTGCTGATGCCCATCCGCATATCGGTACCGACAGACTCCCGAAGGTGATCGAGGCGATGAGGAATACTATCATCAGCTGCGGGGGCGAGGTGCACTTCCAGACGAAGATGACGCAGCTTGTTTTGGAGGGCGATAAGGTCGTTGGATGTATTGCTGATAAAGAATACAGAGGTCCGGTGATTCTGGCTACAGGACACTCTGCACGAGATGTTTACAGATATTTGGTTGAAGCAAAGGTTGAGGTAGAGGCGAAGGGTATCGCAGTAGGTGTGAGACTCGAGCATCCGTCGCATCTGATAGACCAGATACAGTATCATTCCAAGCAGGGCAGGGGGAAATATCTGCCAGCTGCCGAGTACTCGATGGTGACTCAGGTGGATGGTCGCGGAGTATATTCATTCTGTATGTGTCCGGGAGGATTTGTCATCCCTGCAGCTACGGATAAGGAACAGATTGTGGTGAACGGAATGAGTCCTGCGAACAGAGGTACGGCGTGGAGCAATAGCGGGATGGTGGTAGAAGTGCGTCCGGAGGACCTTTCCACTATCAACTCTCCACTAAAAGTTCTTCGTTTCCAAGAAGAACTCGAAAAAATGTGTTGGCAGCAGGGAAATATGAAGCAGACGGCACCGGCTCAGAGGATGATGGACTTCGTGAACGGGAAGCTGAGCTATGACCTGCCGAAGTCGTCGTATGCCCCGGGACTGATATCCAGTCCGCTGCATTTCTGGTTGCCGGAGATGATATCCAAACGCTTGAGAGAAGGTTTCAAGGTGTTCGGACGGAATGCTCACGGGTTTATGACCAACGAGGCTGTGATGATAGCCATAGAGACACGTACCAGCAGTCCTGTGAGGATAGTCAGAGACCGCGAGACACTCCAGCATATACGTGTAAAAGGCCTCTTCCCCTGTGGTGAGGGAGCAGGCTATGCAGGGGGTATCGTTTCGGCAGGTGTAGATGGCGAACGCTGCGCAGAAATGTGTGCTCAGTACCTGAATAGTTAAAAAAACTCAAAGAGCGTAAACTATTCACTCTTCACTGTTCATTATTCACTATTTTTTCGTATCTTTGTGGCATAAAGATTTACTAATAATAAAACGAAGAAACTATGAACAGGGAGGAACAATTCGTTATCACCATCAGTCGTCAGTTTGGTACTGGTGGTCATGAGATCGGAGCAGAGCTTGCCCGTCGTCTTGGTGTAAAGCTGCTCGACAAGCAGATTCTTAATGAAGTGGCAAAGAGAGCCCGTGTGGTAGAGGAGGCAGTAGAGAAGATCGAGGCCCGCAATCCATTATGGCGCGACGACTTCACAAACTTCTATCGTAACTATATGAGCCATGCGGAGTATAATGGTTTGGAGCACGACCGTACGTCGCACGAACTCTTTGAGGCTCAGGCAGATGCGATACGGCAGATTGCTGCTGAGGAGTCGTGCGTGATAGTGGGACGCTGCGGATTCCATATCTTCGAGAATCATCCCAACGCACTGAAAATCTTCGTTCACTCGTCGGAAGACTGCAGAAAGCGTCGTATTGCCGAGAAGTATGGTCTTAGTCTGGCTGATGCCGCTGCGATGGTGGTAGATAATGACTACAGTCGTGAGCTCTATACGAAGACCTATACCGGCAAGGATTGGCACGATGCATGCAACTATGACATATCCCTCGACGTGAGGATGTTCGGAGTGAATGGTGCCGTTGACTTCATCATGCATTGTATCGAGTAACTTTTTTCACGAAATATTTGTGTATATACCGTTTTTTTAGTACCTTTGCACCCTGAAATTTCAAAGTTAGTAATTACTAAAGAATCGGTATAATGAATATTTCCTACAAATGGTTGAAGGAATACGTTGATTTCGACCTGACGGCTCAGCAGGTGGCTGATGCATTGACGTCAACAGGTCTCGAGGTCGACGCATTGGAAGAAGTACAGAGTATCAGAGGTGGTCTGAAGGGTCTCTATGTGGGTAAGGTGCTCACTTGTGAGGCTCATCCTAACAGCGACCATCTGCATGTCACCACAGTTGATCTTGGCAAGGGCGAACCCTCGCAGATAGTTTGTGGAGCACCAAATGTGGCTGCTGGTCAGAAGGTGATCGTAGCAGACCTCGGATGTGTGCTCTATGATGGTGATAATGAGTTTGTTATCAAGAAGTCAAAGCTTCGTGGTGTAGAGTCCAACGGTATGATTTGTGCAGAGGATGAGATCGGAATCGGCAATGACCATTCTGGTATCATCGTATTGCCAGAGGATGCTGTTGTCGGTACTCCTGCCGCAGAGTATTATAACCTTGAGAGCGACTGGCTCATTGAGGTGGATATCACAGCCAACCGTGCTGACGGACTCTCTCACTGGGGTGTGGCCCGTGACCTCTATGCCTGGTTGAAGAGCAACGGCTATGAGACATCACTGCATCGTCCTGACTGCTCTGAATTCAAGGTAGATAATCATGACCTGCCTATCGAGGTGGTGATTGAGAATCAGGAGGCCTGCAAGCGTTATGCTTGTGTGAGTGTGACAGACTGTGAGGTGAAGGAGTCACCCGACTGGTTGAAGAATAAGCTGACAACTGTTGGTCTGCGTCCTATCAATAACATCGTGGATATCACAAACTACGTGATGATGGCCTATGGTCAGCCTCTGCACACATTTGATGCAGACATGGTGAAGGGACATAAGATTGTGGTGAAGACGATGGCTGAGGGTACACCATTCCAGACACTCGACGGTGAGGAGCATAAGCTCTCTGATCGTGACCTGGCTATCTGCAATGCAGAGGAGCCGATGTGTATCGCAGGTGTGTTTGGCGGGAAGGGTAGTGGTACCTATGAGACCACAAAGAACGTGGTTCTCGAGAGTGCCTATTTCCATCCCACATGGATTCGTAAGTCAGCACGTCGACACGGCCTTAGCACAGATGCTTCATTCCGTTTCGAGCGTGGTGTAGATCCCAACGGTACTATCTATGCTCTCCAACAGGCAGCTATCCTCTGTAAGCAGCTGGCTGGCGGAAAGATCAGCATGGAGGTGTGCGATGTATATCCCGAGCCAATGAAGAATGCGGTTGTTGAACTCAGCTATGAGTATGTACACAACCTCGTTGGTAAGGAGATTCCCGTAGATACCATCAAGAGCATCTGCGAGAGCCTTGAGATGAAGGTGCTCAACGAGACCGCTGAGGGCCTGACACTCGAGATTCCAGCCTATCGTGTGGATGTACAGCGTCCTTGTGATGTAGTAGAGGATATCCTCCGTATCTATGGATATAATAATGTGGAGATTCCTACTCAGCTGAAGAGCTCGCTCGTGATCAAGGCTGATGAGGACCGTAAGCATAAGCTCCAGAACCTTGTAAGCGAGCAGCTGGTAGGTGCTGGATTCAATGAGATACTGAACAACTCGCTGACAAAGACAGCATATTATGAGGGTAAGAAGAATGTCGTGAAGATTATGAACCCGCTGTCGTCAGACCTGGGTGTGATGCGTCAGACATTGCTATATGGCGGTCTGGAGAGCGTTGAGCATAACGTGAAGCGTAAGAATGCCAATCTGAAGTTCTTCGAGTTTGGTAACTGTTACTTCTTCGATGAGGAGAAGGAGAATCCTGAGAACCCGATGCAGGCCTATAAGGAAGAGAACTTCATGGGTATCTGGGTTACAGGTAAGCGTGTGGAAGGCTCATGGGCACATCCAAACGAGGACAGCACATATTACGAGCTCGCTGCTTATGTACAGACCATCCTGAACCGTATTGGCCTGAAGCAGGGTGCCACTGTTCAGAAGAAATCGGAGAATGAGGATTTCTCTGCAGGTATCGTGATTGAGAATCGCGGTGGAAAGAAACTCATCGAGATGGGTGTTCTCTCAAAGAAGCTCCTGAAGCAGTTCGACCTCCAGCAGCCTGTATATTTCGCAGAGCTCAACTGGACTCAGCTGATGAAGGCTACAAAGAAGAACGAGGTGACATTCACAGATATTCCAAAGCATCCGGCAGTAAGTCGTGACCTGGCTCTGTTGGTAGACAACAATGTGGAGTTTGCACAGATAGAGCAGATCGCACGTCAGACAGAGAAGAAACTCCTGAAGAAGGTAGAGCTCTTCGATGTCTACGAGGGTGACAAACTGCCTGCCGGCAAGAAGTCATATGCTGTGAACTTCATTCTTCAGGATGCTGAGAAGACGATGAACGACAAGCAGATCGATGCCATCATGCAGAAGCTCATCGCCAACATCAAGAAACAGCTCAATGCTGAACTGAGATAAAGGTAAAAAGGTAAAAAAGTCAAATAGAAAAATTAAACAATGGGAAGAGCATTTGAATATCGTAAGGCTACGAAGCTGAAGCGATGGGGCCACATGGCCAAGACATTTACAAAGATCGGTAAGCAGATCGCTATTGCTGTGAAGGCAGGCGGTCCAGAGCCGGAGAACAATCCTACACTGCGTGCTATCATCGCCAATGCAAAGCGTGAGAACATGCCGAAGGATAACATCGAGCGTGCTATCAAGAACGCGATGGGTAAGGACCAGAGCGACTACAAGGAGGTAACCTACGAGGGATATGGCCCTCACGGAATCGCCATCTTCGTGGAGACTCTGACAGACAATACCACACGTACCGTTGGTGACGTTCGTTCAGTATTCAATAAGTTTAATGGTAACCTGGGTACTCAGGGCAGTCTGAGCTTCCTCTTCGACCATAAGAGCGTGTTCACCTTCAAGAAGAAGGACGGGCTGGATATGGACGAGATGATCCTCGACCTGATTGACTACGGTGTTGACGATGAGTTTGACGAGGACGAGGAGGAGAACAGCATCACTATCTATGGCGATCCTTCTTCATTCAGTGCTATTCAGAAGCATCTTGAGGAGAACGGTTTCGAGGTGACAGGTGCTGAGTTCACCCGTATTCCTAACGACCTGAAGGATGTTACTCCTGAGGAGCGCGAGACCATCGACAAGATGGTAGAGAAACTGGAGGACTTCGATGATGTCCAGACGGTTTACACAAACATGAAACCCGAATAAAATATAATCCCCGCTCAGCCGAGCGGGGATTTGTTTTCTTAATAGTCTTCTTTCGTGAGCAAGGTTTCGAACAATATCTTCTTCGGATCTTTCTCAGAACGGTAGGTATAGGCGAAGTTATAGCCATTATCCTTATAAGTTTTCATCGAGGTAGTGTTCTTAAGCATGTCCTTAAGCAGTTTCTTGGCATCGATACTGTCGAGGGCTCCTTCTTTGTCGGCTATTCCTGTAAGACGGTAATAGTAATGAAGGGTATGTGTCGACTTCTCGAAAGTAAGACTGTCCATGATGATGTTCGTGTCCATCTTGGCAGGACAATTCTTGGCGGTATACTCCTTCGCCTCACGTGCACATCTGTCTTCCAAAGATTCCTGACAAGAGACCATAAACAGGGCCAAAGTGGCAAATACTATTATTTTTTTCATAATTAATGTTTTATTTTGGTTGCAAAAGTACAAAAAAAAACTAAAATATTGGCTAAACGAACTATTTTTTGTAACTTTGCAGTTCAAAGATTGATATTACTAAATGAATCATATAAGAAACTTTTGTATCATTGCGCATATCGATCATGGTAAATCTACCTTGGCCGACAGAATGCTGGAGTTCACGAAGACTATCCAAGTCACCGAAGGACAGATGCTCGATGACATGGATCTGGAGCGTGAACGTGGTATCACCATCAAGAGCCACGCCATCCAGATGGAGTATATGCACAATGGTGAGAAATATATACTGAATCTTATCGACACTCCGGGACACGTGGACTTCTCATATGAGGTGAGCCGTTCTATCGCGGCCTGCGAGGGAGCTCTCTTGGTGGTGGATGCCACTCAGGGTGTTCAGGCGCAGACTATCTCTAATCTCTATATGGCCATCGACCATAATCTGGAGATTATCCCGGTGATCAATAAGATTGATATGCCTTCGGCAATGCCAGACGAGGTGGAGGACGAGATAGTAGACCTTATAGGGTGTGACCGCTCGGATATCCTTCGTGCTTCAGGAAAGACAGGTGAGGGTATCGAACAGGTGCTCGATGCTATCGTAGAGCGTATCCCTCATCCCGTAGGTGACGAGAAGGCTCCGCTGCAGGCACTTATCTTCGACTCTGTGTTCAACTCATTCAGAGGAATCATCGCATACTTCAAGATCGTGAATGGTGTCATCCGTCAGGGAGATCACGTGAAGTTCTTCAATACAGGAATGGAGTATGATGCCGACGAGGTGGGAGTGCTGAAGATGGATATGGTGCCTCGTAAGGAACTGCGTACTGGCGATGTGGGATATATCATCTCCGGTATCAAGAACTCCAAGGAGGTGAAGGTGGGTGATACCATCACTCAGGTGGCTACTCCTTGTGATGCTGCCATCGAGGGATTCCAGGAGGTGAAGCCGATGGTGTTTGCAGGTGTGTATCCTATAGATCCCACAGACTATGAGAACCTTCGTGCATCGCTGGAGAAACTGCAGCTTAACGATGCTTCGCTGACATTCACGCCAGAGAGTTCTGTGGCTCTGGGCTTCGGATTCCGTTGTGGATTCCTGGGACTGTTACATATGGAGATTATCCAGGAACGACTGGATCGTGAGTTTGATATGGATGTCATCACCACAGTGCCTAACGTGTCGTATATGTGTTATACGAAGCAGGGCGAGGTGAAGGAGGTGCATAATCCTTCGGGACTGCCTGATCAGACGATGATTGATCATATCGAGGAACCATATATCCGTGCTTCTATCATCACAGCTGCAGACTTTATCGGTCCAATCATGACACTATGTCTTGATAAACGTGGTGAACTGATAGACCAGCAGTATGTATCTGGTAATCGTGTGGAGCTGCACTTTATGTTGCCTCTGGGCGAGATAGTGATTGACTTCTACGACAAGCTGAAGAGTATCTCCAAAGGATATGCTTCGTTTGATTATCATATTCATGGCTTCAGACCATCGAAACTGGCGAAGCTGGATATCTTGTTGAATGGCGAACCAGTTGATGCCCTCTCAACTCTTACGCATCAGGATAACGCTGTGACCTTCGGGCGCAGGATGTGTGAGAAGCTGAAGGAGCTGATTCCTCGTCAGCAGTTTGATATCGCCATCCAGGCTGCCATCGGAGCAAAGATCATTGCACGTGAGACAGTAAAGCAGGTTCGTAAGGATGTGACTGCTAAGTGTTATGGAGGTGACGTGTCTCGTAAGCGCAAGCTGCTCGAGAAACAGAAGAGAGGAAAGAAACGTATGAAACAGATTGGTAATGTGGAGGTGCCTCAGAAGGCCTTCCTCGCCGTATTGAAACTTGATTAGAATAATTTGAAAATCTGAATAATAGCAAGACCTATGCCTAATGTTAGTATTACCACAAGAGACGTGGCTCGCGAACTTGCCCGTCGTTACAGTACAATGACTCATGAGGAGCTCGACCTCCTTGAGAGCATTCTTATACCAATGAAGTTTGCGAAGAACGAGATGATTCTCCGCGAGGGAGAGACGTGTACGAATATCTATTGGGTTGTCAAAGGACTGGTGCGTCAGTTTTATTATAAGAACAGTAAGGAACTGACAGAGTATATGGCAACAGAAAACAATATCGTAATGTGTATCGAGAGTCTGTTCCGTGAGCAGCCTTCACAGTTACAGATCAAGGCTCTTGAACCCACAGTGCTTATCGCATTGCCAAAGGCAGACCTTGAGGCTGTGGCGATGAAGAGTGTGAACATACAGATCCTGTATCGTAAGATCCTTGAGGAGTCGCTGATACTATCCCAGCATCATGCTGATATGCTGCGCTTTGAGAGTGCTCAGGATCGTTATGCTAAGCTGGTGAAGAATCAGCCTCAGCTGGTGCTCAGGGCTCCATTGGTATATATCGCAAGTTATCTGCAGATGACCCCTGAGACACTGTCGAGAGTTCGCACTGCAGCACTTATGGAAGGTAAATAAATAATTCAGATATGATTAATCCCGCCTCTTCAGCGGGATTAATTTTTATGCAGATATATTGAATGGTCAATGCATTTGGGCAGTTCCTCCTGGTAGTGAGTAACATATATCAGAGTGACCTCAGGATTCTTACAGTAATCATCAACGATATCCTTTACCATCTTACGGTTGATATCATCAAGACCATGAAGGGGCTCATCGAGAATCAGAAGGTCGGGCTCCTTTACGAAGGCTCTTGCCAATAATACGAGTCGCTGTTCGCCACTCGACATCTCATGGAACTTCCTGTCTTCAAGGTTCCCGATGCCAAAGACATTGAGCCATTTACGGCATTGTATCTTCTCATCCTCTTTAGGACGTGTATATAGTCCTACAGTATCCTTCAGACCACTTGCCACAATCTCTATCGAAGGGATATTCTGCTTGTAGCTGCGATGCATCTCGGGTGATACGTATCCGATATGTCTCTTGATGTCCCAGATACTCTCTCCCGAACCTCGCTTATGTCCGAACAAGGAAATGTCACAAGCATAACTCTGGGGATTATCGGCACATACCAAAGAGAGTAGGGTGGACTTTCCGCTTCCATTCTGTCCCGACAGTGCCCAGTGCTCGCCCTGCATAACGGTCCAGTCAAGATCCTTAAGGATAGTCCTCGCACCATAGTGGATAGTGACGTGGTTGAAGTGAATGACTTCGTTTAGTTGACAGTTGATAGTGGATAGTGGATAGTTGATAGTTGATAGTGGATAGTTATGATTACCTTGCTCATTCTTACCCAAAAGGGACGATTCTTTTTGTATCTCATTTTGTGTCTTGGAGTAATCATATCTATCCACTATCAACTCTCCACTTTCCACTCTCCACTCTTCACTATTCACTTTAGGCATCACTCGTGAATCCTTTACCTCCACGATATGCGTAATAAACTCCGGTATCTCATCCGTTTTGGCAAGCACCAGTATTATCTGCAGTCCTTGTTCATGAGCCAGCATCCCAAGTAACTCTTTCAGCTGTTCTCTGGTCTCCTTATCCAGTCCGATAAACGGGTTTTCCATTATCAGCACCTTCGGATTGGTAAAGAGCGATGATGCCAGCTTGTATTTCCTCAGTTCTCCACTCGACAACAGAATGATATATTTGTCGAGCAATGGCTCAAGATGGAATATCTCGTATATATGTTTCTGGAGTGCTCTGCGCTCTGGAGTATCTTCTCCAGCCAACTGATAAGCCTCTTCGAGTTTACTGCCTACAGTAGGTGTCTCCTCATCTATCTCCATCTGGTTCCAGCGTTGCTGAAGGAAATAGGTCCTGTCGTTATCTCCTCCGTAAGTATCACGGAAAGAGATATATTTCAGTTTGTTGTATGGCTCATCAAACCCATATCTCACCATATCGGGAAAAACAGGATGTTTGCCTGTAAGCATATCCACAAACATGGTCTTTCCTGCACCATTTCTTCCGATGATGGCAATATGTTCTCCTTCCTCTGAACAGAAGTTTACAGGTTCAGCCATCGACCACTCGGGCTTTCGGGCTCTTGCATTGATGAGTTCAATCGTCTTCACGGGGTTATTTGACAATTTGACTATTTACAATTTTACTATTTATTTCTTTATTTTCTCCGGGTTTTTGTTTATGAAGTCCTTCCACCCGCGATATTTCACATCACTCTCAGGACGGCCCATCTGGAGATAGTGACAATAGGCAGCAGCAAGAGCGTCGGTGGCATCCATAAACTTTCCCATCTCCTCATTAGGGATCTTCAAGAGTCTCTGTAACATCCCTGCCACCTGTTCTTTCGATGCTCCTCCATTACCCGTAAGAGCCATCTTGATCTTCATAGGAGCATACTCGTGGATAGGTACCCCATGATGGATAGCAGCAGCTATAGCAGTACCCTGAGCCCTTCCAAGCTTTAGCATCGACTGTACGTTCTTTCCGAAGAATGGAGCCTCAATGGCCATCTCATCAGGCAGGAAACCATCGATGATGCTTGTTACCCGCTCAAAGATATGTCCAAGTTTCAGATAAGCATCAGGAAACTTCCTCAGGTCGATAACCCCCATAGTCATCATCTGTGCCTTGCCATCAGTAACCTTCAGCAAGCCATATCCCATGAGGTTCGTTCCGGGGTCGATTCCAAGGATGATTTTTTCCATTAACCAATAACCATTAACCAATAACCAATAACCGTTCACCATTAACCAATAACCAATGAGCCGAATTGGTAGACGAGGGCGGAGACGATCCAGGCTACTGCAGTAGTGTAGAATGCTGCAAAGCCAGCCCAGCGCCAGGAGCCTGTCTCATTCTTGATGGCTACGATAGTGGCGATACAGGGGAAGTACAGTAATATAAATATAAGGTACGCGTACGAGGCCAACGGGGTTATTCCCTCTTTCATCATTGCCTGACGCAGATGGGTATATTTCTCTGTATCTTCGCTGAAATCCTCATCATCACCAAAGGAGTCATCACCAGAGTAGAGCACACCTATCGAAGAAGCCACAATCTCTTTTGCTCCGACACCACAAATCAGACTTACATCAAGTTTCCAGTTGAATCCCTGAGGCATGAATACAGGCTCAATGGCCTTACCTATACGTCCGATATAACTTTGTTCTTGCTGTTGTTCACGTGACAGTTCTTCATTATGTGGGAAATATCCTAATGCCCATACGATGATTGATGCCACAAGGATAATACCTCCCATCTTCTTCAGATACTCCTTACCTTTCTCCCAGGTGTGACGCATGATGGCTTTGCCAGTAGGCCAACGATAGGGTGGGAGCTCCATCACGAATGGTGTGTCCTCGCCTTTGATAACAAGCGAAGAGAAGATCTTGCTGACGATTACTGCCACAACTATTCCTATGACATAGAGCGATAGCATCACCCATGAGCGATAGTGCAGTGAGAAGAATGTGCCTGCTATCATGATATATATCGGCAGACGCGCTGAGCAACTCATAAAGGGCAGTATCATCATCGTGATGATCCTTGACCTGCGACTCTCGATGGTTCTCGTTGCCATAATCGCAGGGACATTACATCCGAAGCCCATGATAAGAGGGATAAACGACTTTCCGTGCAGTCCCATCTGGTGCATCAGCTTATCCATGATGAATGCTGCTCGGGCAATATATCCGGAGTCTTCCAT
>Ga0256407_10012417_pt1 | contig 11589 bp, 10 predicted proteins | sample RumenRJG_04DNA_FD_193489 | JGI IMG/M metagenome (GOLD analysis project Ga0256407, IMG submission 193489) | Bovine rumen microbial communities from Lethbridge, Alberta, Canada - RJG_04 | ecosystem: Host-associated > Mammals > Digestive system > Stomach > Rumen | place: Canada: Alberta... | reverse complement strand
CGCTGTACACCCACCACAACGACAAGGCCAAGGTGCAGTTGCAGCGCGAGACCGCCCAGAACCAGCGCGAAGTCTTTCTGTTCAACAACCGCCTGGAACAGATGCAGCAGAACGAGGCTATCGGCCGTTACCGCCAACTGATGGCCCAGGACGAGGAAATCATCGCCCTGCGTGAGCAGGTGCGCAAGGCCGCCGAGTCCAAACTCTCGCACGGCATCATCGATGTGAACGACCTGCTGCGCGACATCAACAGCGAGAATGCCGCCCGCGTGCAGCAGTCCATCCACGAGATTGAAATGCTCAAGCAGATGTATGACCTGAAATATTCGACGAACAATTAATCAGCATAACGATGAAAAAGATAACTATCATGGCAAGCGTGGCACTACTGGTGATGAGCGCTTGCGGCAAGAAGGAGAAGGCGTTTGATGCCACAGGGACGTTCGAGGCCACCGAGGTCACCATCTCGGCCAAGGCAACGGGCGAGTTGAAGTCCTTCAGTGTTACCGAGGGGCAGGTCCTCGAGGGAGGCACCCAGGTGGGACGCATCGACACCTATCAACTGGAGATGCAGAAACAGCAACTCGAGACCCAGCGCGGACAACTCGCTGCCAGCAAGCGGCAACTGTCGTCCAACAGGTCGGCAGCCAGCAGCCAACAACTGGATCTGAACAAGCAACTGTCGTCCATCCAACAGCAGATTGCCAATGCCCAGCGGGAGCGCCAACGCTATGCCGAACTGGTCAAGGACGGCGCCGTGCCGCGCAAGCAACTCGATGACATCGATAACCAGATCAAAGTGTTGAACCGCCAGTTGGAGGCCACCCGCGACCAGATACGCAGTGCCAATGCCGCCCTTGCCGAGCAGGGCAAAGGCATCGGAGCCCAGATGGAAGGTATCGACGCCCAGGTAGCGGGCATTAATGCCCAGCAGCGCCAAATCGAAGACCAGATTGCCAATGCCGACATCGTGGCACCCTACAAGGGCACCGTACTGGAGAAGTATGTCGAGCAGGGCGAATTTGTCTCGACGGGCAAGCCACTGTTCAAGATGGCTGATGTGGAGCAGATGTTCATTCGCGCCTATGTCACCTCGGCCCAACTACAGAACATCAAGGTGGGCCAGGCCTGCAAGGTGTTTGCCGACTACGGCAACGGGCAGAAGAAGGAATATGCCGGCACCGTCACCTGGATTTCCAGCCGCTCAGAGTTCACCCCCAAGACCATCTTGACCGATGACGAGCGTGCTGACCTGGTCTATGCCGTCAAGATTGCCATCAAGAACGACGGCTATGTGAAAATCGGCATGTACGGGGAAGTGAAGTTCTAAAATCTCTAGAAACTCTAGATTATCTAGTTTGTCTAGATCAACAGCATTGGCAATGAACGCGATTGAGGTAAATAACGTGTCCAAGTCCTACGGGGCGGTCAAGGCGCTCGACCAGGTGTCGTTCACGGTGGGTCAGGGTGAGGTGTTCGGCCTCATCGGTCCCGACGGCGCCGGCAAAACGTCGCTGTACCGCATCCTGTGCACTCTGCTGTTGCCCGAGTCGGGCACGACGACGGTCGACGGCTTTGACACGGTGCGCCAGATGACCGATATCCGTCGCCGCGTGGGTTACATGCCCGGCAAGTTCTCGCTCTATGAGGACCTGACCGTCGAGGAGAACTTGCAGTTCTTTGCCACCTTGTTCGGCACGACCGTCGAGGAAGGCTATGACAGCATCAAGGCCATCTACAGCCAGATTGAGCGTTTCAAGAACCGCCGTGCGGGAGCCCTGTCGGGCGGCATGAAGCAGAAACTGGCGCTCTCGTGTGCCCTGGTACACAGTCCCAGCGTGCTCTTCCTCGACGAGCCCACGACAGGTGTAGACCCCGTGTCGCGCAAGGAGTTCTGGGATATGCTCGGCGACCTCAAGGGACGCGACATCACCATCGTGGCCTCTACCCCCTACCTCGACGAGGTGCGCCGCTGCGAACGCGTGGCTTTTCTTGACAAGGGGCAGATTCGCGGCGTCGGCACTCCCGACGAGATACTGGCACGCTTTGCCGACGTGTTCAACCCACCGGGCATCGAGCATGGCAAGGCTGCGACAGAATCGCAGCATGGTGAGCCCGAGAATGTCATCGAGGTGGAGCACCTGGTCAAGGCCTTCGGCTCGTTCCATGCCGTCGACGATATCAGTTTCACCGTCAAGCGGGGCGAGATTTTCGGCTTCCTGGGTGCCAACGGCGCCGGCAAGACGACCGCCATGCACATGCTCACCGGCCTTAACCAGCCCACAAGCGGAACAGGCCGCGTGGTGGGCTACGACATCCGCACCGAGCATGAGCAAATCAAGAAGCACATCGGCTACATGAGCCAGCGGTTCTCGCTCTACGAGGACCTGACGGTGGCCGAGAACATCCGCCTGTTTGCCGGCATCTACGGCATGGAAGACAAGGAAATCGCCCGCAAGACCGACGAATTGCTCGACCGCCTCAAGTTTGCCGACCACAAGAACACGCTGGTGGCCTCGCTGCCGCTGGGCTGGAAGCAGAAACTGGCCTTCTCGGTGAGCATCTTCCACGAGCCCGGCGTGGTCTTCCTTGACGAGCCCACGGGCGGTGTGGACCCCGCCACACGCCGCCAGTTCTGGGAACTGATCTATGAGGCCGCGGGCAGGGGCATCACGGTATTTGTCACCACCCACTACATGGACGAGGCCGAGTACTGTGATCGCATCTCTATTATGGTCGACGGCAAAATCAAAGCCATGGGTTCGCCCGATGAGTTGAAACAGAAGTATAACCAGCCCGATATGGACCATGTGTTCACCTATCTGGCACGGCAGGCAACGCGCAGCAGCGATTAAATCACAGGAGCCATGAAACAGTTCATCTCATTTGTCATCAAGGAGGCCAAGCACATCCTGCGCGACAAGCGCACGATGCTCATCCTGTTCGGCATGCCGCTGGTGCTGATGCTCATCTTCGGCTTCGCCATCACCACCGACGTGAAGAATGTCCGCACCGTGGTGGTGACCAGTTCGATGGACCACCTCACGCAGCAGGCGGTCGACAGGCTCGCTGCCTCGGAATATTTCACTATCGTCCAAGTGGCCGCCACGCCCCGTGAGGCCGAGCAGGTTATCCGCGGGCAGAAGGCCGACATGGCCATCGTCTTCGGTCCCGACTTCGCCTCCAAACGCAGTGGTGTCCAGTTTATCGTCGACGGGGCCGACCCCAACATGTCGCAGCAGTGGACCAACTATGCCACTGGCGTGCTCCTGAATGCCGATGGCGGGGCCGTCAACACCAAGATGCTCTATAACCCGCAGATGCGGTCGGCCTACAACTTCGTGCCGGCCATCATGGGTATGCTGCTGATGCTGGTGTGCGCGATGATGACATCCATCTCGATTGTGCGCGAGAAGGAAAAGGGAACGATGGAGGTACTGCTGGTTTCGCCCGTCAGGCCGCTGATGATCATTGTTGCCAAGGCGATACCCTATCTCGTGCTCGCATTTGCCATCCTGGTCATCATCCTGCTGATGGCGCGGTTTGTGCTGGGCGTGCCGCTGGTGGGATCGCTGTTCTGGATCATCGTCATCTCCATCATCTACATCCTGCTGGCGCTCTCACTGGGCCTGCTCATCAGCAATGTCGCCAAAACCCAACTGGTGGCGCTGCTGCTCTCGGCAATGGTGCTGCTGGTGCCCATCGTGATGCTCAGTGGCATGCTTTTCCCTGTGGAGTCGATGCCGCGGGTGCTGCAGTGGATTTCGGCCATCGTCCCGCCACGCTACTACATCGAGGCGATGCGCAAACTGATGATTATGGGCGTGGGCATCAAGGAGGTCGCCCGTGAAGTCCTGATTCTCACGGGCATGGTTGCCGTGCTGATGACGCTCGCCCTTGTCAAGTTCAACAAACGACTCGAATAGCCCCGCCGCCATGACACTGAAATATCTCATACAGAAAGAGTTCACGCAGATACGCCGCAATGCGTTCCTGCCCAAACTCATCGTCGTGTTCCCTATCATGATCATGTGCGTCATGCCCTGGGTGATGAACATGGAGGTGAAGAACATCAAGGTCACGGTGGTGGACAATGACCGTTCAAGCCTGTCGCAGCAACTCGTGCACAGCATCGAGGCCAGCAACTACTTCATCTTCAAGGGGCAGCAGCCCACCTACCAGGCCGCCCTGCAGGAAATAGAAAAATCGCGGGCCGACGTCGTGATGGTCATTCCTCAGGAATACAGCCGCGACGTGACCCTGGGCAACCAGCCCCAGGTGCTCATCGCCGCCAATGCCGTCAACGGGACCAAGGGGGCAATGGGCGGGGCCTACCTGACCCAGATTGTCACTGCCCACGTCAATCCCGACCTCTCCAGCATGCAGTCGCGGGTGACCACCCTGTTCCTGTATAACAAGAACCTGAACTTCAAACTGTTCATGATACCTGCCCTGTTTGCCATCGTGATGATGCTGATGACGGGGTTCCTGCCCGCACTCAACATCGTGGGCGAGAAGGAGGCAGGCACCATCGAGCAGATCAACGTCACGCCCGTGAGCAAGTGGTCGTTCATCCTGGCAAAACTCATCCCCTACTGGATCATCGCCCTGTTCGTCATCACCGTATGCCTGCTGCTGGCATGGGCGGTGTACGGCATCACCAGCGTGGGGCCATTGGCACTGATTTACCTGCTCGTGATGCTATTGGCATTGTTCTGGAGTTCATTCGGCCTGATGATCAGCAACTACAGCAACACCATGCAGCAGGCCATCTTCGTGATGTGGTTCTTTGTGGTGATGATGCTCCTGCTCTCGGGACTGTTTACCCCCACCCGCTCGATGCCTTCGTGGGCTTATGCCACGACCTATGTCAACCCGATGTCCTACTTCATCGATGCGGTGCGCACGGTCTTCATCCGCGGCGGCGGGCTCTCCAGCATCTGGCACCAGGTGCTCGCCCTGCTGGGCATCGGCTCGGTCATGGCAGTCTGGGCCGTCCTCAGTTACCGGAAAAACTCGTGAAGCATCATTATTCTGAATTATCTTCAAATTTTCAAGCATTTTCCCTTGAAACTTGAATAAATGTTTTATCTTTGCGGATAGAATAACAATTTCTAAACAACCGAAGATTATGAAAAGATTACTGACTGCGTTCACATTGCAGGCTGTAACCGACGGCAAACCATTCAAACAACTGTTCAGTAGAAATTCGACCATGGCCAGAAAGATTGTTGGAGATGGGGGTAGCAAAATACCAGCCTCCAAACTCCAACAACTTGTTCAACAGTATCTAATGGCCAAAAGGCACTAATCCTGCGAAACACGCACCGGACGCACGGAGTTGCCTTAGCAGCGGTGTTCTATGCTACAACGCGAGTTTTCTAAGACAAGGAGGTAGTAAGCACTGCCGGTTGCGCAACCGTCGAGGCAAATCTTTCAAATCGGCATCAGAAGTATAAATTGTTACAATGTCTGTGCCTTCAGGCTTTTCATTGTCCAGAATCATCTGGTGGAAGGTTGACCATTCATAATATACCCACTTGGAGCCTTTTGCCCCCCTGTCATCACGCACATGTTTGCATCGGGGCAAACCACAATCATATTGGCTGAATCGCGCAGTGCGTCGGAAATAACTCTTTCGTAACGTGAATCTCCCTCCTCGACAATGGACCTTTTAGAGAAAAAACGTTAAGACCATTTCCTATGAGATAGTTGCACACTTCCTCAGCAATTTCAAAATCATCACTCTTTGAGGATATGAAAACGTCATATTTCATCATATATCCGATTTTTAGAGGTTATCGTTGAAAAAGCAAAAAAAACTTAATAATCACTATCATTTAACAAGAAAAAACATATAACTTTGCAAAAAAAAGGATATGGACAAGAATTATAAATATGATGTTTTCATCAGTTACAGTCGAAAAGACACTGCTGTGGCTGATAAAATCGTGAAAGCGTTTGAAAAAGCCGGAATCACCTGCTTTATCGATAAGCAGGGAATTGGCGGAGGCTTGGAATTCCCTGCTGTCTTGTCAAAAGCGATTAGAGATTCCCGAGTGTTTCTGTTCCTTGCCAGCAAGAACTCCTATGAATCGAAGTTCGCTCAGAGCGAAATCGTTTATGCCTTCAACAAAAAGAAAAGACAAGACATCATCCCCTATATCATCGACGAAAGCAATCTTCCCGACGAACTGGAATTCACTTTTTCGGCCATCAATTGGAGGAGGATGTCAGAGCACCCTATCGACACGGTCTTAGTAAACGATGTGTTGAGAGCAAAGAGAGAAAGGGGCAGTGACACCAATCAAGAACTTGCTGACAATCAGCAGGAACAAATAGTAGCATCGCCACAAAACGCGATGAATAAGGCAACCTCCTTTTTCTCTAAATTCAACGGAAAGAAGGTTGCCATCGTTGTGCTGGCATTATCAATTATATTCTTACTTATTACATTCTTAGCTCCCGAAAGTTTCAAACATGATCATTATTGGGGTTTTGTGGCTATTAGCTCGGCGATATTCTATATTATCTTCGGCTGCACGGTCATTGGGCTCATACGCCCCGCAACGCTTGGTCTGAATAAAAGGAGTGAAGTTGCAAAATTCTACGCAACAGCAATGATAATCAATTTTTGCACGATGGGAGCAATTGACCCCGATTATGCAATGGACAATATTAATACTGTTGATAGTACTGAACAAGTAATTCAGATCCCTCAGGGCACCAATACTGACACTCCGAAAGACTAAGATTTATCGGTTATTATCCCCTGATTTAACTATAAACAACATAACTTTGCAAATGCAATAATCCATAAACGACAAAATGACTATGAAACGATTACTGACTGCGATTACATTACTGCTGGCATTTACCGCAGCATGGGCCGACTCGCCGCTGACGTCAACACATTTTGCCAACGCCTACGAGGACCACCCGATGGTGCAGATGGTTAATGAGGATATGCAGAGCGATCTGCCCACCGTCCTGCTCAACTTCCTCGCTGACAAGAAATCACCTGTCGATGTGCGCCTGGCCATCATCAACAAGTTGAGTTGGAACTTTGACGGCACCCCTGTAGGAGAGCAACTGTGCGAATACATGATGGGCCGCTACAAAGTTAAGAACGAGGCGAAACTGGTCAAGAAACTCGATGCCGGCACATTGGCAGTGTATGCCTATGCCAAGGCGATGAGCAACTACTTTGATGTCACCGCGGCAAGCGAAATGGGCCATCTGGCCGTGAAGAAGAACAAGGGCAAGAGCCTCAGCGTGGCACTGATTTCGGCCCTCATCGATGCTCAAGTCTATCTCGACAGCGACTGGTCGAAGATTTATCCCGTGGTTTCCAATGTCCTGCACGACGGCTCGCTTCGGCTCGACATACGCCAGGAGGCCATCAACGGCATCATGGAGTACATCAACCTCTACAAGGAGTACGAGTAATGCCAGGCAACCCTTCATGTAAGGGCAGAATCATTTTTTGATGGATTTGACAAATCGCCGAAGATGATGAAAAGATTATCTTCCGCTATCATCGTGCTGCTGGCATTTACGGCAGCGTGGGCCGATTCGCCCCTGACATCGACCTACTTTGCCGGTGCCTACGAGGATCACCCGATGGTGCAGTTGATTGATGAGGGTATGGATGGCGACATCCCATCAGTCGTGCTTGAGTTCCTCGCCGACAAGAAATCACCTGTCGATGTGCGACTGGCCATCATCAACAAGATCGGCTGGTTTTTTGCCGGCTCCTGGATAGGTGGGCAACTGGGCGACTACCTGATGGACCGCTACAAGGCCAACAGCAAGGAGAATCTGGTCAAGAAACTTGATGCCGGCACGCTGGCCGTGTATGCCTATGCCCAAGCCATGAGCGACTACCTTGAGGTCGACGAGGCCAAAGAACTGGGGCATCTGGCCGTGAAGAAGAACAAGGGCAAGAGCCTCAGTGTGGCACTGATTTCGACCCTCATCGATGCCCAGGATTATCTGCACACCGAGAATGGGTGGCCTAAGATTTACCCCGCCCTGGCCAATGTCCTGAACGACGGTTCGCTGAAGCCTGACATGCGCCAGGAGGCCATCGACAGCATCATGGAGTACATCAACCTTTACGAGAAGTACAAATAAACCCGACCAACCTTCTGGTCATGACAAAAAACAGGCTCCTTGGGGTCACCCCCTTGGAGCCTGGTAGCATTTTGCGGAATTAATACTTTGGAAAGAACCTTGTTGATTAGGCGTGCTTCTTAGCCTCGTCAACGATAGCCTTGAAAGCGGCGGGATTGTTCATAGCCAGGTCGGCGAGCACCTTGCGGTTGATCTCGATACCTGCCTTGTGAATCAGGCCCATCAGTTTGCTGTAGGAGAGGTCCTCCATGCGAGCGGCAGCGTTGATACGCTGGATCCACAGTGCGCGGAAGTTGCGTTTTTTCTTCTTACGGTCGGCGTAAGCGTAGGTCAAACCCTTCTCCCAGGTGTTCTTAGCAACGGTCCAGACGTTCTTGCGAGCGCCAAAGTAACCCCTTGTAAGTTTTAAGATTTTCTTGCGTTTGGCTCTTGAAGCCACGTGATTAACTGATCTTGGCATTTTTTTAAATTGTTTTGACTGCTAGCGGCCAGCGTTGCTGGCACTTTAGGCTAGACATTCGGTTAATAAATAAAAGATAAAAATCTTGTGATTAAAAGAAAAACGGTTGAGAGTTGTTTACTTCACCAGGAGTTGGCGCACGATGTTCAAGTTGGCCTTGTCCACGATGCTCATCTTACCCAGGTTGCGTTTACGCTTCTTGCTCTTCTTGGTCAGGATGTGACTCTTGTAAGCATGTCTTCTTTTAATCTTTCCGGTGCCGGTAAAGGTGAACCTTTTCTTCGCAGCGGAATTCGTCTTAACTTTTGGCATTTTGTTTTAGTTTAAAAAATGATTATTAATTAATCGAGACCAGGCACTTACCAAGCCTGATGCTCTTCCTTTCTCAGTTTTAAAGAAGCTGCCTTGAATGCCTTCAAGGGCACCTTCTCGTTACTCCTCGACGGGAGTGTTGTCTTCCTGCTGAGCGACGGCGCCGTTGTCGGGAGCGTCCTTAGCCTCTTTCTTCTTGCCGGGCTTCTTGGGCGAGAGCATGATAGTCATGCGCTTTCCCTCGAGCACGGGCATCTGGTCCAGCTTGCCATATTCCTCCAGGTCGTTGGCAAACCTGAGCAGCAGCACCTCGCCCTGTTCCTTGAACAGGATGGAACGTCCCTTGAAGAAGACATAGCTCTTCACCTTGGCACCTTCCTTGAGGAATCCGATGGCATGTTTCAACTTGAAGTTGTAGTCATGCTCGTCGGTCTGTGGTCCGAAACGAATTTCCTTGACCACGAGTTTGGTGGACTTGGCCTTCTGTTCCTTGGCGTGTTTGCGCTGTTGGAACTTGAACTTCTGGTAGTCCATCACGCGGCACACGGGAGGCTCGGCTTGGGGCGCGATCAGGATGAGGTCCAATTCCAGCCCTTCGGCGATTTTCAGGGCTTCCTCGATGGGATAGATGCCCTGCTCCACGTTGTCACCCACCAGGCGCACCTCGCTCGCACGAATTTCATCGTTTATCGGGTTGGTGTCTTCTTTTTTGCCGCCCATTTGGCGATTGCGGCCTTTGGGCCTGGTGGCATTGCTCGGGCGTTTAGGCCCGGGACGATACGGTTTTTTGTTCATTCAGCAGTTTTACAATTGTTAGTATTATCGTGACAATCAAGCACTTCCATACGGCACACACCGCACGGAAGTGGCTTAAAAGTTGGTCATTTCTGCCACTTCGCGATTAATATCGGCCGCAAAGGTAGTAATTTTTTTCGAACCTTGATCACCTTCGCCCTGTTTTCTTATAGAAATTTCTTCACAGCTGGCTTCTTTTTCACCAACAATGAGGAGGTAGGGGATGCGTTTGAGCTCGTTATCACGGATTTTTCGGCCGATTTTCTCGTTACGGTCATCGACGATGGCGCGCACGTCGAGTTTGTTCAGTTCGTCAGCCACGTGGTGGGCATAGTCGTTGAACTTCTCGCTGATGGGAAGCACGACGCACTGGTCGGGAACCAACCACAGCGGCAGCTTGCCGGCGGTGTGCTCGAGCAGCACGGCCACAAAGCGCTCCAGGGAGCCGAAGGGGGCGCGGTGGATCATCACGGGACGGTGCTTCTGGTTGTCGGCACCGGTGTATTCGAGCTGGAAGCGCTCGGGCAGGTTGTAGTCCACCTGGATGGTACCCAGCTGCCAGCGGCGGCCCAGGGCGTCCTTGACCATGAAGTCGAGCTTGGGACCGTAGAAGGCGGCCTCGCCGGTCACCTGCTTGGCAACCAGGCCCTTTTCCTCACAAGCCTCGACGATGGCACGCTCGGCCTTCTCCCACACCTCGTCGCTGCCGACGTATTTCTCCTTGTTGTTGGGGTCACGCAGCGAGATCTGAGCCTCGTAGTTGAAGCCGAACACCTTAAAGATAAACGAGATGATGTCCATCACACCGAGGAACTCCTGCTTCAGCTGGTCGGGGGTGCAGAACAAGTGGGCGTCGTCCTGGGTAAAGCTGCGCACGCGCGTCAGTCCATGCAGCTCACCACTCTGCTCATAGCGGTAAACGGTACCGAACTCGGCATAGCGGATGGGCAGGTCACGGTAGCTGCGGGGAGACGTCTTGTAAATCTCGCAGTGGTGGGGGCAGTTCATGGGTTTGAGCATGTACTCCTCGCCCTCCTCGGGGGTGGTGATGGGACGGAACGAGTCCTTACCATACTTGGCATAGTGGCCGCTGGTCACATACAGCATCTTGTTGCCGATGTGCGGCGTGATCACCTGCTGGTAGCCATAGCGCTTCTGGATCTTGGCGAGCATGTCCTGCAGACGGTTGCGCAGCGCGGCACCCTTGGGCAGCCACAGGGGCAGACCCTGGCCCACGTTGGGCGAGAAGGCAAACAGTTCCATCTCCTTGCCGATCTTGCGGTGGTCACGCTTCTTGGCCTCTTCGAGCAGCACCAGGTACTCGTCGAGCATCTTCTTCTTGGGGAAGGAGATGCCATACACACGGGTGAGCTGCGGGCGGGTCTCGTCACCGCGCCAGTAAGCGCCGGCGAGCGACATCACCTTCACGGCCTTGATGGCACCAGTCGAGGGGATGTGCGGGCCACGGCACAGGTCGGTGAAGTTGCCCTGGGTATAAGTGGTGATGTGGCCATCCTCGAGGTCGTTGATGAGCTCACACTTCAAATTCTGGCCCTTGTCACCGAAGAACTTCAGTGCGTCGGCCTTGCTGATGTCGGCACGCACCACTTCCTCGTTCTTCTGGACGAGTTCCATCATCTTCTTTTCAATCTTGGCGAAGTCCGCGTCGGTCAAGGGGTTGCCACCAGTGTCAATGTCATAGTAGAAACCGTTCTCGATAGCGGGGCCGATACCGAACTGAACGCTGGGGTACAGCTCTTGCAGGGCCTCGGCCAACAGGTGTGCCGACGTGTGCCAGAAGGCGTGCTTGCCCTCGGCGTCTTCCCACTTGAAGAACTTGATATCGCCATCCATACAAATGGGGCGTGAGATATCCCATTCCTCGT
>Ga0256407_10012415_pt1 | contig 11590 bp, 14 predicted proteins | sample RumenRJG_04DNA_FD_193489 | JGI IMG/M metagenome (GOLD analysis project Ga0256407, IMG submission 193489) | Bovine rumen microbial communities from Lethbridge, Alberta, Canada - RJG_04 | ecosystem: Host-associated > Mammals > Digestive system > Stomach > Rumen | place: Canada: Alberta... | reverse complement strand
GTACCTATAAGCCGAAGATGAAGAAGCTGACTTATTCGCAGGGCAAACTGCTTATCAAGCTCATCGACCGTGAATGCCACTCTTCATCCTACGAGATGATCAAAGCCTTCATGGGACCGATCAGAGCAGGTTTCTGGCAGGTGTTTGCCTGGGGCTTCGGTGCTTCGCTGAAGAAAGAATACGACCCCAAAGGACGCGACAGACTCACAGAACGAGTCGTTCTGATGGTCGAAGCAGGACAGATTTAATTACCTGTTAATTTTCTAATAACCCTACTTAACCATGACAACTTGTCAGTTTTGCAAGCCCTCTCAAACAAAATAGCATTGCTATGAGATTTGGCTTCATCATCAAGTAATTGGTCATCATCTTTTTCCCTCTCAACATTTGAGATTCTAATTAAATAGGCAGAATGGTTATCTGTATTATTTGCTGTCGATTGTATCAAAGCTTGGCATTTTTTTTCATCTGATTCCTTCTTTTCCAACATTTCAACCAATAATTCATCACTCATATTTTCAAGAATCCCATCAGAACAGAGCAGAAAGAAATCACCAGGCAAGATGTTTGTGATATGCACAATGTCTGCTTTGGGATTATTTCCCTCATTAGGCATGATAGCCCTTGTCAGAACATTCTTCTTACCGTATGTTTTCATTTCTTCCATCTTCAGTTCTCCTGCCAAAAAGAGATCGTAAACGAGTGAATGATCTCTGGATTTGTAGAGAATTCGTTTTTCCGAAGGACGAATATGATAGATACGACTATCCCCTATATGTGCTACCGTTGCCCCACCTTGATGTAAACAGAGGAATGTCATAGTTGTGCCTGGTTTTCGGATAGAGTTGTTTTCCAAATGGTTCATCTGTTCCATCATCTTATCAAGAGCTTTCTGTAATAATTGGTCAGAAAAAAATGATTCATCCCAACACTCCTTAATGTAGTCCGAAAGACAATTGCAAACCAGACTACTGGCCAACTCACCATTATCATGTCCACCCATTCCATCACACAGGATAAACACCTTATCCATTACAGAAGCATCACCTAATGCAGGAAAAACGGAATCTTCCTGATTTGATCGCTTTCCTAACTCATGGATACATGTTGGTTGGCCAATGCTAATTTTCATTCCTCTATAGACTTTTGATTAAATCGGATTGTTTGATGTCCTATTTGTAGAAGATCACCATCGGTGAGGACAATGCGGTCTTCTATTGCTAAAGCCAGATTTCCTACTTTTGTCGGCAGCTTATCTATTTTCTCTGATGTCCTTATATCTGAGAAAATTGCTTTTACCCTACCGTCTTGGATTATCACGACTTCTATAAGGCAATGTACTCGACTCATTGATTTATCGTCTGTAGGGAATTCAATGAGAGATTCGTGTTTGGAGCTACTACGCCCCAAGGTATTCTTCCCTTCTTTCAGCTCAAAAATCTGTCCCTGCCAAGTCAGATAACCTGGAACTTTAGGAGCTGTCTTCTTTGGGGCTAACACTGTCTCGCCCGTATCAAAACGTATTCGCAGTTTGGCACCACACGCGGGGTTTGGACATTTTATCATCAGGAACGGCTCTTGCTTAGGATTGGTAATCTCTAAGGTGCCGCGACAATTGGGGCATACAACTTTCTTACTTTCCATAATTCAACAATTATTATTTAGAGGGATTCCACGACAGGATTGACATATTATTATCAAAGTTACCCCACATGACAGGATGCTGTTTCTGGCTGGAATCCTTGGCTACTCCCTTGCTCACAAAATCAAATAGTTCTATTGCCGTAATAGAGCGGTCACGATTAGTATCCGCCCCTCCTCGTAACCCCCGCTCCAAATAGGCAGTAAACAAACTGTTCTTCCATCCTCTTTTTTCCAATGATTTCTCATTTGTTCGGGAAGACAGGAAAAACAGCACTTCAGTCTGGCTTGGCCCTTGTGTACGTTTAGAGGTATTACGTACCTTTCCTGCAAAACAGGCATCGGCAAAGACTATTTTTCTACGTGCTGAGCAACCCATCATCACACGAGTAATGGCTTCGTATTTCAGTAAGCCATCAAAACAAACGAATCCACCAGGCACTCCATGTCCGCTAAAGAAAAGGATGACGGCATCGTTCTGTGTAGCTCTGCTGAAGAGTTTGTCCATTGTCACCTTTATATTCTCTACCGTTGCCTCACTATCCATTAGGATATCTGTCATTGCATCGCCGTTCTTCTCATAAACGTTTTTAATAGTTGCGGCATCACGGCTACTGAGCTGTAGGTCACTGTTTGTGCCAGGATAGTCAGCTATGCCTATGCACACGATATAGTTTCTAGCTTCAGCAGACAGCACTGCGGCTAATAATAAAAATAATAATGAGAGGTTCCGCTTCATCCTAAATGGTACTTACATCCACATCGTTCATATAGTCAGGCATATCGTCAGCCAAATTGTCTTGCTGGTTAGATGCCAATATCGGCTGGGAAGAATCCATACCATTGTTTTCTTCTGCCATTAAAGCAAAGTCGGTAACCGTCATTTGCCTACCAGAGATATCAACAACCTCATTTTCTTCTAACTGTCCATTCTGGTTTCGGTCAGCTACGAGCACATCGAACACCATATCATTGTCCAAGTCAACTACAGCGACACCCATGTCATCAACACTCATCAGGCCTACATTAATGGTTGAGCCGTCATTGGCCTGTCTCGTCTCCACACCAAGGAAATGCACTTCTGGCTCATCATCATTATCTGTCTGAAGAACTTGTCCGCTTGGTTTTACAGTCGTTTGATGCAATTCTTCCGTAGAAGCCTGGTCGTGATGAAGCCCCGTATCATGATGAACGGTATAGGGATGTTGCTCCTCCTTTCGAATCTCTGGCTGAACTTGTTGACTAAACAGATTATGTTCCTCAGGTGTCATACTATTCCATTCTGCAGCGGTATATGTGTTATAGATTCCACCATGCCAATGGAACACACCGCCAGCGCCAACCTCTTGACGTGCAGCCTCGAAAGCCTCACCAAAAGACATACTCTGATCCACCTCTGCAACTTTGATGCCATTGGCAGTTTCCTGACTCTCTGTTTGTACTTCAGTCTGTACTTCTTCAATTGTATCTCCCTCTGCACCATAGGCATTGGCAGCATACATACTTGCTCCCCCCATCAGGATACCAGTTACTCCCCCCAAACTGACAGTCTTCCAACCTTGACTCTGCTTCTTCTCCTCTTTCTTGGGCTGACTCACAGGCCCATAAACAGTCTCATCATTTGTTTTCATCTTCTTGGAATTTTTAGTGATTAATACTTGTTTTGTGGTACAAAGATACGAAACAAATCCTCTTTTTCCAACTTTTCCAAGTCATATTGCATATTTGGCTCCATTTCTATGACAAAATACCGTTCTATGATGACGAAATGTATCTTCAGTTCTTAAAAATTGCCTTTACGACCTCCAAAGACCAATAAGTATCATTATTAAGTAGATCAACGCTATATTCTATATCCCCTTTTTTAATATTTCCCCATGCCGATCCATTTTGTCTTGTTATAGAAATAGAAATACCAAGTCCGTTTAAGTCCTCTATAAGTTTATCAAAACTGGAATCAGGTAATTGCATATTTGTTTTGGAGGCATATAAACGATACGTTATACTTCGCAAATGAGAGTCTTTATAATCGTTTATTCTATATTCGAAAAGAGTAAAACCATGATAATTATAATTCAATAGCTTTTTGTTATTGCATGAATCAGCCCTTAATAAATCACAAAAAGCCTGTCTAGACTCCTCAACTTTATAGTATGAAGATATCGCATTTTTCAAATTATCAATGGATTCTTTATTGTGGTCAATGGGCACTTTCCCCATAGGTCTTTCCAATATATCTTTAAGAATCATAGACATCTTATCCATATCAGACATCATTGTTGGCTGTATATTTTTTGCAGGTCGGGAGGGCCTTTTCTTTAACTGTGCCGAATTATTCCTCACCGAAGTCTTCTTGACTGGTTTCTTAACCTGTCCGCCAGATGCCTGAGCAAAGGCCAATACTGGTAGCATAAGCATTAGCAGCCCGATGATCTTCCTCTTTTTCATATCTTATTTAATTTCATATTCACCACTTGACAATATACAATGCCAAATCAATTTGCCATTTATCTTTATTATCCTCTAATACCATTTGATACCACTTTTCTCCATAAATGAGGCTTCCTTTAACCTTTATTTTAGGATCATCTTGTTTTTCACATCGCATAGCTATCCCAATATTATTAAAGTCTTTTTCAATCTGGTCAATAACAGGATAGGGAGATTCTATTTGAGACTTTGGAATAGTAAAGCCATATTTAATAACCCGATTGATATTTGGGCTTTTTGGAATTACCATACAATAATAAGAGAAACGAAAGTCATAAAAAGTAAAGTCTGAAAGGGAACTATTATCTTTTAAAAATATATAGAACTGATTGAATTCCTCATCAGAAGCATCTTCTAACGTATAAAATGGTGACAAAGCATTTCTCACTGTGCTTAAAGAAGATGTCAAATGATCACAATTTATCTTACCCAATGGCATTGCAAACATATTCTTAAGCTGCGTTTCGCCTTTACTCGCCACAGGAGCCTCATCTTTCACAGTCTTTTCAGGCTGTTCAGTCTTCTTATCAGCTTGTACCGTCTTTTTAGGAGACTGAACTCTTTTGTTGGTTTGTTGCGTTTTCTTTGTTGGCCGAGTAACCTGTCCGCCAGAAGCCTGAGCAAAGGCCAATACAGGCAGTAAAAGCATTAACAGCCCGATGATTTGTCTCTTTCCCATATACCTTATTATATTATAATAATTCGTATTACATTTATTTCTTCCAAACAGCTCCACAATGAGGACACCCCTTCGTCTGTTTAAGCAAATCATAGTCCTGCAAGGACAAAAGACTGCCGCACGAGGGACATTTATAATGATGCTTAGCCTCTTCAGTCAGTTCGTTCTGCTTCAACGGAATCTTAGACGACTCACGGAAAGCGATAACGAAAAATACCAGCGATACCACACCTGCTATGACATAAAGCATCATAAACAACGGATGATCTCTGCCAGTTACAGCACCAAGAACAACAGCAAACATCGTAATAAGTCCTGTTGCAGAGCGTAAGGTATTGAAACGACGTTCTTTGATTTGCATATCAAGTCGCGCATCTTGATAATCTTTCCACACCTGTTCCAAAGGACTAATGTCAGCCACCTTCGGTATGAAAGGCTCCAACATCTCCCAGCTAAGCAGATAATGATCATTGCCCAATTCTATCTGGTCTTTCTCTTTGATAAGTTTCCGCTCAATCCCCCTTCGATTCACATAAGTGTCGTTGTTGATATTCAGATTGGTGAGGACAAGAGTGCCATCATCCCCTATCGCCAATTTAACATGCTCCTGAGAGACACTTCGTGGCACGCTGTTCTTCTCTCCAAATGTAGAACTCTGTTTGCCGACGGTCAATCGCAACTTGCCTGTTTCACCGTCTCTGCCTATAATTACTTCCTTCATATACCTTATTATATTTTAGCCAACAACATTAATTCCTTCATTTTTCTCAATGCTTCCTTCGAAACTGGAAGCTGGTATGCGAAATGCTCCATGTCAGATAGTAGCAAATACTGCTTGATGGGGTTGATGCTATAGACATAGTGCAGATTGACGATAAAGCGCTTTCCTACTCGCATAAACATTTTAGCCTTCTCCCCTAATTGGGCTGTCAAGATCTCCTCTGTCTTTGTAAGACTTGCCCCCAATGTGGATTTCAGCTTATTCTTTGCCACAACGTGGGTATAGTTGCCGTCGGCCTGAAAATAGACAATCTTATCTACTTTCATCCGCAGCAATTCATCGCGGCTGTTGAATAGTATCACTTCTCTCATCAGTAATTTATCTTTTGGATAATATATAGGTTCCAAATAGCTACATCATATAAATTTATTTCATATTTAACATTACCCATCTTTATCTCTGCACTTGCCTTCTCATATTTATCATCCTTCTTTACAGGTGTTAAAGGTATTCCCATCTGATTAAAATCATATATAATCTGTTCAAAATTTGGATATGCATCTGGAATATCACTTTTGTACGCATGAAAATAATATTGGATGCATCGCTCACCAGTATGGTATGTGCAAACAGAAAGGTCTTCCAAACTAAAACCACAATAAGTTGGATAAGGATAATGATCTCTACACGTTAAATTAGCCTTAATGCCATCTGCTTCATTCGTCTCTATCATATAAGATTCTGAAAGCACATTGACTATCGTTTGATGAGAGGATGACCACATATCTACATTTACCTTACCAAAAGGATTGCGCAACATTTTATTTAACTCCATATCTGTTGGTGATCTCAAATTGGGATCTCTAGAGATAGGACTAACATTTTGTTTACTATCCATCAATGTCTCAGAGTTCTTGTTGGAAGCAGACTTCTGAGTTGGCTTTGAGTTTTTTTTGATAGGCTGAGATTTTTTATTTGGACGCTTAATCTGCCCGCCAGCTCCCTGGGCAAACATCAATTGCGGGAGAAGGACAACCAATATTATTAGCAGAAACTTCTTCATAATATCTTTGTTGATGTTTCAATGACGTTTATTTTTGCTTTTCAAACTCTATTTCCTATCACATGTAATCGAATGAAGAGTGCCTGGAGACGATGTCTTACAACCTTTTTCTCCATTATAACAGAAATTAAGGCGGAATTTTATCAATCCATCTGATGCATTGGCATAGAATTCTGCCTCAAGTGTATTCACTCCTTTATAAACCGTTGTTCGGGGAGATTTTGTAACTTCAATATCAAAACCTAAAGTCTTGAATAAGTTGTACCACTTATCATAAGAATTGTCCCAATCAAAACCTTTCGACTTCCATAATGGAGGGAAATCCCAATAATTATTACCATTAGGATTATCAAAACTCACATAATCGATGATACCTCTAGGAAAACTATTTCGACTTAAGGTGAATTCTCCAAACAAGGCATAATGTTTTACTGTTGCATATTTTCCACCAGTACTGCCATCTCGCACATCTGCTCCCAATCGCTTTGCCTCATCAAAAGTGGTTTCTCCAATCGTTATTCCATATATAGGAAAGAACTCACTAAGAGCTTGTTCCGACGAGATAAATGAGGGTGCGCTGGGCTTTGACTCAGACTTTGGTGGGGCAGAAGTATTCTTCTTCGAAGTATGGGGCTTCGTTGTAGAAGTCGTTTTCTTAACAGGGCGCTTAATCTGTCCGCCAGCCCCTTGCGCAAACGTCAATGCTGGCAGGATTGCCAATACCAATATAAATAACAGTTTCTTCATCTTTTTACAGTTTATTTCCATTCTTGTCATACCATATACCCTCGTTGGGCTGACCTTTTTTGAAGTTCCCAACAAAATAGCTTCCGTCATCCTTCATCGTATAACGGCCCTCTGAGAAACTGTTATCACGGAAGCTTCCTTCAAAGACATCACCATTGTCATAGCGGAAATAGGCCTTGGATCCTTCCATCCTGCCATGAACGAACGGACCCTTGTATAGGCGACCATCAGTAAACGAAGCTTCGCCAATGCCATGAGGCTTTTCATTTTCATCTATGGGGCCGGTATAGGAACAGACTCCTAAAGCAGATTCAAAATAGCTATTGGTGACTGTATTTTGTTGGAGGGCTGCCCCTGCCTGACTTTCAGCATTAATCTCTGTTGATGGTGTGTTTTCTCTTTCTTGATCTGAGATTACACGGAAAACAAGTGCCCCAATCAACACGATGGCAATAGCTGCTACTGAAATCGTCTTCACATAAGAGCGGTTTTCTTCTTCCGGCTCTTCCTCTTCATCTGACAGTTGGGAGATTTGAGGTCTTGACCGAATCACTTTATTCCTATGGGGTCCTATGACAGTTTCCTCATCTGACTCAATTTGATTGTCAGCTGGAATAAATACCCTATTCAGAAAAGCCCTTACCTCTTTGACTGATTGAGGACGCGCCTGACGCTTTGGGGTCATCATCCACTTGATCAGATGACGCGTTTTAGGACTAACAGGATTGGGATACACGAAGGCTCCTTCCTCTTGCATCTCAGAAACTGTTGGTGGCTGGTTACAAGTCAGAAGATTATAAAGTGTACCACCTAAAGCATAGAGATCTGTCCAAGGTCCTATCAGTTCCATTTTTTGATCGATCTGCTCTGTTGGCGCATAACCAGGAGTATAGCACATCGCTGTTGTAGTGGTTGTATAACCCTCGTTGGCACTCATCTGCTTGCTGGCTCCAAAGTCGATAACCTTCACATTACCAGACTTATCAACCATAATGTTTCCTGGCTTCAGATCCAAATGCCAGATGCCTTGGGCATGAACATCGGCTAGTGCATCCAAAACCTGGTTGAGAATTTTCAACGTTTCCGCCTCTGTGAGTGGCTGATGTGTGCGTTTTAATCGGGCAGACAACGATTCTCCCTCAACATAGTCCATCGCATAATAAGCTGTTCCATTCTCCTCAAACAAGTCGTGCACTTGAACTATATGAGGATTCTGGAGCTTCCGCAGACGACGAGCCTCTTTTTTAAACTTGTCTTTCTGAGCCTCAAACTGCTCTTTATTATCAGCATTGCTGATGCTTACCGTAGTAAGGTCAGTACCACGCTCACTAATTCCTTTCATGAAGAACTCTTTCAGCGCCATGCGTTCTTCGAACTCCATGTTGGTTACGACATATGTATTGCCGAATCCACCCGATGAAAGATATCGGTCAACCCGGTATTTGTTCATCTGAAGTATCTGACCAAGGGGAAGCATCCCCTCCTTATTCTGTTCGTTTTGTGTCATCTATTATCATTTAACTTACTTATACCGCCCGATGTCCTCCACGGTGCAAACAAACGATAGTGCAAAAGTAAAGAAAAAAAAAGTAATATACAAGTTTTTAGCAAAAAAAAAAAGTGTTTTTCTGTAATGAGCACAAAATCCCCTTACCTTTGGCGCTAAGACAGAGTTCGCAGGATACGAGCCCTTTGCTATTAATTCCATCCTTCCTCATCATTATTCTCCATATATTGCGGCATACAGTTATCCTTTACTGTTGCTGCATATATGCATGGGGCGAATTGTGTAAAAAGTACCAAAAAGTGTTATTAATATATAAACATACCACGAATAGTTTGATTAAGTCAATATAATATGTACATTTGCAAGTAAAAATAATAGTTCTGTTTTTTTCTGAGCGTTTTTAACATTTAATTTTCAACGAGATACAGCAGATTAAAATTTTTCGATCTGATTTTGATACTAACCCTATAAAATTTGTTGAATATGAAAACTAAAAGAGTGAAATTTTTTGTAGTTGCTGCCCTGATGGTACTCGGTGGCACTGAAGTAAAAGCACAATACCCTGCAGGAAGTTATGTTAATCAGATAGAGGTTACACCCTATTACAATAATAATTATTATCAAACGTTCGAAGAGGCAAAAAAGCAAGAGGAACAGAATAGATATGGTGGGTACAAGATAGATAATAATAATTATGTAATCCAAACTGCTCCATCACAAAATTATTTAAAGACCTCATCGGTTAATGGCCAAAGTGCAGAGGGGATGATTGACAACTCTGGCAATTCGTCATCATCTACAACCACCTCAAGAAGAACCCATAACAGCCGTATAAAACGTGACGTTAAAGCCGAAGGAAAGGCTAAAATTTCTGCTCAGAGAAATCCAACGGGTGCAGGTATATCAAGAGCAAGAACGTATGAACGCAATAACGATATAAAGTATGGACGTGGAAAATAGATAAAACACAGTGTGGTCCAAATATATATTCTTTATGCCTATGTGAATTCTTCAGGTACATCATCAAAGATACGCTGCTCGTCACCATTTGAAGGCAACTCTGAGAGTTGTCGCATAATCACTTAGGGTTCACCTTAGATCTGTCCCCCTGTGCTTCCGATCCAGACCGTCTGCAGAGCAACTGGGGTTACAACCGCTACAACGCTTACTACAACTACTACGGCGAGGATGCCCCTGAGACCAAGCAGGCTGAAGCCGACAATAAGTAATCAAGAAATAAATAGTTGATAAAAGAGGGTGTGTTCAATTGAAGTGAACCCCAGAAGTTGGACAGAATACTTCTGGGGTTCATTATGTATACACATCACAGTTTAGAAGAAAAGAAAGAAATCATCCGCTTGCATGAGTTAGGAGCGAGCATGTCAGAGTTGATGAAACGGTATCATGTCCGTGACCATTACCTTTATATTCTATTTGGCAGATATGAGAAATATGGCATGGTTGGTCTGGAAAAGTTTAAAGAAAGACGCATTACAGATACATTAAAGCAATCCGTAATAGAAGAATATGAAAAAGATTGCTTACCTTTGTGGCGGATTTGCGTAGAGTATGATGTCAGTTTTGCCAGCGTATGCCGTTGGGTACAGCAGTATAAGCATGGCGGTTATGTGGAATTGCTGCGTCATGGTTCTCGTGGACGACCAAGGAAAGAAATGGGACGATTAAGGAAGAAAGAACCACAGACAGAATTAGAGAAGCTCCAGGCCCGTGTACACTGGCTTGAGGCGGAGAATGCCCTGCTAAAAAAAGCAAAGGCCTTAATGGAAGAAGAGGAGTCCAGGCAGCGAGGTTCTGGGCGCAGGTCATCCAGACATTAAGGCCGCAGTATGGTCTCGACTTGCTGTTGGAGATCAAAGGGATGGCCCGCTCTACATTCTACTATCATATGAAAGCCCTCGAAAGGGCAGACAGATATGAGGCGGAGAAGAAACGTATATGCGAAATATTTCATGAGAGCAAATGCCGCTACGGCTACCGCCGTATCACCATGCAGCTTCATAATGAAGGCCTCACCATCAACCACAAGACGGTGGAGAGGTTGATGAAGGAGCAAGGGCTAAAATGCCTGATACGTAAGAAACGCTACCGCTCATACAAAGGTACGATAGGCAAAATTGCCCCTAACATCCTGAACAGGGACTTCAAAGCGGACAGGCCTTATCAGAAACTTGTCACGGACGTATCACAGATTGCCATAGGTGACAAGAAGAGTTTCCTCTCACCTGTATTGGATCTGTTCAACGGTGAGGTACTAGGCTATGACATATCCGACAGGGCTGATCTCACGCAAATAAACAATATGCTGAATGAGGTTTTTGCAATTACAGACAAATTGCCAGAGGACTGGGGCACAATACTTCACTCCGACCAAGGATGGCAGTACCAGCACAAAAGTTATCAAGATGCCTTGGAGAAGCATAAAATCAAGCAAAGCATGTCACGCAAAGGCAACTGTCTGGACAACTCTGTCATGGAGAACTTCTTTGGACTCATGAAGTCGGAACTGTTGTATGCTAACGATTATAAGTCCATGGAACAATTTAAGAAGGATTTGAAAGAATATATTGATTGGTATAACAATAAAAGGATAAAAATGAAGTTAAAAGGAATGAGCCCGGTGCAATACCGAGCTCAATACCTTAGGGAATAATTAACGTGTTTAACGTCCAACTTCTTGGGGGCACTTCAAAATACGCTTCGCGCCTAACCAAAACCAAATAA
>Ga0256407_10012414_pt1 | contig 11592 bp, 4 predicted proteins | sample RumenRJG_04DNA_FD_193489 | JGI IMG/M metagenome (GOLD analysis project Ga0256407, IMG submission 193489) | Bovine rumen microbial communities from Lethbridge, Alberta, Canada - RJG_04 | ecosystem: Host-associated > Mammals > Digestive system > Stomach > Rumen | place: Canada: Alberta | collected... | reverse complement strand
AAATTTAATTAATTAATTAATTAAAATAAACAAAGCAAATTTGATGATTATATATTCCTTATTAACATTTAAAATATATTCAAATAACATTTAAAATTATTTTAATATTTTTTCAAATTATAAATTATAATATAATAATATTAGTTCCACAAAATATATAATATTTAGGTTAAAATGATTATAATTAAGTAAACATAAAAATATATTTAATTAAAAAAAGAATATGAGCTTTATACTATTTAAAATTATATTATTTTTTTATTGATAATATTTATTAATTAATAATTGATTATAAACAATATTTTATTTTTTTTATTTTTGAATTGTTTCAAATTAAATGATATTTTTAAATAGATTAAAAATAAAATTTACTTAAATTCTTAAAACCAATTGATGCTCTTAAATATTGTAAACTAAAAATTAAAAATTAATGTAAAAATGAATTTTGAAAAATATCTTTATATATTTTTTAAAATCCATTAAATATTAAATATCGTAATACATATCATATAATTCAAATTTTCTTCAAATAAAACAAGGATAATCTATAAATTAAAAAATCAAATTTATATTTTTTATTATCAATATTATTTCAAATGATTACAATTATATTTTATTATTTTTTTATTATCTAAGAATAGGTTTATATTTAAATAGAATTGAATATCAAAATATTTATTTTATAATACAATTTTTAAATTGAGTATTGTTTTAACAAACAAATTAAGAATTCGAGATAAACATTTAAGTGCGATTTTTAATTGTGTACTTAAATATTTTCCCCAAGATGAATTTTGGTCAATAGTATCAAATATTATCATTTGTTTAATTTGAGCAGAATATTTTTCATTTAAAATTTTTTTTAATTTATTTGAAAATTTATTAGATATTTTTTTTACAAATTTTTTTAATTCTTTTACAACAATATCAAAAAAATTAGGACCAAGACATTTTGATACTACATAATTAATCACTTTTTTTTTACCTACTTCAATAACTTTATCTTTTACTACATTAAAATATTGTTTTACACCATTTGATTTAGTCGTTCCTGATAAATCAATTTTATTAAATGGGTTTTTAAAGCCATTGAAAACCCATTTTAAAGTTTCAGAAGTAATTATTTTTATTACAAAAGCCATCTTTCTTTTTCCTAATTCTTTCCAATTAAATTGTTTATTTCCTAATAAACAATCAAAACCATATTCGATATCTTCTATTCCTTCATTTATTAATTTTAATCCAATATTTCCTAATCCTATTCCTTGCAAAAAGCAACCAGCTATTATTTCGCAAGCACCTAAAAAAAATGTAAAAAAAATTCCGAACCAATCTTTTTCAATTTCAACATCTATTTCATAATAACAATTAATCCCAACATCATTTAGGTATAAAAGAACATTTTTAAATTTTGTAACTTTTTGTAAATTTTTTTGATATGAAAATATTTTAGCTTTATCATTATTTAATACATTTTCGATTTTAGATTTATTTTGTTCTAAAATATTAAGCAGTGATTGTAATGAATTTACCTTTGCTTCAATATCAATTGATAATTCTTTTTTATTTAAATTTGTTATATAATTTTTTATATGTTCTGCTATCAGACTTGATGAACCTAATTGGGGTATGATACTGTTTTTGACTGAATTAATTGTTTCTTCTATATTTTTTATAGCTTCTTTTTTGTAGGAATATGATGTTGTATTATTAATTTCTTTCATATTTTTTAAATAATTGGCATAAAAACATATATCTTTACTTTCATCAAAAGCTTTTTGATAATTTTCAAATGTGAAATAATTATAAGGATTTTGAAATTGAATTAAATCCGATTTTTCTTTTTTATATATATTATCTATTTCTTTTTCAAATAAATTAAACGAATTTAAAATTGTTTTTTCATCAAAATTTATTTTATTATTTTCAAAATTTTCTTGCAACCATAATCCCCAAGATTCTTCAACATCTTTTCCTACTGCTTCTGATAATTCTTTATTTCCCTGTGATACTTCAAATATTTGTTGTCCAATTGTTAAATAAAATGAATTATAATAATTTTTTTTTATTTTTTTATAATTGAAAGTAAATTTTTGAAAAAGTTCATCTTTTATTTTAATTTCTTTAATTTTTTTGTTTTGAATATTTTCCATCCTTTTATTTTCCTTTTCATCCCTTATCTTTTTTAAATATTTAATATTTTCTTTTTTATTCGGAATAATAATAGCAGAACCTTTTGCTCCAGAACGTGCCGTTCTTCCCAAAGCTTGTTCTTCAATTCTTGAATTTTCCGGTATAAATGTTATTATAACATGCATTCCTCCATTTTTTCCTACGGTTTCCAAAAGACCAATATCAGTTCCTCTCCCTGCTAAATTAGTTGCAAATATAACTTCTCTTGTTCCATACTTTGATTTTAATTGATTTTCGTTTATGTCATTTCGCTGATATTTATAAAGTGATAAATTGTATTTTTTATAAATTTCATTTTGACTTAATTCATCATATAATAAATTTGATTCTTCAATAGTTAGACTGATAACTAAAACAGTTCTATTTAAATTGTATGTGTGATGAATTATGTTTTTTATTATTTCATTTTTCCATTCGGATTCATTGTCAAAATTTGATATACCTTGTAATACATTGAGACGACTAGGTCTAAAAGGAGGAATGATATAAATTTCAACTTCAAATAAATTTTTTAATAAATTTTGAGAACTTTCCATCCCTAATGTACCAGTAACTCCATATATATTATTTCCATATTGTTCATTGATATATCTTCTTATAAAGGAATGATGAGATAAATAAGTTGTGGTTAAATTTTCCGGGTCTAATTTTAATCCATGTTTAATTTGTAAAAATTGTGCCAAACCATTCGACCACACCATTGTTTGACTTATTACTCCCGTATTAAAAAAATCAACTGGGCAAATCCTAAAATATTCTGTAGGGATTAAGTTATTTTCTTTTAAATTTTCTCTTTCTTCATCATCGATTTCTCTTTTGCCTAAAACATAATCTTTATCTAGCTTCATAAAATGTTTAGCTTTATAAGCATTTTCACACCAATGGGGAATTTGTAATTGGATAAATTTTTTTAAATTATCTGGAATAATTAATTTTAATTCATTATTTAATTTATTATTTGATATAAATTCATTAATTATAAGTTTTAATCTTTCACAAGCAAAATCTTTTCTGTTTTCTATTTTTATTTCTCCGAATAAACCATTATCAATTCCATTATCAATTTCTCTTAAACTATTATAAATAAAAGGATAAAATACATTCAAAAATTCATATGAGGGAAAAGGTGCGCATAATCTCGTACTATCACCTAAATGATCAATGCACATACTATCAACTTCATCCACTATTAAACATCGATAGTTTCTTTCTCCTTTATATTTTCCTTCTGAATGAAAATCATATCTTAATATATCACCTTCAAACCCAAGAGTGTCACCATAAATTATATTTTCAGAATAATTAATAGTTTTAGCAGTGCTTGAACAAGTTAAACCAAAATAATTATAAAATTTTAATTTTTCCTCTGCGTCTCGCATTGATAAAACTATTGAACTTGATAATATATCGACATATTCGATTTGCAATGCTTTTACTATGGCAATACAAGCCACTATATTTGATTTTCCTTCACCTGTTTTTATTTGGGCAAATAATCCTTTATTTTTAGGAGATAATAATATTAAAAAAATTGAAGCTAATTGAACATTTCTTATTCGATGTCCATTTGTATCTTTTTCTAATGCTCTGTCAATTACTGCTAAAGCTTCAGGAAAAAAATTTTCACTTTTTATATTATTTTTTGTATAAATTGATTTAGACCAAGCTAATATTTCATTATCTTCATATTCACATATTTTTTTATTTGATATTCCCGTTTTTGAAATCGTATTAAAACAATAACGAGTTTTTTCTATTAAATTTTTTATTTTTTGAATTAAATTTTCACTTATTTTCCCTTTGTTTTTTTCAAGTAATAAATCAATCATTATATCTAAATTATTTTCATCTATTCCTTTCAAGCTTTGTTCTATTATTAAATCTTTTATCATAAGTTCCCAATCTTCTTTATCGTAATTTTTAAAAATTAAAATTAAATTTTCATTTTTGTTATTTTTACTTTCATATAAAATATTGCTATTAATTATTATTGGAATTATTATTGTAGAAAGAAATTCTGAGTTAATATCTTCAAAATTTATATCTGATTTTATAAATTTAATTATATCAATAATTTTCCAATTTATCTTCACAAAGCAAAGTATAAATAATTCATGTATATCATTTAAAGTGTAATTTATTTTATTTTTGATGTAAACTAAAGTTATTTCATTTAATAAAGTCTCAATTGAATTATTATTATTTTTTAATGTTAAACAAAGTTTAAATATTTCATCTTTTAATGATTTATTATTTTTTAGATATAATAATAATGTTTTAAAATTATTTTGAGAATCAACAAGAAAAGTAAAATATTCAATTAAATTATCAGCTATTTTTTCTAAAAATATTATATCTTCATCATTTATTTGGATTTTATTTATTATTAATAATTTTTTTATCCATTTTTTTCTTAAAGAATCCAGATAATTATTATTATCACAAGTCACAAAATTTAAACTAAAATCAATTTCTATTATCTTTAAATAATTAAAACATTTAGTTATTAATTCATTGTTCCAATTATATTTTGTTTTTTGACAATTTATAATTCTCAATAATTTTATTAAAGATGAAATATTTTTTTGTTCTTTTTTTCTAATAATATTTATAGAAGAATATATTTCATCTTTTATTTTATTATCTTTATTAGATAATTCATTTATAATATTTTCTAATTGTACTTCTTCTAAAAGAAAATTTTTCATTTCTTCGGTTGAATTAAAATTTTCAATTTGATTTAAATCACTCCAAAAATCAGTTTTTTTTAATTCTGATATAATCATATTATTATTTTCTGTTGTTATTGTATTTGAAGAATACATCCAATATAATATTAATTTATAATCACTTATATTAGATGCCATTTTGCTAAAATTAGAAATTATAATTTTCTTAAAATATTCATCTATAATATTAAATTCGATTTTATTTTTTACATTTTTTAATGTTTTTCCAATTAATTCATTTTCATTTTTTTCAAAAAATGTCTTTATTGAATTAAAATATTTATTTTTCATTCTTATATTACAAAATATTTTTTCAAAAATAATAGATATATAATCTTTAATATTAACTCCCACTGCTCCATATATTTTTTCAACATTTTTTTCTTCCATAAATTTATTCAATATTGTTACAGGTATTGTGATATCTTTATTAAGTAAATATATTAATAAATTTAAAAAATATATTTGTATATTTTGTTCATATTTTTCTAATGAATTATAAATTTTTAAAAAATATCTTTCTGGAATAGAAGAAGAATTTTCCATAAAATTTTTAATTAAATTAATATTATCATTATTAATATTATTACTGTCTAAATTTTCAATTTTTATTACATTTGAATATTCTTCGGGTAATGCATTTATTATTTCATTTGATAATAATTTAAAAATTTTTTGAATAGGAACATATATTTTTTCTTCATTATTATTAATTGTAATATAAATTAATTTTCTTATATTTTCGTTATTTATTTTATTATTATCAAAAAATTGTAAAATTATATTTAAAGAATTCTCAATCTTTGTATTATTTTTGTTAAATAATTTAGAATATTCTAATATAGCTAAAGCATTTGAATTATTTTCAAGAATTTTTATAATTATTGAATATGTTTCGTCTAAATTATTATATAAAAGATTAAAATATTTTTCATGAACAATTCCATAATTAGTGACATAAGATTGAAAAAACTTATAATTATCTTCCTTTAAATTGGATTCAATTTTACAATATTTATCAAATTCATAAAAATCTTTTATAATTTTTCTTTCCGAGTAAAAATTTTTTTCTAAAGATAATATTAGATTAATTATATTATCATTTAATTGTTTTCTTTTTATTAATTCTTCGATATTATTAATATTATTATTTATGATATTTTGCTTCTCTTTTATTTCTTTGAATTTTAATGAATCAAGAAGATATTTTGAAAACTTATCATATAATTTTATATTTCTCATCATTATATTAAATAGTTTATTAAAAGTACTATTTAAAATATTGGCTTCTTTAAATATTATATCAAGTATACTAATCAATTCATTTATTAATTTATCTTCTAATTTATTATTTTCAATAATATCCAAACATATATTAATTTCTTCTACATTTAATAAATAGTGTTTTTTTGATAATAAAGAAAGACCTTTAATAACAAGTTCTATTTCTGCTGAATCTTCATTATTTTTATATTGTTTCAAAATATTTTCAAAAATTTTTATACATCCTTGAGGGACTTTGCAATTATCTATAATATTAATAAGACATGACATTAATTTAATAAAAGACTTTTTTGATAATTTATTTTTATTGTCAAATTTATCCATTATTAATTTTGTTGCATTTTTTCCTAATTCAATTTTATTTTTTGCCATTTCATCAAACACATCTACTGATTTTTGAAGAATTATATCATTTTCATTATTTTTTATTAAATTAGAAACTATTTTTTCTGAATATTTATTTATTTTATATCCATCTTGAATAATATTTATAATATTATCTAAATTTTTTGTTTTTGAATTTTCATTTTTTGAATATTTTAAATTTTGTGAATTTTCTACTAAGGATAAAACTTTTTTTTGGTTTTCATTTAAATTATTTTTATTTTTATTTATTATTTTGTAACTCTTTTCATATTTTTCATCTTCTTCCATATTTTCACTAACACTTGAATTTAAACTCGAACTACTATAATCTTCTTCTTTAATATTTTGGATATTATCCTCTAAAACATTAAATAAATTTTTTGTTGCTGTAGTTTGCAAATTTTGATTGTCTGATACTTTATCTAATATTTTAAATATTTTTTTTTGATGTTTAGAGCCTATTTCATTTGATATATTATCAACAAGTTCTCCTGGTATTTTTGAATTTTTATTATATTCTAATACTTTGTTAACAGTTTTAATAACATTTTTTTTAATAAATTTATAATAATCTTCTGTATTCTCATTCTGACTTGTTTCTAATAAATTATTCATTTGATTAAGAACTTTTTCCGAAAGACCTTTTTCATTTTGAGCAATATTATTTATACATTGGAAAATTTTTTTTGTCGTATTTCTTTTTTCTTTTTGTGAATGTTGAAGTTGCTTTTTATCGAGATCATAATTTTTTTTTTTAAAATGTTTTTTTAATTCAATTTTTGTCTTTTCATCATTTATTTTTAATGTTTCAATTAATTGTTTTCTTACTTCTTTATCCACTTCATCTTTTATTTTTTCAAATATATTCTTTTTATCTTCATATTCATCATCGATTTTTTTATTTTCTTCATTATAAACATTATAATCATTTTCAGATATATATTCGATTAAACCATTAGTTAATTCAGAGTTTACTTTCATATTACGATTCTTTTCCAAAAAATTATTTAATATTTCAACACTATTATCAAATATATTTCTATCATTTTCATATATAATATTATTTTCAATTAATTTCATTGGTTTTTCCATATCATTATTATTTAAATTTTCAATATGAGGATAAATCTTTAATAAGTTATTTCTTATGCTTTTATCTTTTATACTCAAACCCTTTGTGATTTTTTCCTTCATTTCTTCGTCCAAGTTGCATTTTCCTTTTTGCTTCAAATCTTCAGAAATTAATTCGGATGAAATATGTGATATAATTTTTTCCTGAATATATGAATTATTATCTGGTTCATTTGAAGTTTGAACTTCTTCATTTGATTGAATTATATTATCAATTAAATTATTAATTGTTTCTTTTTTTAATTTTTTTCCTTTTTTAACTAAATTTATATTTATTTTAATTGCTTTTTCTTTTATGTGTTTGTTTTCATTTTTTATTTCGTTTTCTATTATTTTTTCTTTTTCTTTTTTTATATTATTTAATCTATAATCATTTCTGTCATCAAATATTTCATTAATTAATTTAATATAATTATTATTTTTTTCTTCATTTATAAATAATTCTAAACTTTTTATTTTATTTTCAATTTTATATTTTAATATAGAATATTGTTCTTCTCTATCTTTATCTTTAGTTATATTTTCATTTATATTTTTTATTTGTTCTTTCAAATAATTAATTGCTTCTTTTTTATATTTTTCACAATAATCATCAATGAATAAAGAATAAGCTTTACTCATTTTGTTCATTATTTCAATATTACTTGTTTTAATATTTATCATTATATTGCAAAATTTTATGCATTTTTTCAAATCATAATTTTGCTTGCTTAAACTATCTTCAATATATTTTGATATAATTTCAATTTTATGATTATTAATTTCATCATTAGGTTCTTTTATCATTTCGATTTTATTATAAGCTAAAATATATTCATTATTTTTTAGTAATATATCAGAACATTTATCTATAAATTTATTTTTTATTTTTTGATCTTTTAATTTTGATATATATTCATTAAAAATTATTTCAGCTTCTTTTATGTTATTTTTCTCAATAAAATTATTATAATTTTTTGTATAACATAAAATTATAGTATCAAAAATTTTTTCAATGATTTCACCCTTTTGTTTATTTTCATTTATTTTATCAAGGTAAAGCATAGCTTTTTCTGCATTATATAAGGATTCATTATAATTTCCTTCTTCAAAAAAAATTAAAGCATTTGCTCTATATATTAGGCTCATTTTATCTTCAGAATAATTATATTGTTTTGCTTCTTCTATTAATTTTTTGCAATCAGAATAATTTTTTTGTTTTATTTTTTCTTCTATAATTTCATTTAAAATATTGATATAATCCAATTGTAAAATTTCATTATTTTTATCATTATTTAATACTTTTTTCATTATATCTAATAAATATTCTTTATCTTCCTTATAATCAAAAATTTGTTTAGCCATTTTAATAATATCAGCATATTTTTCTTTAGGAAAATTATCAATATCAATAATTGAATCAATTTTTTCTTTTGCTTCTAACAATTTTTTTTGGTCTTTAAGTCTTTTTATATCATAATTAAATTTACCAAATACTATTTTTATTGTATCATTGATAAATTTTTTATCTTTTTTAAATAATAGTTCAAATGCTTCTTTATAATTTTTATTTTTTATTTCACCTAAAATTTTCAAATATTCAAGATTATCCATTTTATTTAAGACAATTAATTTTTTTTATTATAATTTAATATTTTAATGGAAAAAAAAAATGAATCTCCATACCATTATATAGCTGTATGTATAGAATCATTTTTAGGGGCTTTAGCAGAAGAGGAAAGATACTTTAAAAAATTTGTTGAATTTTTTGCGAGTAAAGAAGGATTTAAACTTGATACTAAAGATGAAATTGGTTTCATGAGTGCTAAAGATATTTTTATTATTGCTTTATATTGTAATGATTGTCATAAATTGAAAGATAATATAAATATTTTAATGAAATTAATTAAAAAAGAAGAAAGAACATTTAATAACATTATTACTGTTTTAACGGAATTATTTGAAAAAAATGTAAATAATTGCCAAAAATTTTTGAATATTCAAGAAATAAATGAAATATGCGCTCTTTGTGAAGATATATCTAATGAAGAAAATGAAGAAGAAAATTAATATAAAAGAATGTATTTAAATTAAATTTAAAATTTTAAATGATATATATATATATATATATATTAAGATTATATGAATAATTAATTGCTATTATTATGGGGATTAATATAAAGTAGAAAATTGTATTTGTTTAAGTATTTTTTTTTAAATATTATGAATAATATAAAATAACTTAAAATAAAATATAAAAAATAAATATATTTAATTTAAAAAATTTATTTTCAAAAATATAAAATTTAATTTAAAAAATATATTTTCGAAAATTTAAAATTTATTTTAAAAAATTTATTTTTTAATTTTTTCATCTAAAAAATTTATTATATATAAATTTTTTAAAATTACATGAAACTATGATATAAGTATTTATTTTTACAAAAAATCTTTAACTCTATCATTTAACATTATTTTTAGTTCATAAATATTTTTTGTTTTGATTTTATTTTATATGTTATATTATTCAGGTTCAATTGCTATTATTTTACAATCAATTGTTGATTTTATTAATTTATATTCATCAATGAATTTATCACATTTAGAAATTATAATTTGTTTAGAAAGATGTTAAATCTTTAATGAAAATAAAAATAGAAAAATATCCAGAAAAAGATATCACAAAAGAATTAGAACAAAATAATTGGCCAAGTATGAGAAAAATTAAATTGAAAAATTTTTCTGCTTATTTTGTTAAATTTTTAAAATAAATAAATTAATTAAATGAATAAATATGATTCAAATTGGCCAATTTTTGATTCATTTATACATATTCTTAATATGAAAGGAAAAATAATATGTAAAGAAGCTTGGATTGGTATATGTAATTTATTTAAAGGAAATAATTTTGATATTAATAAAATAAATAAATTATTTAATTTAGGTAATATTAATTTTATGGATGACTTAGCTGGTATTACTACAACAAATAATAATTCATTTATAAAAGATGATAAATCTGATTTTAAAATATTTTTTAATATATTATCTAAAAATCCTACTGAATTCGCTGATGTTATAGGAAATGAAAATGTAATTAAAAAAATAATTGGTTTTATTAATAATAATTTACAAATGAAAGAATATTTAATTGAAATAAATAAATATTTTAATGGAGGTGGAAATAATTGTTGTCATATATTCAGTGTAAAAGAATTAAAAACAATTCTTAATTGCCATGATTTGATTAATTCAGGAAAAATTGACGATGATACATTTAATGGTATTCTAGATCTTTGTAAATTTGAAGATTATTGTAAATTATTTGATTCTATACAATTAAATATTCAAAAGAATTTAGATGAACATAAAGATAATAGAGGCAATTTAGTACAAGGAACTTTAAATTATAAAACTATAAATAGATTTATTAATGAATCTTCTAATAATATAGATATTAATATTAGAAATTTATTATCAAAATATTCTATAAGAGATAAAAATAGTGGTGATTGGTTAGAAACAATAAAAAATTTATTTACTAAAAATGTTCAAATTAAAATAATTGATGAAATTAAATCAAAAAATTTAAATAATTTAACTGGTTTGTTCAAATATATTAAAGATTATGTTGATTATAACGTTAAAAATATTAATAGCGAAGAAAATAAAATTGATGAAATTAATAAATTAATTTATATTTTAAAAGGAACTGATTTTGATATTAAAAATTTATTTGAAATTATAAAAGAGGCTATTTAATGATTTATAAATTTAATTTTATTAATAACGAGTAATTATTAATTATATTATAAAAAAGATATAAATTAAAAAAATAATAAAATAAAAAAATAATAATATTATAATATTTATAAATGGGATTGGGATTGGGGATTGGGGATTGGGGATT
>Ga0256407_10012411_pt1 | contig 11593 bp, 5 predicted proteins | sample RumenRJG_04DNA_FD_193489 | JGI IMG/M metagenome (GOLD analysis project Ga0256407, IMG submission 193489) | Bovine rumen microbial communities from Lethbridge, Alberta, Canada - RJG_04 | ecosystem: Host-associated > Mammals > Digestive system > Stomach > Rumen | place: Canada: Alberta | collected... | reverse complement strand
AGACGACTTCGACGCGAAGCAGATCGTCTCGGAAAACATTCTGAAAATCTGCATAGACGGCAAGGCCAGTCTGCGCACGCCGGAGAAGATCAAGGCGAGAGTCGACGGCATTCTCGCCAATCTCGACGAAGTCCGGAAAGCCGCAGATGGCGACGCGGCTCTTGAAAAGGCCGGGCTGAACTTCATGCAGGGGTTGCGCGGGAAATCCGTCCCGCCGGGATTCATCGGCAGGATGATGAAGGCGGCCGCCAAAATAGACGTCGGCTCGTTCGCGAATCTGACCGTTTCGTCGAAACCGGTGCAGTTCACGAAGGCCGTCGTTGAAATGCGCACGGCGGTGGAACGGCTCATGGTTGACGAGAATGCTTTCGACGTCCTCGACGGGGAAGACGAAATGGTTCCCGCGCGAGACCTTGTGGCCACTGTCGCGTTGTCGAGGCTTCCCGCTTCGCAACTTGCGAAGATCGCCGCCGCGCTGGACGGCGGCACGGTGCAGAAGATGATGGCGATGTTCGACGATTTCGGCGCAGACAGGTATCCGGTCCCGAGAGAAAATCTATCCCTCGACCGGCGCGATGCGATCGGCGGCCAGACGCAAAACCTGCGCGTCAAGCTCCAGCAATACGAGATTGCCGTCAAGGAACTGCTCGGACGGCCTTCCACCAAGCTCGATTCGTTCCAGGACGCGTTCGACAAGAAGGCCGCCGGACGCGACGAACTGTTCAAGGAAGTCCTGAAACACGCCGACAAGGCTCTTGCCGTGCAGCAGAATATTGAAAACGGCGTGGCCGCCGCGGGGCCAAACGCGGCCAACGCCTATTCCAAGGCCGGCGAAGACAACGCCGGAGAGGTGGACGGACTTATCCAGGTCGCAGTGCTGGAGTGCGCCGAGAACGCCGACGCCGTGCAGGTGGTGGCGAAGAACATCGACACGATCCTCGTGGCGCCGGACGCGAAACTGCGTTCGATGGCCGACGTGCGCCAGCGCGCCTTCGCCATCTCCGCGAACTTCAAGGAGCTGGAAGCCCTCGCCGAAAAAAATCCCGCCATCTACGAGGCGGGCAAGGCGATGATGGCGGGGCTGGGCGGCAAGACGCTTCCCGCCGGCATGATCGGCAGGCTCGTCCAGGCCGCGAACGAAGCGAACATCGACGCGATGCGCAGGATTTCGTCGAGGTCGTCCGGGCTCGATATCCACCGCGCCGTCACCCAGTTCCGCGACAACCTCGTCAGGGCGATGGACGCGAGCGGTGCGGAAGCGGCGGCCGGCGGGCCGGACGAGAAGCAGGCCTGCCGCAACTTCGTCGCCGCGCTCATGATGCGGCGGTGCGGCAACAAGGCGCTTCGCGCCATGCAGGGCGCGTTCGCGGGCGACAAGACCGGCAAGATGCTCGCGCTCTACAGCGCCATCGCCAACGGCGACTACAACGAGGGTCTGAGCCGCGAAGCGGCCTTCCGGCTCGAAGACCGGGCGGGTTCGCACATGGTTAACATCGGCGTCTTCAAGGAATCCGTCGATCGCGCGCTCGGCGCGCCTCTTGGCACGGGGCTTGTTCCGTTCGACGGCGGATTCAACGCGGACGAGATTTCCGGCCCCGACATTCTCGATGATCTCATGCGCTGACAACAACCTTTCAACCCTTCAACTTTTAAACAGGAGACGACAATGGAACTGAAAGAACTGATACCCGCCTTCGCGGCGAAACTGGGGATCGAGGGACTGGCGGCGGAGGACGGCGCATGCGCTCTGGAGATCGACGGCATTCCTCTGCAGATCTCGGAGACGGACGCCGGAAGGGCGCTGGTGGCGACCGCTGTCGTGGGATCGCCGCCACCGGAGAAGACCGAGGCGTTTCTGGAGCTGCTGCTGGAGGCGAACACGGAGACGCTCGGTTCGCAGGACCGGGCCCTCGGGAAGCTTCACGACACCGGCGAATTGGTGCTGCAGTGGCGCATCCCCACCCGCGATCTGGAGCTGGACGGCTTCTGCGCGGAACTCGAGACGTTCGTGAACCAGGTCGAGCAGTGGCGGCTGGCGCTGGAGAACTTCCGCCCCGCCGCGGAAGAGGCCGCCGCCCGGGAAGATGAGGTCCCCGCACTGGGCTTGCCCGGCTCCGGCTTCATCAGCGTCTAACGTCTCTGCGTCGCCAACCTTTCAACTTTTCAACCTTTCAACAGGAGACAACAATGGCACTCGACATCAACGACAGCCTCGCCACGTTCAAGATGTTCACGGACTTCGCGCAGCAGCGCGTGGACGCGGGCAAGGGCAAGTCGATCGCCCGCGCGAACAACGCCGAGGCGGGAGGACTCGCCGGCCGCACCATCACGGCCGCGAAGGGCGACTGGGTCGGCAACGTCGGCCGCCTCAAGACCAACCAGAGGGCGAACAACGACGCGCGCACGCTCTTCCGCGATGCGATCGTCGGCATGTTCGGCGGGGAGTCGCGAGTCCCGTCCGGCGTCTGGGACGCGATGCGCCTCGAGGACTACGACAAGGGCAGGCCCCTCACCGCCCGCCGCATCATGGCGGTGAAGGCCGCGATCGAGAGCGCCCCGCCGGCCCCGCCGGCCCCGCTCACCCCCGAAACGGCCCTGGAAAAGGCCAGGGCGAACGCCGCCGCCGTTTATGGAAAACTGGACAGGGACGGCATCCCGGCGACGCCGGAGCAGATCGACGAGGTCGTCCAGGCCGCCATCGACCGGGCCGGCGCCGATCCGGACGCGCTCGAAGTCGTCGTGGAGAACATCAAGCGACTGCTCAACGGGTCCGGCGACAATCTCCGCTCCGCCGAGGACATCAGGAAAAGGGTGGACAAAATCATCGGCAATCTCAACGAAATCCGCGAGGCGGCCGGTGGCGACGACACCATCGTGAGGCGCGGCGTGGACGCGCTCAAGGGACTCAACGGGAAGTCCCTGGACCAGGGACTCTTCGCCGCGATGATCCGGCTGAGCCGGAGCGCCGCCGTCGGCAGCGTCGCGAAAATCACCACCAGGTCGAGCGCCCTCGATCTGCACAAGGCCGTCGCGCAATTCGAGAAGGCGGTTCACGCCGTCTCCGTGGAATCGAAGGCGGACGCGCTCGACGGCGCCGACGAAAAAGACGTCTGCCGGGACTTCATCGCCGGTCTGGTTCTCGACAAGTGCGGAACGGCGGCCTGCCGCAACATTCAGGCCGCGCTGAGCGCCCCCTCCGCCTCCAAGCTCCTGGCGATCTACAACGACATCTCCATGGGCGAGTTCGACAAATCCGCGGCGAAAGGCGGTCTGCGGTATCACGTGCAGGGCCAAGGCGGCACCCACGCCAAAGTCCTGTCCATGATGCACATGGCGATAAACTTGAAATTCGGCGCAACCCGCGATGAGCTCCGCAGGGGAATTTCCGACTACGAAGGCCAAATCGACATGAGGAACGGCGCCGAGGAGAAGGCGATCACCCGCGGCATCGTCCCCGCCGCCGCCGCGGCCTGCGAACGCGAACGCCGGCAATACGCGAACAACATCGTGTCGGGCGACGGCGAGGCGGCCGGGCTCGTGCGCGACCTGTATCTCAAGCGCATGGGGCCGCATCCCATGGACCCCCGGGACGCCATCCGCCATCCGCGCAACCAAACCGCCTTCCCGCTGCTCAACTGGACCATGGCCTCGGCGTGCAAGAAGTTCGCGGCGGGCCGGTTCGAGGACACCGCCTTCGCAAAGGATCGCGCAACCGGACCGAAGGTGAAGCTCCCCGGCGGCGGCGAACTCTCCCGGGATCCCCTCGAAGCCCGGGACCAGATCGCCTCCCTCCTCACGAAGGGGGAGAAAACGACATTCGGAGAGCTCGACCCCGCGCAGCAGAAGAAGGCCTGGATCGTCATGTCCTTCCTTTCCGGCGAAATGGACAGAATCTCCCACGAAACCGAGTCCAGGAACCTCGATCCCCAGGGTGCGGGCAAGACATACGAACTCGGAAACGAAGCCATGAAGCAGCCGGGCGAAATCACGCTTGAACTTGACAAGAACGGCTCGGTGACGGTGCAGTTCAACGGAACCCGGCATCCCCAGTCGATCATCGCCGCGGACGGCAAGGGAAAAAGCCGGACCATGAACCTCGGCGAAGGCAGCACGATTCGCACCGGACTGATGATCAAAATCGACGCCAAGGACTTCGACCGCTTCGTCCAGCAGGACTTCACGCAGTTCGACGATTCCAACCTCACCGCCATCATGGACGCCCCCGACGGCACGAAGAAACTCGACGGCGTGGCGAATGGCATCCCCGACAAATTCCGGTTTTCATGGGACACAATCATCGAAACCACGGCCAACTACGACCTCCGGTAATCGCATTTCCGCCGCCTTTCAACCTTTCAACCGTTCAACCCTCCAAAGGAGACAACAATGCCACTAGACATCAACGGATACAATGCAACATTCAAGGCGTTCACGGACTTCGCGACGCAGGCGAAGGGGGGCTCGACCATCGCGCAGATCGGCGGCGAGAAGAACACCGTCGCCGGCACCGGCCCGCTCGCGGGCCGAACGATCGTCGCGAAGACTTCGTTTGACTTCGTCGGCAACGTCGGCCGCCGCCAGGCATCGCGCGACGTGAACAACGAAGTGCGCGAGCTCTTCAAGCAGGCCATCGCGGACATGTTCGGCGGCCCCGACAATATCCCCGACAGCGTCAAGGACGCGATGAAGATGGCCGACTTCGGCAAGGGCAAGCCCCTCACCGCGCGGCGCATCCTCGCCGTCAAGACGGCGGTGGACCAGGTGGCGGCAGATGAAGCCAAGGCGGCGGCAGATGAAGCCAAGGCGGCAGCCGATGCGGAAACCAAGATGAAAGATTGCATCGAGAATGGCAAGGATTGGGTCCAGAAGAATCATTCCAATTGGCTCAACAAATGCGATGTGAACAAGTTGATTGAAACGGCGTTTTCCAGCTGCAACGGGAATACCGACGCCATGGACATCGTCAAGGACAACCTGCGTTCGTTCCTCGTCGATCCAGGGCTGAAGTTCAGGAGCGAGGAGTACGTTCAGAAGCGCGCGGGAGGACTGGCGGCCAACCTGAACGAGCTGAAGGCGGCGTCGGCGAAGAATCCCGGAATCTACGAGTGCGGCAAGGAGATGCTCGAGAGGCTTGGAAAACCGCTTCCGCAAGGCATCCTTGCCAAGATGATCGACGCCGTCGGCAACGCGCCGATCGAAAACATCAGGAAACTCTCCGGCTCGTCTCCGGGCCTGACGATCCACAAGACGCTGATGGAGGCCTTTAAGACGCTGGAAAGCGTCATGGTCTCGTCCGGCGCCGACAATAAACTGGAAGGCGCCGATGAAAGGGACGCGGCGCGCCAGTTCATTATGGACGCGATGCTCGCCCGTTGCGGGAAAGGCGCCCTCGAAAAAATCAAGAACGCCCTGACCGGCAATGCGGGCACCCGTCTGCGTGTTTTCTACGACAACACCACCGCCACCGGGGAATTGTATTTCCCGAACGAGTCGAAGGCGATAAAGGAAGGAACCTGCGACGTGGCCATTTTCGGACAGTCTTGCTTCGCGATGATGGTGGATGCCGTAAGCAGGCAAATTTCGCGGGTGAACCCCGGTGCGAAGCCGATCGAGCTCCCGGATCCCGAAGACGATATGCCCGATATCAATAGGCTCGGCGGCGACCGGCTAAAGGCCGACATCATCTCCCTGGCCAAGGAAGTCATCTCCGCAAAGGTTGATAAATTTGTCGAATCGGCGGTGGAAGGGCACGGAAAGGGAGCGGAATCCTTCAAGGAGGTTCTGCGCAAGAAACTGGACGGCGTCCACGAACCCGATGTGTATCTCCACAAACGCCTGTGCACCACCGCCAACGCCATGATGAACTGGACCATCTGCTCTGAAATGAAGAAGTTGTCCACAGACGGCGAAGACACCAGCTTCTTCCAAAAAGACATCGACCGTGGCATCAAAGCCACTTTGAAAGCCGGCGACAAGACCATCACGCTCGCGAACGACTTCGAGACTGCGCGCAACCAGCTGGCGCAATTCGTCACGGGCGACCCCAACGCGACCTACAAGGGTCTCGCCGGGGCCTCGGACAAGAGCAAAGTCCACCTGTTGATGGTTTTGCTCTCCCAGGAAACGGAAAAGGCCGGCGAAAACGGCTCCCAATACGCATTGGACCCGAGGGAGGGCGAAGAAGGGTTTAGCATTAGAGGCTTCAGCAATCAAGAAAGGGGGAAAGGACTTGGCGCAGATACCACCAGAACCTTCACGATCACAAAGAACAAAGACGGAGGGTTCAGCCTGAATTACACGATGGACAAGCCGATCGCGGGATTCGACGGCTTCACGAAAGACGGGGAATGCAATGTGGGCGAAGGCAGCAAGTTCAAATGCGGCATCTACTACTATCTCGAAGCCTCCGAATTCAACCGCCTCGCGGAACTGGACTACTCCAAGTTCGACGACAAGGAGGGATACACGATCTTCAACCACAAGGTCGAAATAGACGGCACCAAGCAGTTCCAGGATCACAAGCTGGAGAAGGTCTTGAACACCTTCCCGCAGGAGTTCAAGATCGAGGCCATATGCGATATGAATTTCTCGATGACGCTCAATCAGACCGACGAAGAGGAGATCGCCGCGCAGCGCGACGCCGGCCCCATCGTCGCCTAGCGGCAGCGCCCCGGCCCCTTTCAACTTTTCAACTTTTCAACTTCTAAACAGGAGAACTCCCATGCCAAACACCATAAACAACCAGAATCTTTTCCTGGACACGCAGTTCCAGCAGTTCGTCCAATTCGCCGAGAGCGCGGTCGCGGCCGGCAAGCAGAAGGCGATCGCCCGCGTCGAAACGTCCGAAGTCGGCGGGATCGCCAACCGCACCATCGTGCCCGGGTCCGGCGACTGGGTCGGCATCGGGGTGGGGCGTCTCAGCAGCCTGAAAAAGGCCAACAACACCACCCGCGATGCCTTCCTGAAGGCGGTCTCCGACATGTTCGGCGGGCAAGACCACATCCCCGAAAGCGTGCAGGCCGCCATGAAGATGGAGGACTACGGGAAGGGCAAGCCCCTCACCGCGCGGCGAATCATGGCGGTCAAGGAGGCGATCGTCCAGATACTGACGGAGGAAAACAAGGCGGTCAAGGAGGCCAACGAGAAGCTGCACACGGGAATGCAGAGCTGCGACCAGATCTCCAAGTCCGGAATGCCGGCCGAGTTCGCCGAAGAATTGCGGAAGATATTGACCGAAGCCCAGAGGCGCTACATAGGAGAGCCGTCTGGCGAACCGACGCCGATCGATTTCGTCAGAGGCGGGGCACAGAAACTGATTAGCGAAATGGTCAAAACCGCCAATGCGGAAGGCCACCGCATAACCGTGAAGGAATTTTCGGACGCCATGAAGCCGTTTTACGAGCGCCACGTCGCGGCGGCGTCCATCCAGGGTCTGCTGGACAAGTTGACCACTGAGATGAGCCAGTCTAAATGCAATCCTCATATAATTACAAAACGCCATCCGGAAATCCTCGACGATCTGCTCGCTTGCAAGAGCCCGGACGAAGTCAAGGTCTGCTTTGAAAAACACAAAGAGACGATCAAGGACGTCTTGAAACTTCGCGGGGAACTGCACAAATACGAAAACGAGTTCATATCTATGGTCGAGAAGGCGATCAACGATGGTACGGGGCACGACGACATCCGGTTCAATTTCTCGGACCGATCGACACAGAGGAGCGCTTTTCTTGCCAAGATGCAGAATTTCTCGAGTTCCATCCTCAAGAATGAAAACGAGGACGCGAAAAAGCTCGGATGGAGTCTGGAGGCCGCCGTCAAGCAGCTGGTGGACAAAGCAGCAAGCGGTTTCATAGCCCGCATCAAGGAGATTGACAAGTTCGTGTCGTCCGGCGAAATCTCCGAGAATCTTGGAAAGACGTGGAGGGACGAACTGGTTCTCTCCGCCAATGCCAAAAGCTTTTTCCCGGAGAAAATCATGGCCATGTCGAAGAAGCTCGATCCGCAGACGCTTATCGACGGCTTCAAGCCCGGGAACGACACAAAGGCCATCCTCAAGTCGGTCGGCGATTTCGCGAAGCAGATCGAAACGATCGGCGAAGAGGCGTACGGCTTTGACGACTGGCACAACGGAAGCGTCGACGGTAAAAACGAGGTGAGACTTCGCATCATGCAAGTCCTCTTCGAGAAGAATCCGGGGATGAAGGACGCTCTCATGGCTCGTGCCAAGGAGGTCACGGAGAACATGGACTCGCTGCTTGTCGTGGTGCCGAGCAAAACAGGGAAAAAGACGGTCAAGACAAGAAATGAAGACTGGCAGTTGTGCTTTGTTATCTTCGGAGAACCCGTCCAGAAGAAAGAAGCCGTGCAAGCCTGACCCGGCAGACCTGAACCTTGTTCTCTAGAACGCTTAGGGGCAAACATCCATGGAACTGAATGAATTGATGTCCGCATTTGCGGAAAAACTCGGTATCGAGGGGATCGCGGTCGAGAACGGCACCTGCTCCCTAACGATCGACGACATCCCGATGGAATTTACGGAGTCGCCGGACGGTCTTGCCGTGGTGGGCGTCGCCGTCATCGGCGAACCGCCGCCTGAGAAGCGCGAAGCCTTCTACGAGATGCTTCTGGAGGCGAATACGCAGTTGTACGGGACAAAAGGCATCGCCTTGGGGAAATCGCCGGACACCGGCGAGATCATGCTGATTGGCGGTCTCCCGTTCAAGGGGCTGGAGTTGCAGGAATTCTGCAAGGATCTGGACGAGTTCGTCAGCAAGGCCGAGGAATGGCGCGAGGCGTTGGAGAATTTCCGCCCCGCCGCGGAAGAAGCCGCCGTCCGCGACGAGGAAGCGGCCCAGTTTATGAAGTTCGGCGGGAACGGCCCCGGCTTCATCAGCGTCTAGGTTGAGAAGTTGAAAAGTTGAGAAGTTGAAAAGTTGAGAAGTTGAAAAGTTGAAAGGTTGAAAAGCTGAAGATGTTTAACACAAAGTGCACAAAGGGCATAAAGATAAGTGTGGAATCCGGTGTAATCACCCCGGCCGAAAGAAAGGCGCTCGGCCGATGAAATCGTGTAACCTTTCGCCGCGCCGCGTGTAAAGAGTTTAGACAACCAAATAGGAGAAAAACGATGAGTGGACCAACAATCGGCAACTGGAACAAGTTCGACGCGAACGTGTTCAAAAGCATTTCGGGCGTTCCCGACGAGAACACGCAACGGCTCGAGGAGGCCGGCAAGGGCGGCGCGCTGGGCTCGCGCGTCGCGGACGTAAAGGCGGGCCATCTCCACGCCAGCACGGTCAAGAAGTTCTTCCTCGGCCTTCTCACGTTCGGCATCTACAACATCTGCCACGGCATCAGCGCCAAGAACCAGCGCGCGACCACCGCCGCGCTGAAGGAGGGCGTGAGCAACGTGCACGGCGCGCTCAGCTTCCTATCGACCGTCGTTCAGCGCGACATCCAAAAGCGCGGCTTCGGCAGCAACATGGACAATTTCGGCATGGGCTTTGCGCAGAAGGCTCCGGAGCTCAACACCTATACCCAAGAGGACAGGGAATTTCTCGCGAAGGCCAACTGCGAGCTCGTCTTCGTTCCGGAAGACTCCGACCCGGTTTTCCCGAACGGGGAGTTCGTCCGCACGAAGATGGGCGGCGTCCAGGTGGACATCGGCCTTTGCGGCGGAGGGAGGGCGAAGGTCCGCATCAAGGACGGAGATGGGAAGGGCAAGGACTCCGTCATCGACCTGCCGAACGTTGAGGAGGCGCTCTACGCGCTTGAGAAGGACATCGTGCGCGACACGGACGTCTTCGGCGGCGACATGGTCGAGAAGATGCTCACGCGCTACGACAAGCGCCTCGAGCTCGAAAAGACCTCCAACGGGGCGAACATCATCGGCGCGCCGGTCCGCCAGACCATCAAGAAGCGACAGACGGAGCTGAGCCTCGTCATCCTCATGACGCGCTACGGGATGTCGCCCGAGCGCTTCAACTACCTCGACCGCGACTTGGCCAAGCAGCTGGCCATCCAGGCGACGAAGGGGAACATCGCGGGCGGGCCTGAACTCGACGCCCACTATGACAAGCTAGTCTCGCAGCGCCACCTCGTCGACTGCGACATGAACTCGCTCTACGCCAAACTGGACGAGGCCGGCGACGCCATCGACAACAAGATCCACCTCGCCCCCGCGGCGCCGCAGGCCAAGCCAGGCGAGGGCCGCCCTACCGAGGCGCAGAAGGGCGTCCACGACTTCGCGGCGGACTTGATCCTCGGCGAGGACCTGTCGGAATACGACAAGGACATCGGCAAGTCCGGCTATCTCGACGGCACGCGCCTGAGAAACATCTTCGCGAAGTACCACGACACGATCAAGTCCCTGATGGACGCACGCGCGGAGAAGCCGGGCGAGACGCCCGCCGCCCTGAAGAGCCTCGACCCGACGATGCAGAACGCGGTCGTGAAGCTGCTCGACTCGCTGGCCGAACAGAAGGCCAAGGACATCAACTGCACCGGCAAGGACAACGATTTCTTCCTGAAATGGCTCGTCTCGGATTTCGACAGGACCATCGCGCAGGAGCGCAACAAGTCCGGGCAGCTCGAGGTGGACGACCTCTCGAAGAAGGTCCAGTTCGAGAAGGCCGGAATCGGCACGTCCCCCGACGATGCGTATTCGCTCGAGACCAAGCTCAAAAATGAACACGCTGAGGACTACGAAATCCTGTTCGCCAAGGAGCAGCTTGAGGCGGACGAGAAGGCGTTCGACTACCGCCGCCACGGCCGGGCCAACTTCTTCGCCCAGCTCGACATCGAGCTCGGGAAGAGCATAGACGAGGCGATGAAGGACTCGGTGCAGACCGAGGTGAAGCGGATGATCCAGAACGTCTTCCCCAAGGAGAACCCGGCCGCGAACGACGTCAAATCGTCGCTGGACACGATCGTGGAGGACCGCGCGAGCGACCCGCAGATGAAGCTTCTCAAGCAGACGCTCGACGTCTATTTCGAGAAGATGAGCGTGCCCGACAAGCGCAACATGATGGCGCGCCTTGTGCGCAACACGGTCAACGGCGCGGCGGACGGCATCCGCTTCGGCGAGCTGCTCAAGGGCGCGGGGCCGATACTGCAGAAGATGCTGCAGGGTCTCGACCCCAAGGCTTTCACCGACCCGAACTTCCGCATGGCGCTTGACGACATGCGCTCCAACCTTGCGCCGATCCCCGAAAAGGCGGTAAAGGCGCAGTTCGCCGAGATGATCGCCCGCTCGAAGGGCGAGATCGAGTCCATCACCGTGAAGAACTCGCTCGGCGCGGCGTCCGTCGGGCAGACCTTCCTCTGCTCCATCAAGCTGCGCGGTGAGGCGGAGAGCCGCGAGTGCGTGATCAAGATGCTGCGTCCCGACGCGAACCTGCGCGCCCTGCGCGAGGCCGAGGTCTTCCGCGAGGTCGCCAAGGGCATCGAGGGCATGTCCAAGACCTTTGAGGGCAAGCTCGCCGGGATCATGAAGGAGCTCGACCTCACGATCGAGGCCGAGAACGTCAAGAAGGGCCTCGACGTCTACGACGCCGGCACGCACAAGGTGAACAAGACGTTCAACAACGTCTCGTCC
>Ga0256407_10012408_pt1 | contig 11594 bp, 9 predicted proteins | sample RumenRJG_04DNA_FD_193489 | JGI IMG/M metagenome (GOLD analysis project Ga0256407, IMG submission 193489) | Bovine rumen microbial communities from Lethbridge, Alberta, Canada - RJG_04 | ecosystem: Host-associated > Mammals > Digestive system > Stomach > Rumen | place: Canada: Alberta | collected... | reverse complement strand
TTTTTTCTTCTTTATTTTCTTCATTATTTTCTTCATTTTTGTTTTCTTCATTATTTACTTCTTCATTATTTTCTTCATTTTTTTCTTCTTTATTTTCTTCATTATTTTCATCATTATTTTTTTTATCTTCTTCTTCTTTTTTTCTTTGTTCTTCAGCTTCTTTTAATTTATCTTCAAGTTCATTAAGCATTCTTTGTTCTTCTTCTTTTTTAAGTTGTTTTAAATCTTCCTCAGCTTGTTTTTTCAAATCATCATCATCACCATAATCTTTATCTTTCTTCATACCAATAATATCAGTTTCTTCCTTTTCTTGATGTGAATAAAATTGAGAATGAAATTGACTCTCATTGATTTTTTTTTCTTCTGTCTCATCAACTTTTTTTTTTTCTTCTTGTTCTTCTGGTTCAATAAAAGCATTAACTTCTTCTTTTTCTTCTTCTTCAATTTGAGCTTCATGAAGTCTTTTACATTCCTAAAAAAATAAAAAAAAAATTTTTTTTACTTTATTAATTCCAATATCATCATTTGAAAAATACAAAGAATCAGTTTTTGGATCATATTTAAAATCTTTAATCATTTGTTTATATCTTGTATAATATTTTTGAATTTCTTCAATTGATTCTCTATTATCAAAATCTAATTCAAATGATTTTTCTGGTTTATCAATTCCATCAATTTTAACTTTGAAATTATCTTTAATAACGAAAAATTGAATATTACATTTTCCAAGTCCATTAATATCACTTTTACATTGATATAATTTTTTTAATTTTTTTCTTTCTTCTTCAAGTTCTTTTCTTCTTTTCTCTTCTAAAGCTTTTTTCCTTTGTTCACTTTGAATATTTTTAACACCTTCAAAATCTTTAGCATCATATTCATGAAAAGTTTTTAAAGATCTTCCAGTACTAAAATTATTTTTTTTATTAGTTTCTGTTAAATGATATTTTGGTCTTTGAGTTCTGCAAAAATCAATTGAAGGAAAAATACAATGATTTCTTTTATAATATTGACTTTGTTCATAATCTTTTGCATATTGAGTAAAATTATATATTGATTCTTTTTCTTTTAGTCTTTTTAACATAAATTGATTTTCTTCTGCTACTCTTATTACTTCTAATTTTTTTGGTCCTGATATGAAATTTTTGTTTATTTTGTATTGAGGTTTTAAAAGTTTCATTCTTCTTTTTAAACTGTTATTGTTAATGTCCATTATATGTTTAAATAAATATGTGTTGTCTTTTAATATTTCGAATTCTCTTACTAAAATTATTTTTTTTATATAAAAAATTTTTACTTTTACTAGTCTTTATAATATTTCTATGAATTTCGTTTTTATAAAAGTAGAAACTTTCAGGACATTGCATGTTCACTTCTGGCTTTGCATTTTGAATTTTTCTTGCCATATATTCGTTACTTTCGGCCCTCCAGTGCTCATTTAAGTGTCTGTTTATTACATATTGTTTGTGCATTTTTTTTTAATTGAGTTATTAAATTTATTATTTATTTTTTTATTATATATTCTATTTTTTTTATTTTTTTTTCTTTTTTTTTAAATTATTTTTTGGTTTTTAATAAAATAACAGCATTTAGTTTTTAATTAATTTATGAGTCTTTAATACAAAATAGTTATAAAAAAGAATAAGATTGTACTTATAATTTTTGATTTTGAATATATAATTATATATTCTTTATATATATATAAAAGCATATATATAAATGGAAAAGAAATATAAATTAATTATGATAGTAATAATTTATTTATTGATGATAATAATTAGATAAAATTAAATATTATAGAAAAAATATAAACAAAAAAGTAAAGAAATAATTTTATCCTATAATTAATTTACTTTAAATAAAAAAATTTTTAAAAATTTTATATAAAAAAAATAAAAAATGGGTGGATGTTGCACACCAAAAAAGCCAATAGAGCCAGAAATGGAAGAGCGAATGAATGAAATAAGTAAAAATAAAAAATTACATTAGAAAAATCCTTTAAAAACTCCCCAAAATTATATTCACTTCTAATAAGAATCCAATCACGTTTACGTGGTTTAATAGTACGTCGAAAACTAAACATTTTCAAATCAAAACCAAGCATCTTCCAAGATATGCAAACAACCTTAACACACTACACTCCAATAGAAACAACTAAAATAGTAAAAAAAAAAATTATAAAAAAATAAATTTTATATAACATTAATAGACAGAACAAGAAATAGAATCCCTCCTAAAAAATTACCCTCCCCTCGAAGATGGAATCCCAGTAAAACTTCGTCAAAGTGTAGAATACGATAACAAAGCGATTTATTATGGAGAATGGAATATAGAAAAAAACAAAAAACACGGTCGTGGAATTCAAATATGGAGTGATGGTTCAAAATATATAGGTTATTGGAAAAATGATAAAGCAAACATTAAAGGTAAATTAATACATTCAGATGGTGATATTTATGAAGGTGAATGGTTAGATGATAAAGCACATGGTTATGGTATTTATAAACATACTGATGGTGCTAAATATGCTGGATATTGGATTGAAGATAAACAAGGTGGTGAAGGAACTGAAACTTGGCCTGATGGTTCTAGTTATGTTGGGAGTTATAAAAATGGGAAAAAATGTGGTAAAGGGAAATTTAAATGGGCTGATGGTTCTTCTTATGAAGGTGATTTTCTAGATAATAATATTCATGGGAAAGGTATTTATACTTGGGGAGATAAAAGACAATATATTGGAGATTGGGTTAATAATAAAATGGAAGGAAAAGGTGTTTTTACTTGGCCTGATAATAGAAAATATAATGGAGATTATTATAATGATAAAAAAGATGGTTATGGAACTTTTGAATGGGCTGATGGAAGGAAATTTGCTGGATATTGGAAAAATGGGAAACAAAATGGTGAAGGGGAATTTTATAATCCTGTTACTGGAGTTACTAAGAAAGGTTTATGGGAAAATGGTAAAAGGGTTAAATGGTATTAGAATTATATTTTTTTAATTTTTTTTAATTTTTTTCAAGTTTTTAATAATGGTATTGCTACTTTCTTTTTTCATTGATGTTTTTTTTGTTATGTGTTTTTCTTCAATGGAAAATTAGTTTTTTTTATATCTTTATATTATTTAAAATGAAACAAAGACATTTTTAAAAAAAATAATAATATTTAATTCAATTCTGTAAAAATAAAAAATAAATAAATTAAATTACTACTTTACTATTTAACATTTATTAATTATAAGGTGATCTTCTACCAGGTGGATAATTATATTGTTGATTAGGATTATTATATTGTTGATTATATTGTGGATTATTATATTGTTGATTAGGATTATTGTATTGTTGATTATATTGTGGATTATTATATTGTTGATTAGGATTATTATATTGTTGATTATATTGTGGATTATTATACTGTTGATTAGGATTATTGTATTGTTGATTCATATTTGGAGTTCTTCTTTGTTGTAAATTATTATTATTAGGAGTTCTCCTTTGTTGATAATTATTATTCCCATTAAAATTATCATTCCCAAAATCCATATTCATATCACTAAAATCTTCAGCAGATGGTAATCCTAAAGGTTGATTATTATTCTGATTATTTCCTGCTCCAATTCTTTGCATATTATTCCTCATATTATTAAGTAACTGATAATTTTTCTCAAATCCAACTTTTTGTCTATAATCATTATACTCCCTATTAAAATTCTCTAAATCTCCTTCATTCATTCCTCTAAAAATATTATGTTCCTCCTGTTCCCCAGTATTCTTATTCCTTTGTTTAATCAATTTAGCCCCTCTATCATCTAAAAGTCTCTGATGAGCAGCTTTTTGTATTCCATTACTATTTTTATAAGCTTCCTGTTTCTCACTAATTCTATGACCATCATCACCAACTTGTCTAATTGCTCTACTTTGATAACTTTCTTTAACAGGTTGTCCAGAAGAATAATCAACTTTACTAACATAAGCTTGTGATATCATAGTACCTTTATTAGCACCTCTTAAGTTTTGATTATTAACATTTACTAAGTTATTTTGTAAATTACTCATTTGTTGATTCATATCACCAATTAAATTTTGAATATGATTCCTTCCAAAACCAAAATTTGAAAATACATCATCGAATGGATCACTAAAATCATCAATCCCAAAATATGGTTTGTTTAGGAAATCGTTGAAAAAATGATCTAGGTTGCTATTTTGTTGATTAGGGTTAAATTGAGGGTTTTGTCTATTAGGGTATTGGGATGGGTTGGAATATGGGTTTTGGGAGTTGCTTCTTTGGTAATTGTTTTGAGGATAGTTGTTGCTCATATTTTTTTTTTATTTGTTATTTTTTGGTTATGGAATTTTCTATTAAATAGTTTTTTTGGAAAAGGAATTTTTTTTAATTTTTTTGTTATATTATTTATATTTTATTTTTTTTTTTTTTTATTTTAATTAATGTATTTTGGAGATTATTTTGATTAATTACTTTATTATCTATTTTATTTAGTTCTTTTTGTATATTTATTCTGAATTTTTAAATTTAAAAAATAAATTTTTGAAATGAGTTATAATGATTTTTATAAAAGTAAAGTTATGTTTAAAGATTATTATAAAGAATTTGAATATACAAACTCATATAAAGATTTTTTAAAGAAAGTACATGACATATTTAATCTTTCAGAAACAATTGAATTGAAAATATTTTACGTAAGTGAAAATGATGATAAAATTTTAATCAATAATAATGATGAATATAATAAATGTAAATTTAATGAGGATGGATATTCTATTTTTGAAATGGAAATAAAAGAAAATAAAATTGAAAATGAAATTGATGATAAAGAAAATAATATAAATATCAAACCAAATAAAACTAAAATTAAATATGAAGGAGAAGAAAATGAATTTGACTATATTGAAGATTTTGATAATTTTATAGAAGAATGTAAATTCCAATTTGATATTTCTGAAATATCAATATTAAATTTATATAATACAAATAAAAGTAAAATATTAGTTGAAAATAAAAAAATTTATGATTCATTGATTCCTGATAAACAAGGATATTTATTTTTTGAATTACAATATATTCCCAATGAAGAAAAATTAATATGTATATCAGAAAAAAATGATAAATTTGATGAAAGTAAAATAAATAAAAAAAATACAGCTTTAAATAAATCAAAAAAATTATTTATAGATTTTAATAAACAATATAATAATAATTATTTAGTCAAAAAAATAAAAGACAATTTAGATTACAAATTTGAAGAATTAAAAAATATAAATGATGATTATTTGAATTTAAAAATAATTGATTTGAATAAAAAAATAAATGAAAAATTTAAGGAATTGAATCAAATTATATCAAAAAAAGGAATAATTCATAGGAGAGCATATTCAAATAATATTTCTAAATACAAAATGAAAAAGGAAAATAATTTTTCAATAATTAAACTACTTAAAAATAAAATACCATATCCTAAAAAAAATATTCTTGTAAAAAATAAATCATTAAAAAAATGTTCATGTGAATTTAAAGAGTCATATTATCATTATAAATTTTATAATCCACCAATAAATGACAAAAAAGAAATTAAAGTCAAAAATAATGGAAAAAAAATTTGGCCTAAAGGATGTATGATATCAATGAGTAATAAATATAATAATAAAAAAATTAATATTTATGGTATAACAAAAAGAGAGGTTAATATAAATGAAGAAATAACAATTCAAATAAATTTTATAATAAATATTGAATATAATTATTCATTTAAATCAAGTTTTAAAATTTATTGTAATGATTATATTTTTTCTTATAATAATTGTGAAATTAAAATTGATATTATAACAAAAGATTTACATAAAATACCAAGGAATAATAGTAAATTATTATCAGAAAAAATTCAATTTTATAATAATAAAATTTTAAAAATGAACTCAAAAGAAGCAAACTTTCATATTAATATAAATAGAAGTTTTACTCAATTAAATAAATCTACTTTATATAATTTAAAATCAAAAAAAAAGAAAATAATTAAAGAAAATAAAAGTGAATCAAATTTAAAACAATATTAACTATTCAATAAACAATAATAAATTTAAATTTAATCATCTAAATTTGACTATTTGGTATTTTTTCTTTTTTAATTTCATTATTAACTGAATTATTATTATTTGAATTTAAACTTAAAACATTTAAAATACTTTCATTAGTCTTAACAAAAAATTGTTCTTGTCCGTTTTTAATATCTTCAAAGAATTTTTTTTGCTCTTCATTTAAAATTTTGATTGAATCATTAATTGTTTTAAAAATAAATTCTTTTAAATCTCTATTCATTTCTTTAGAAAATAAATCATTAATTTCTTTTTTTTTACAATTACTTTCTTTACTATCATCAGTTTCAATAATATCAATATTTTCAAATATTATTTTTTCATTATCTTCTTTTTGTTTTTTATTATTTCTATTATTTTGTTTTTTATTTTTCCCTTTATTATTATTTTTACTCTTTTTTCCTTTATTAATTGTTTCATTAATTTTTATTGAAGATTTAACTTTTTTTTTCTTTGATTGTGTTCTTGTATTAATTTTAATTTGACTTACTTCATTAATATAATTAGTAATTTTTTTTGGAGAAGAACAAACTGATCTTGGTTTATAATCATTTAATTTAATCACTTTTGTATTTCTCATTGATCTTGGTGAATATTCTTCATCTTTTTGAGGACTTTTTGATTTTATTGATTTTTTACTTTTTACTGATAATGGTTACTAATTATATTTTTCTTTGTTGTAGCTTGTTTTTTTCCTCTTTTTGCCATTTGATTTTATATAAATTAAAGTTGATAATTGATATATATATTATAGTGAATTTTAAAAAAAAAATATTTTTTAAAGTGAAAAATTAAAGAAATTTTTAATTTTATTATTTTTTTTTTAAGATAAATATTTATTAAAAAAATTTATTTATAAAAAATATGAAAAATGAACTATCTGAACTTAAAGCTCCTAAAATTCATTTTAAGATACCAAAAAAAATACCAACTTTTCTTAATATAAATAATAATGTAAATACTGATATTAATAATTATAAATTATTAAAAATGAATGATACAATATCAACCAATGAATCAATTGAAGATAATGATAATGTAAATATATTAGATGAAAGTTTTGATACTAATAATCATAATATAAAAGAAGAATATAATAATAATATTGATATTCTTTACATAATTAAAATAATTCAAAATAATAAGAATAAAAGTTTATAAAAAATATATATAAGATAAATAATATAATTGAAAAAAAAAATATTGTATTATAGATAATTACAAGTTTTATTAAGAATCATATAAATATGTAATATTTGTTGAATATGTTGATTAAATAATTTAATTAATAACTAATAATATATCTCATTGTTGTTATATAAATAAATAATAATCTATATTATATAAATTAATTTATAAAAAATGATGGAGAAAAAATTATTTTTAAATAATTATTTAATATAATTTATTTTCTTATTTAAAAAAAAATTAATTATATATTTAAATTTTAAATTGAATTAAATATGGACTCTTTTTTGATTCATAATAATAGAAATGAATTTTTAGAAGTAGTAAAAGGAATATCAAAAAGTAAATTAATGGAAAGAATGGAAGGAAATAAAAAGCCAATAAGAGTTCATATTAAAACAAAATCTAGTTTAATTTATCATGAATTAAATCCAAGTAAAGAAAAAACTCAAAAAATTATGAATAATTATTTTAAAACTATAAAAACAAAAAGAGATTTTAGTAATGAATTATCATCAAACAAAGAATATAATGATTATACTATAGTCAATAATAATAATAAAATTTTAAATCCTGAAATAAGTCAAAATGTTTTTTCACAAAGACCAAATATAAGTTATATTAAAAAATCAAGTTTAAAAAATAAGGAGAATAATAATAAAATTAATGACAATAATAATAAAAAAAATAGGAATATAGAAGAAAAAAAAAATAATGAACAAATTAGTAGAAGGGTATCTTTTAATAGTGAAATAAATGATAATTCTAAAAGAAATCATAGTAATAAATCTTCAAATAATTTAGAAATAACAAATTCTATTATTTCAGATAATAATACGAATGTTAATAATATAAATAATAATTATAATATAAATATAATTCATGATTTAAATAAAAATAAATTAATTAGTCCATTAGCTTCTTTTCATAATTCAAATAAGGGAAAAGTAAGTATTAGAAATAATATAATATCAAAAAATTTCAATTGTCCTGAAGAAAAAGATATATTTAAACAACATAAAAATAAAACATTTTCAAATATAAATGTAAATAGTGAACCAGTGTCTTATAGAATAAATGATAATAATAATGAAAATATATTTAAAAGAGAAATTAAAAATATTCAAAAAAAAAATTTAAGTAATCCAAATTTAATGGAATTAGAAAAGAATAATAATAAAATGAATACAATTATAAAAATAGAAGACTTAATATATTTAGAAGAAAAATTAAAAAATATTTTAAATAATTTTGATAATTTAGAAGAATTAAAAAGATTATGTGTTGAATGGTATAATTTTTATTATTATTCTTCTTTTTATAATGTTTTTAAAAATTTTTCTTTATCTAATTCCAAAAAGTTAGAAGAAAAAAATATTGGACATGAATATTCTGTTTTAGAATTTTTATCTATTATTGTCATCCATGAAGTAATTAATGATGTAAATATTTCTCAGTCTACAATTAATTGTTTAAATAAATTAATGAGTTTAGTTTATCAAAATTTTTTAATTATTTGTGATTTTTTTGTGTCTGTTATTCCTTTTTATTGTAAAAATACTTTATGGGTTAAAAAATTACAAAGTATTATTATGAAAAATAGAGAAATTGAAATTTCAAATAATCATTTTAATTTATTGAAAAATGGATGTAAGAGTATTGCTATTTTAATAAAAAATATATTGAAATTTTATAATAATAATAGTAATTTTGTAAATGGAAATGAATTAACCTTTTTTTTAAGAAGAAGTTCAAGAATATTAATTAATACATTAAATGAATATTTTAAAAAGAAAATTAATTATGAAGATGAAAAAAGTAAAGATTGCAAAAATAGAGAAAAAAATAATATGATAGATATTTCATCAATTATTAATAATAAAAATCTTCCAAATCAAAATTTTACATTAATATTAGAATTAAATGAAACAATAATAAGTATAAAAAAAGATAATAAAGGAAAAGTTATAATAATACCAAGACCTGGATTAACACAATTTTTAAAAGAAATTTCAAAATTATATGAAATTATTATATTTACTACTTTTGATAAAAATTATGCTGATCAAATAATAAATTCAATAGATAAAAAAAATAGATATTTTGAAAAAAGATTATATAAAGAACATACTATTTTTATTAATAATATTTATATTAAAGATTTAAGTCAATTAAAAAGAGATTTATCTAAAGTTATTATTATTGATAATAAACCTCAAAATTTTGAACTTCAAAAGGAAAATGGAATTTATATTAGAAGTTTTAATGGAAATAAAAATGATAATGTTTTATTAGATTTAATTAATATTTTAAAAAAAATAGCTTGTAATAATGAGAATGATGTTAGAAATGAAATTAAGAAATTATATAATGAAATTTTTTCAAAAATTACAACTGATTTAAACGAAAGGACAAATTAATTTATTTTATTATGTAATTTTAAATAGAATATTTTTTTTTAATTATGATATAAAAAATATAGACAAAACAATTAATAAAAGTATAAATATAAAACATTTTTAATTTTATTTTTATAAAAAATATTAATGAGAAAATCAATATTTGTAAAAGAAGGAACAAAAAATTCTTTAAAAAAGACAATATCACAAAAACAAAATAACTTAATGAAAACAGTGAATATAACATCAGAAGATTTTATCTTTGATTTCAAAGCATATAACCAAGAAATATTAGGAAAATATATGACAAAAAAAGAATATCAAACAATAATATCAGAATTAAATATGGTAGTAACAAAAGCATTTATTACAAATAATAAAAAAGAAAAAGTTAAAATATATAAATTTATATATGTACTTCTATTAATAACAATTATATTTTTTATAAGTGGTTCAATTTTCTTAGTAAAAGCCCATAATTTTAAAAATAATCATCCAAACGAATTAAATATCCCATATATAATAGGAGTATTATTAACATTAAGTTCAATTATTATTATAATAGGATTATCAATTTATAATTTTAAGCATAGTTCAATTAGAATGTTAACTATTGAAGATACAATACATTCTTTTATTAGAAAATATGTAAGTTTCTTAAATGTTTATTTTAAAGGATTTTTTAAATGGACTTATCATCCCAAAAAAGCTTTAATAGAATTAACAGTTGAAGATGAAGAAATAATTGACGATGATGATACTGCAAATACAAATAAAATTAAAAATGATATTGAATTAAGGAAAAAAAATAAAAAACCAGTTGAATTAGAAAAATTAGAAGAATTATTTGAAGGATATGATAATGAAGATGATGAAATGATAGAAAAAAAATTATTTGGTAATGGTTGGGAAGAATATGATGAATATGATAAAGAAGATGATACTGATCAATATATTCAAGGTCAAAAAAAGAAAATTAATGATATTTATGATATTAAAGATAATGATGGTCAAAGTACAAAATTAAGTAAAGATACTTTAAGATTAATTACTGAAAATGAAGAAAATAATATACAGGAAGAGAATAAAAAAGTTGATAATACTTTTAATAATTTTTCTAGAACTAGAAATGATTTAATTGAATATTTTAAAAATTTTCAAACAAAACACTTTAGAAGTTATTCTGATCAAGTTAATTAATGGAATTTTATATATAAATTTTTTTTTAATTATTTAGTTTTTTTGTTTTTAAAAAATATATTATATAAAAAATAGATTTAAATAAAATTTTCATTTTCGAAATTATTTACAATTGTTTTTAATTCTGATTGTATTTGCTCAGATTTTAAATTTTTTTGATATAATTTTTCATTTAAATAATTAATTTTTTTAATATAATCAATTAAACAAGAACTTAAAAATTTTTTATCTTCAATTAATTGATTAATATCATTTGATAATTGTTTACATTTTTCTTTTTCTTCATTTACAAGATTTTTTAAATTGATAATTAAAATATTTTGAACATTAGTATTATATTTTTTATTATTTATTTCTTTTTCTAATTCATCATTTTCATTTTTAATTTTTTCTAATTCATTATTCATATTATTATTTTGAGTTTCTATTAATTGTTTTATTTGTTTTATTTTTCCTGTTGAATTATAAATATCAATCATATTATTTTTAGTATTAATTAAAGATTGACAATCTGAACTTAAACTTCTTCTAAAAGTTTTTAGGCTATTATTTAAAGATAATTTTTCTTTTTTTTTATTATGAAATGAAAGTCTTAATTTATCTAAAATATTATATTTTATAGTATTCATTAATTTAAAAGAATTTAATGAATCAAATTGTTTTTTTTTTTTTTTATTTTTATTTGTTAATAATTTAGAAA
>Ga0256407_10012407_pt1 | contig 11594 bp, 10 predicted proteins | sample RumenRJG_04DNA_FD_193489 | JGI IMG/M metagenome (GOLD analysis project Ga0256407, IMG submission 193489) | Bovine rumen microbial communities from Lethbridge, Alberta, Canada - RJG_04 | ecosystem: Host-associated > Mammals > Digestive system > Stomach > Rumen | place: Canada: Alberta... | reverse complement strand
ATGAATAATTCGGACAGTGATTCTTTCGGAACAGGGGAAATGTGCCTTACGGGCATGTTTGCCCTGTTTATTTTGTGGGAAGTGGATGCTCTCATGATCTCATATATGGGGGGCAGCTTCGAAACGGGAGTAAGAGTTTATATCATGATCCTGTTTGCGTTATGTGCCATAAGCGCGGCTATAAGGATCAGGACTAATAAGCCAAAGGAATGGTATTCGGATTTTGTGATACCCAGTAGTTATATTCCCGCGGTCATTATCATTATCATACAGGCGGTATCGTTTTTTCTGTTTTATCCTGATCTTTCGGATGACAGAACGACTGAGTCGGTACTGACTATCCTTTATTCGCAAAGACTGCATTTCATAGATCCGGACACGGGGATGACTGACGGATATGTGGTATCTTTTTTCGGAAGGCTTCCGGAGACGGATTCTTTCTATGCAATGCTTGCCATGGTCGCGGGGGGGAGAGACTTTGCATATGTCACTTTATATCGCGTGGTACCTCTCCTTATGCTGATACTTGAGTATCTCGCTTACGGACGATGGATAGATATCATCTGCGGAAAGGACAAGGAAGGAAGGAAGCTGGCGGGTGTACTTTATTCCATGCTGGGTATTCTGAATATCTGCGGATCATTTTCTCCCGACGGAGTATTCTACAGTCTGATACACAGAGGATTCAGAGGTGAAAACCTTGTTTTTTCGGTGCTGGTTCCTTATATTGCTTATCTTTGCTATATGATATTCGGCAATAAAAAAAAGAACAGGATCATTTATCTTGTGATGGCGGTTGCTGTATTATTTTTTGCGGCTGATGTTCAGCGCAGTGCGGTTCCCGCCATGGCAGTGATCATAATAAGTGTTGTTGCATCTCTTATCTCTCGTGGAGAGAGCGGTACTGAGAAAAGGAGGGCCGGTTGACAATGGAATTTTTAGCCGGACTTCTGTATGAGATGAGAGAGACCTTAGGCAAAGCCGGATCCACGGCAGGCCTTACGGGACTGTTCCTGTCGGGACTACTTGCATTATGGTATGCGAGAGCGAGAGGCAGAAGAGAGACATCATTCCTGTTCTGGTATGCGTCCATACTCCTTCTGCTGATAATAAGCCCGCCGTATCTTTTCTTTGTGAAGAATTGGGCACCGGGACTTTTACAATCCAATATGCATCTTTGGCTTCTTCCCATGATGCCTGTTCTGCTGGGCGTTGTTTATGAAGGCTACAAGGGTTCTGTAACAACCCGCAATGCATTTGCATTGGGAATAGCATTTACGGCTCTGATGCTTTTGGCGGGCACCACATCTTATAATGCTGAAAGTTTTAAACCGGTGGAGGATATCTCCTATCCCGATCAGGAATTAAGCGAGGGTCTGGCTGTTATCGATGAATTCAGATCCGCAAACAGCAAGGAGAGCTTGCTGATCGTCACATCGGATAAGATGATGGAAGCGATAAGGCGTTATGATCCGGCTATATGTACCGCATATGGGGAAGAAATGTGGAACGGGAATATCGATCCCGGTCAGAGGACTTATTACAGTGACTGGCAGTATGAGCTTCATGATGCGATGATAAGACCCAGAGCGAAGCTCAGAGAACTCACTGAGATTGCCGGGGCTCACGGCGTGGATCTTATAGTGATAGACAGAGATATACCGGATGCGGAGATAAATTCAGACGGTAAAGCAGTACTGATAGAAGAGACTTCGGCTTACAGATCGGGAGAATTTGATCCGGGAGATCTGACCGCCGGCTCTGCGGAATGTATTTTCGGAGAAGGCATCATAACCGGAAGAAAGCACAGGACGGAGAAATTCATCTATCCCGACAGATCGGGTGATTATGTCTTGTATGAAACAGGAGAAAGATATGTGCTCTACGCAAAGTTCTGATAAGGCCGGGGGAGCAAAGGTAAGTATAATAATTCCCGTTCACAATGCGGAAAAATATATTGAAGGCACTGTTGAAAGCGTTCTTGCACAAAGTTATCGGGATTTTGAGCTGTTGCTCATAGAGGATAATTCATCTGACGGTACGTTGGAAAAATTAAAATGTATCGAGAGTAGGGATGAGAGGATCCGTGTGATAGTCAATCACGGAAGTCATGGCGCGGCACATGCAAGAAATCTTGGTATCGGTGCTGCCGCCGGAAGATATATAGCCTATCTTGATGCGGATGATCTGTGGATGAAGGACAAGCTTTCCGAACAGGTGAGATTCATGACCGATAATGAAGCGGTCTTTTCATTTACCGCATATGAGTTCGGAAATTCAGAAGCTAAAGGAACAGGAAAGATCGTACATGTTCCCGCCAGGCTTGATTACAGACATGCGCTTCCGCGGACGGTCATCTTTACATCTACCGTAATGTTCGATATGACCCGCATTACTAAGGATGAGATAATGATGCCTTCAGTAAAGAGTGAAGATACCGCAAGCTGGTGGAAGATATTAAAGAGCGGTGTAATGGGATACGGACTGGATAAGAATCTGACCATATACAGAACGGGTACAAACAGTCTGTCTTCCGACAAGCTTGAAGCTGTAAGACGTATATGGTTCCTGTACAGGAGTGTTGAGAAATTAAGCCTTCCCGAGAGTATATGGTATTTCATCGGATGGGCTTGGCGTGCAACCCTCAGACGGCTTTGAAAGAGGCACTTATACTTGATATAATATCCATAAATTTTTACCGGTGGTCACTTTATGAAAAAACTGGAAACATCCAGACGGATAATACTGCTTTTTCTCTCACTGATCGGACTTGCCGTACAGGTTACGGGTTTCGGTCTAGTGTGGTTCAAATACTATAAACCGATGATGGAGATGCGCCAGATCATATTCTGGATCAAGGGAGATATCCTCCTTATCTCTGTCTATGCGGTTATTCTCTTGCTTATTTCCCGTATGTATGGAGGAATGAAAATAGGTTATCTCAAGGCTTGGGAGGTTTTCTTTTCCCAGGTCTTTTCCACTATCGGGACCAATGTGATCGCATATTCCATCCTTTCTCTTATGTACACCAAGCTGATAACGCTTGTGGGACCGATCCTGTCATTGCTTGGTATTCAGATAGCGTGGATAGCTGCATGGACTGCCTTAAGCCAGTTAGTATACTCCATGCTTTTCCCGCCCAGAGATCTCCTTCTTGTTTCGGGAGAACGTCCGGTGGAAGATATTCTCCGTAAATTTGAAAGCAGACCGGATAAGTATCGTATATGTAAGTGTATGAAGATTTCTGACGGACTGACCAATATCACCGAAGAGATCGAGAAAAGATATGACGGAATGATCATTTGGGATGTGGAGGCCAAGGACAGGAATTTTCTGCTTAAGTATTGCTACGGAAGATCCATCAGAGTATATGTTATGCCCAAGATTCCCGATGTATTGATCAAGGGAACGGATGAGATGCATATATTTGATGCACCCATGTATCTGATACGTGAGTATGCGCTGACGGTGGAACAGCGTGCCGCCAAGAGACTCATAGATCTGATATGTGCATTTATCCTTTTGGTGGTTGCTTCTCCTGTAATGCTCATCACGGCAGTGATCATCAAATGTTATGACGGAGGTCCGGTTTTTTATCATCAGACCAGATGTACTATGGGCGGAAAGGAATTTCAGATACTTAAGTTCCGCAGTATGCGTGTTGATGCAGAGAAGGACGGCGTGGCAAGACTTGCTTCAAAGAAGGATGATCGTATCACTCCCATCGGACATGTGATCCGATCTACCAGAATAGATGAACTGCCTCAGCTGCTGAACATATTAAAAGGTGAGATGTCCTTCATAGGACCGAGACCTGAGAGACCGGAGATAATAAAGCAGTATACGGAGATCATGCCGGAATTTGTTTTCAGGATGAAAGTAAAGGCAGGACTTGCAGGCTATGCACAGGTGTACGGCAAGTACAACACTACGCCTTACGATAAGCTCAAGCTTGATCTGACCTATATCGAGAACTATTCGGTATGGCTCGATCTTAAACTTATGCTGCTTACCATAAAAGTCATATTCCAGCCGGACAGTACGGAAGGCGTGGATAATGCACAGATAACAGCGCTTAAGACTGATGCTTCAAAAAAACGCAGCGGGAAAAAATAATATGCGTGACGGATTTGACCTGAAAAGATTTATATGTATATACGGAAAGAAGATCGTTCCTGCAGTGATCCTCTGGATCTTTGCCGGGGCAGCGGTCTTTTTTCTTACGGATATCTGCAGGATGCTTTTATTCCACAGTGACACGACTTTCAGAAGCGATGTCATGTATCATATTATTTTTGATACGGAGGAAGCAGAAGAAACCAAGCTTTATTACAACGACTATACATGGAATGATGTGCTGGATTCCGATATGATAGCCGGTGTTGCAGCCCAAAAACTTTCTCTATCAAAGGAAGAAGTTGCAGCGTCGACACATATTCCTACAATGTCTGATATAAGACTTATACATGTATATGCGGATGCGGATAATGCCGAAGGTGCGGAAAAGATCCAGAACGCCATAGGCGAGGCTCTGTCCGCTTTCGGTACGGATACGGACGGTTTTGTATCCATAGAGAAGTGGGATGAGAAAGCCGTGGAACAGGTTAAGGCCGATCCTTATTATTCAAGATGGTGTATAAGCGGAGCGGCTGTAGGATTAATATTCGGAGTGCTCTTTATCCTTTGGAAGTATTCATGCGATGACGGAATATATCTTGAAGATGACACTGAAAGACTTGCGGGGATAATGACTGCAGGTGTTGTATTTTCGGACAAAACAGTTTCCTCCGGATCGAAGGATAATATCGAAAGCGTCGTTAAAGATAAAAAGACAGCTCTCTATATTAGCTCTTCGGATAAGGACAGTAAAGCTGATGAGCTGATCGGAGAGATCGCCGCTGATATCGAAAAAACAGATATAAATAACAGCGATGCTGTGATCATCGCCATTCCCTACGGAATGTCATCGGCTACGGTAAGACGTGAGATAAAAGATCTTAAGCTGCAGGGAAAAGAAGTTGCTGTGGCAATAATATACAGTGCTGACAAAATAACCTATAAAACTTATTATTTGACGATCTGATATCATGGCAGGATTAGAAGTACTTGTATCCGCACTTGAAAATGATGCGGATGCACTTCCGGTAAAAATGAACCTGCACACAGATGCAGTGATAATAAATCAGTCATCCGAAGATTCCGCCCGGGAAATAGAGACGGGAGACGGAAAAAGGGTGAGGATATTTGAATGCAATGAACGCGGTGTGGGAAGATCCAGGAACAGAGCTCTTTCGGAAGCGGAGGGTGAGATAATCCTCTTTTCCGATGAGGATATCATCCTGGATGATGATTATGAAGAAAAGGTATTAAATGAATTTGATAAGAATCCCGACGCGGATCTGATCCTTTTTAATTTTGAGGTTAATGAGAACAGACGGACCTACTGGATCGAAAAAAACAAGCGGGTGTGGAAGCACAGTTGCGGGAGGTATCCGGCGTACAGTGCGGCTGCAAGACTGAGGTCATTGCAAAAAGCAAATGTTAAATTCTCATTACTATTCGGGGGAGGCGCTCCTTACAGTAACGGTGAGGACAGTCTCTTTTTTACGGATTGTCTGAGAGCCGGACTTAAGATCGTAGCGGTTCCGGTAAAGCTTGGAAAAGAAACATACAGAGATTCAACATGGTTTAAGGGATATACGGAAAAGTTCTTCTACGACAGAGGAGTGCTGTTTCACTTCCTTTATGGAAAGGCAGCAGTGCTTTGGGCTGCCAGATTTGCGATCGTTAAGAGAAAGACGATGTGCAGAGAGATCCCTCCCGCAAAAGCGTTTAATCTCATGAAGAAGGGTATAGAGAAAGGAAAGAGTCTATGACGGGTGCTGTTTTATACTGTATCATAGCTGCTGTTTCCTCTGTTCTTGCCATAAAGGTATGCGGGAGGAAAGATCCTGCAGCATCGTTTAAAGATAAGATACTGATGGCCGGGATATTCTTCACGCTTTGGATACCCGCATCGCTTAGGATATATACGGGTAACGATTACAGAACATATATATCCCATTTCCATGATGCATATTGCGGTAATTTCGTGGTAACGGAGCCGGGGTTCAATCAGATCGTTAAGGCGATATATACGCTGTTTGACGGTGAATATTTCCTGATACTGTTCTCATTATTCTCGGCAGTGACGGTGATCTTCTTCCTAAAGGGTCTGTATGAGCAAAGTGAAGATTTCGGAATGTCATTTATGCTCTTCATGATGTTTGGACTGTATTTTCAGACCTACAACACCGTGCGTTATTATATGGCGTTGTCCGTTGTATTCTTTGCCATGAGATATGTGATAAAGAAGCAGTTCGGGAAATTCCTGATAGCGGTATTGTTTGCGGCACTTTTTCACAAGACTGCGCTCATCACGCTTGTTATGTACCCTGCTTGCAGGCTGAAATGGGGAAAGGTGCACTATATACTCCTGGGAATACTGGGGATCAGCGGTCTGATCTTCGGAAATCATTATATGGAGCTCTTTATCAGACTCTATCCGTCGTATTTGAACGATCCGGAACACCTGGTATCAGACGGCATAAGCCTGGTGAATATAGCAAGATCTGCGGCCACTTTGGCAGCAGCGTTTATCCTTCTTAAGAAAAGTGATGAAGAAGATGATGCATATGGATTTTACTTCAGGATGAATGCGGCTTCACTTGTTTTATATGCATGCTTTTCCTTCGTACCGTCACTGTCGAGGATAGGATATTATCTGAATATCTCTCAGGTATTGCTGATACCGGCTATACTTCACAGGCCGCGGCGGAAGTTTTTTGAGGGTAAAGAAAGAACATTACGCATGGCGGTGACAGCCTGCGCGATATTATATTTTATGTTTTTCCTGCACAAGGCTCAGGGTAATACAGTTAAGATACTGCCGTATTCCACGTGGCTGTCTTATCCGATTACCGAGCTTCGTGCATTTAAGGGGTAATGATCACAAATGAAATTCAGTATTATAGTTGTCAGCCTCAATGAAGGTAAAGAATTAAAGAAAACCGTAGACAGTGTCTTAAATCAGACCTACAGGGATTTTGAAGTCATTGTCAAGGACGGAGGATCGACAGACGGATCACCCGCTTATCTGATCAAAGAGAAGCAGGTGAAGCTTATCATCTCAAAAGATAAGTCATTATACGATGCAATGAATCAGGCCGTGGAGAAGGCAACGGGAGACTACGTATTCTTCCTAAACTGCGGCGATTATCTTATGGATAAAAATGTTCTTGCCAAAACAGCCAAGTTCATTGCGGGGCATAGTGCGGATCTGTATTACGGTGATCTCTACAGAAGAAAGCTGAAGAGTGTGGATGTAGCTCCTGACAGGATAACGGATTTTGTCTGCTACAGGAATGTTCCCTGCCATCAGGTATGCTTCTATTCAAGAAAACTGTTCTCGAATAGGGGATATAAATTGAGATATAAAGTACGCGCGGATTACGAGCATTTTCTCTGGTGTATCTATGAGGCAAAGGCTGTGTGTGCCCATCTTCCTTTCACTGTATCCGATTACGAAGGGGACGGTATATCGGAATCGGAAGCAAACAGGAAGATCGCTGCCATGGAAAGCAGAGAGATCACCAAGAAGTATCTTGGCTTTAAGAGACATATTTTCAAACTGATAATGTTGCTTACGCTTCAGCCTCTCAGAAAGAGAATGGCTGATTCTCCCAGAATGTCGGGAACGTATCATAAGATCAAATCAATACTGTACAGCAGTCCGTTTCATAAAGAAGACGGAAAGGGGAATAAAAAGTGAAAGTACTTTGGCTGTGTAATCTGATGCCTTCAATGTTTGCGGATGAGATGAAGGTAAAAAAACAGCATAAGGAAGGATGGATAGCCGGAGCTTTTCACGAAGTGAAGAGGAACGGCGACCTCGAAGTGGCATTTGCTTTCCCGGTGGAGAGAGAGGAACTTGTTGAATCCGATATCCTTCGTGGTGAGAAGGACGGGTATAAGTACTATGGGTTTCTTGAGAATACTCTTCATCCGGAGGATTATGATAATTCTCTTGAAGCTTCCCTTGGGCTTATCTGTGAAGAATTCAGACCGGATGTCATTCATTGTTACGGAACGGAATTCCCTCATACTCTTGCAATACTCAGAACGGGCGATTGGAGCAAGAGAGTGCTTATCCATGTGCAGGGCGTTATGAGTGCCTGTGCGAGAGAGTACTATGCAGGCCTTCCTAAAAAAGTAAGGGACAGTGTGACTTTCAGAGATCTTATCCGAAAGGACAGTATCACCGAGCAGAAGGAAAAATATGACAGGAGAGCGGAGCGCGCCGAGACAGCAATGAAGGCGGCATCTTTTGCCTGTGGAAGAACTGCATTTGATAAGAATGCAGTGAATACGGTTAATCCTTCATGTGTTTATTACAATCTTAATGAAACACTGCGTTCATGTTTCTATGAAGGCAGATGGGATATCAATGAGTGTGAGCCTCACAGGATCTTTATCTCCCAGGGCAATATACCGCTTAAGGGTCTGCATATACTCTTAAATGCAATGCCTTATATCCTGGAAAAATATCCGGATGCAAAGATCGCAGTTGCGGGAGACGATGTGGTTCGCGGTAACAGTCTAAAAGACAGGATCAAGCTTCCGGAATACGGAAAGTATCTTAAGGAACTTATAACGAAATATGACCTTCAGGATAAAGTGGAATTCCTGGGAGCCCTTGATGCGAAATCCATGAAGAAGCAGTATCTCAAGGCTAATGTGTTTGTAATGCCTTCCTCTATGGAGAACTCTCCGAATTCGCTGGGAGAAGCCATGATACTGGGAATGCCGTGTGTTGCTTCGGAAGTCGGGGGGATACCTTCGCTTGCGGAAAACGGCAAGGAAGTTTTGCTTGTTCCTTCCTGTGAGCCGGAGGAGCTTGCAAAAGCTATAGTCGATATCTTTAAGGATCCGTTATATGCATCGGTCCTGGGAGAGAATGCCGCAAAGCGTGCGTCGCTGACTCATGACAGGGAAGCAAACTACAAGATGCTTAAGTGGATCTATGAAGAGGTTGCGAAGAACAGTCGATGACACTTACTTTCATAACAAATTATATGACCCATCATCAGCTGCCCTTTTGCGATGAGCTTTATGCTCTTCTCGGAAAGGATTTTCATTTCCTTGCCACCAACAGGATGGAAGATGAGCGCATAAAAATGGGATGGGGTGCGGAACTCAGAGACCTGCCATATGCTTTGTTCTACGATGATGACTATGATCTTTCACATAAGCTGATAAGAGAAAGCGATGTGGTGATCTGCGGAGGAACACATCATTCCTATATCGAAGAGAGACTTGTACTCCATAAGCTGACCTTCAGATATTTTGAAAGATTATATAAAGACGGAAGGATAAAAGCATTTATCCCTTCGAGTTACAGACAGAAGAAAAAGGAGCATACGGCATATAATGATGATCCTGTTTATCTTCTGTGTGCCGGTGCATATGTTGCGGCGGATTTCGATATGTTTTCGGGATATAAGGATAAAAAGCTCCGTTTTGGTTATTTTCCGGAATTTGTGAAGGAAGATACGGACAAGCTCTTCGAATCTAAGTCGGAAAATGTAACAGAGATAATGTGGAGCGGAAGGATGCTTGAATGGAAGCATCCGGGAGCCGCGGTATATACTGCCTCATATCTTAAGGATAGAGGTGTCCCCTTCCATATGACCATAGTCGGAGAAGGTGAGTGCAGAGAAAGGATTGATAACGCGGTTAAGTCAAAGGATCTGTCTTCATCTGTTACGGTACTGGATTTCGAAAAACCATTCGAGATAAGAAAGAGAATGGAGAAGTCGGATATTTATCTTATGACCAGTGATCAGAAGGAAGGGTGGGGTGCAGTCGTAAACGAAGCCATGAATTCCGGATGCGCTGTGGTAGCTTCACATGCGGCAGGTGCCGTGCCTTATCTGATAAAGCATGGTGAAAACGGCCTTGTTTACAGAAGCGGTGACTTAAGAGAACTTGCTTCACATACAGCCGGACTTTGCAGAGACAGTGGACTCAGAAGGCGTCTCGGAATGGCTGCATATAATACTATAGAAAAAGAGTGGAATTCACATGTTGCCGCAGTAAGACTTATGGAGATGAGCGAAAAGCTCCTTGCCGATCCGGGAACGGATTTATCATCTGTATTTCATGACGGCCCCATGTCTGTAGCTCCGTCACTTACGGTGGCAAAAGGATATAGATATTTAAGATAATGAAACTTGTATTTGCATCCAACTATTTCAATCATCATCAAAAACCTCTGTCCGATGCTTTGGCCGGGACGGAAGGGATTGATTATACATTTCTCGAGATCGAAGAGATGGATCCCGAGCGTGTCAGCATGGGCTGGGGGATCGATACTTCGGATATTCCTTATGTAAAAAAATATTCCGAGGATGCGGAAAAAGCGAAAGCGATGATAATGGATGCCGATGCCGTGATATTCGGAGGAGTTGATGATGAGAGCTATATAATGCCAAGACTTGAAGCCGGCAGGCTTACATTCAGATATCACGAACGGATATACAAAGAGGGTCAGTGGAAGTTCATTTCCCCTGCGGGACTTAAGAAAAAGTATCATGATCATATAAGATTTAAGAACGATCCCGATTATCTTCTGTGCGCAGGTGGATATGTGGCATCTGATTTTTCTCTTATCGGTGCCTACCCTGACAAGAAGTATGTGTGGGGATATTTTCCGGAATGCATAGAGTATGACATTGATGAACTGATGGAAAAGAAGAGAATGTCGGATCGTACAGAGATACTCTGGTCCGGAAGGATGATAGACTGGAAGCATCCGGAAGACGCCATAGAGGCAGTGGCATGTCTGAAAAATGAAGGCGTGGACTTTCATCTCACCATGATAGGCGGCGGGGAGATGGAAAGCAGATTAAAGCAGATGGCAGAAGACAGAGGGATTTCGGATGATGTGACATTCACGGGATTCCTAAAACCGGATGAAGTCAGGGCTCGGATGGAACTTGCTGATATATATCTTTTCACCAGTGATCAGAAGGAAGGCTGGGGAGCAGTACTTAACGAATCCATGAACAGCGGATGCTGCGTGATCGCTTCCTCTGCTATAGGTGCGGTGCCTTTTATGCTTGAACATTGCGTGAACGGGCTGGTATATAAGAGCAGAAGAGTTAAGGAATTGTCATTCTTTGTTAAAAAAGCTGTCGAAAGCCGAAAGCTGCGAGAGAAGCTTGGAAGAAATGCATATGCTTCGGTGCATGATATCTGGAATGCGGATAATGCGGCTGCATGCTTTGTGAAAGAATTAAAGCGACTGACAACAGGTATTCCGGCAGACAGGACGGCGGAAGAGAAAGAAGGGATATGTCCCATGGACAAAGCACCTGTCATATCTCCTTTATCGGGATACGGATTTGTGAGAAGAAATATGAAGGATAAGGGTCTGAAAGCATGAAATATATAATCAATATGCTCGCAAAACCTGAGAGCGTCACTACAACACAGACAGGGATAGGAACACCTGAGGCAGCGGTGGAACTGTATCTTAAGAATTCTCTTGTTTG
>Ga0256407_10012404_pt1 | contig 11597 bp, 9 predicted proteins | sample RumenRJG_04DNA_FD_193489 | JGI IMG/M metagenome (GOLD analysis project Ga0256407, IMG submission 193489) | Bovine rumen microbial communities from Lethbridge, Alberta, Canada - RJG_04 | ecosystem: Host-associated > Mammals > Digestive system > Stomach > Rumen | place: Canada: Alberta | collected... | reverse complement strand
CAAAAGAAATATGTAATTATTTGCTTGATCTCCGCCATCCTCAGTTTGGATTAAATCCGGGAATTGTAGAAAATGACAACACATTTCTTGTATATCCGACAGCTGTAACTGCAACAGCGACGCTTTTAGGAAAGGAATTGGCGTATTCGCTTAATTTTCCGAGGAAATCCATAGCTGGATTACCGGTATTCGAATGTGCTGAATTTGGTAGAAATGTTTCCACATTTGAAATGATGGATAAGAAGTTGGAATCAAAGATTAAGCTTGGGAAAATCTTTCATATGCATTGTGTGGAAGCTGTTGATGTTAATCTTTCTATAAATTCACTTGCATTGCACACCTTTATTACAGGAAGCACGGGATCTGGAAAGAGTAATACGATATATCATATCCTCAACAGTGCCAGAAAAGAAGGAATACATTTCTTGGTGGTGGAGCCTGCGAAGGGGGAATACAAGAATGTATTCGGTAAAGATGAAGATGTTTATGTATATGGAACTAATCCGAAGTTGACTTCACTTCTTAGAATCAATCCGTTTAGCTTTCCTGATCAGATACATATATTAGAACATATGGATAGATTGGTTGAGCTTTTTAATGTCTGCTGGCCGATGTATGCGGCTATGCCGGCGGTTCTTAAGAGTGCCATAGAGAAGTCTTATATTGATTGTGGATGGGATTTGATGTCCTCAACTAATAAATATGATAAGGATTTTTATCCTAATTTCGCTGATGTTGCAAGGAACATAAAGATTATCGTTGAAAGCAGTGAGTATGATAACGAAAACAAAGGGGCTTATAAGGGTGCTTTGTTGACAAGACTTCAATCTTTGACGACAGGAATAAATAGCTTGATTTTTTCGAATAATGAACTGTCAGGAGAAGAGCTGTTTGAACAAAATGTTATTGTAGATTTAAGCCGTATAGGATCATCTGAAACAAAGTCGTTGATAATGGGAATGCTAGTTTTAAAATTGCAGGAGTTCAGAATGAAGGGCGATATTTCAATGAATTCCGATATGCGACATATCACTGTGCTTGAAGAAGCTCATAATCTGTTAAGGAGGGCCTCTGTTGAGCAACCGACAGAAAGCTCTAATATTTTTGGAAAAAGCGTTGAGATGCTGGCAAATGCTATAGCTGAGATGAGAACATATGGTGAGGGATTCATTATAGCTGATCAGGCACCGGGATTAATGGACATGTCTGTTATAAGAAATACCAACACTAAGATTATCATGAGGCTTCCCGATCAGGGAGATAGGGAACTTGTTGGAAAAGCGGCAAATCTAAATGATGATCAGATAAATGAACTTGCCAAGCTTCCATGCGGAGTCGCCGCAGTATTCCAAAATGAATGGATCCAGCCGGTACTTTGTAAGGTTGAAAAGTTCTATGTTAAGGAAAGCGCGTATCATTACGAACCAATACAGGAAAAATATAACATCTCATATGACGATAGATTGTTTGTTGCCAATATTTTGAGTAAAGGTATGAAGTTGGGAAAAGTAGTGAGCCGAGATGAGGTTATGAAACGCTTAGAGAATTTAAATCTGACTTCTTATGAAAAAGTATCAATAATTAGAATGATGGAAAACCCGCCTAAAGATCCAGATATGACAAAACTCGCGCCTATTATGAATGCACTATTTCCGGATATAACTCAAGAAATAAAAGATGCTTACATGAATGAGGCGGATGCATGCGAATGGACTAGAGGAGTGAATGAATTATTGTCAAAAGAAAAAATAGATGATCAAGTTAGGCGAGATATTATTCAGGCGACTATAACATATTATTTTATATGTGAAACAAATAATAGGGATTCACTTGAAATTTGGATTCGAAAAGGAGGTCTCAGATGATAGGAGAGTTGATTTCAAAAGAGTTAAATTTCCCTTTTTCTGAAGTGCAAAAAAAACATGAATCTCAGACTGATAAAGGTTTAATTGATATTTCAAAACGAATTGATGATTCAGAAATAAAATATGATTCAAATAAATTGAGCTTTGATACTGATAAGAGAATTAATATTTCAGATATGGGGGGGAATATTAGTCGGTTGGATGAAGATAAAATTCAGAAAAATGAGATTACAGAGATAAAAAAAGATAAAGATAAAGAAGAAATAGATATAAAAAGGAGAATCCAACCGGATAATAATAGCGAATTATACGAGGTAGTAAAGGATTATATTGATGATTTAAAGAATAAATCGGATTGTCCGGAAACAATTACAAATACCTTGGACGTATCGCAATTTAAAAAAGAATCGCCTGAGATTACAGAAATAAAAAGAGAGGAATTTGATAAAAATAAGACTAAATTAAGGGAGGAATGGGAGAAGAACAATAATAGGGAATGGCCGAGGTATAAAACAGCTGTTTACAATGAGAAGGGGATAATGATTAGAGCGGCGGGAATGTGCTATGATGCTCATCACATCCAACCACTTGGATTAGGTGGAAAAAATGAAGCAAATAATATCACTCCATTAAGTGTAGAGAAACATAGTGAGATTCATTCGAAAAGTGGATCGTGTACAAAAGTAGTTGAAAATATTGGAGGGAGATAACGGATGAATAAAAATGATTATATTAATGCGGTGCTAAACAATAAAATAGAAAGCGAAAGGGTTGCGCAAGTAGAGGCTGTATATGGCGTAAAATTAAACGACACTGTAGCCAAGCTTCTTTCGTATGCTGGAACTGTAGGTTTTTTTGACGAAGAAAGAAGGGCTCTAACTTTTGATGAAATAATAAATGCAAAAAATGATTTTGGTATTGATGTCGTAGGAATGGGGATTTTACCTTTGATTGATGCTTATGACTGCACGTACATCGTTTTTTTAACAAAAGAGGGAAAATGGGCACGTTTTAGTACCGCTGATAGCTTGGTGTATTACAGAAAAGATACCCTTGAGGAAGTTATTTAGTTGAGTAAATAAATTGTTTGATTTTATAAATTTTATATCAAGGAAAACTATATTTTGAAGAGGGCGGTGCCTAGCAGGTTTAACGACTACTGTGAGTATAACTTGGTACAGTTCGAACGGGTTAATTATACAGACATGGAAGAGTAGATGATTATTTTGAAGAGGTGGGTTTTTATGATGGATGGAACGATGCACGAAATAATCATATAAAGGATGGAAGCTTATACGGATATTTATTTCGCTGCTCACATTGTGGATAGTATCAGTTACGAGTAGATGCTGATTAGCAAGTGGTTTTGTGGTGCGTTACATCCTGATAGGGAAGATTAAAATATGGAAAGCATTAAATATTTAGACGAATACGAAAGACTTATATCATATGATCCTCAAATAGCAGAGCTGTATGCGGATAAGTTGGGGTGGATTAAATCACGAAGGGAATATTGGCTTGATACTAAGATACGTGTGGGTATTATTGGTGATACCAGTTGCGGAAAATCCACAATGATCAATGCTATTCTTGGATTAGATATTCTTTCAAGCGCGGTAGTTCCATCTTCAGGGGTTCTTGTATGTTGCACCTACGGACATGAAAATGCAATAATTGTACATTTTAAAGATGGAAATAAAAAGATATTTATTGGTGATGATGCCTGCAGAGATAATCTGATTCATTATAGCGATGAACGATATAATCCTAATAATCAATATAATGTTGCAAGTATAGAATTACAAACACCGACATTTGAACTCGGGGATGATGTCCTTCTTATAGACAGCCCGGGATTAAATGCTTATGGACTAGAAGCACATGAGAAGATCACTTTAGAAACATTGGTGCCCACAATAGATTATTGTGTATATGTGACCACGACTAAGACAACAAGTGATGCTCATGCATGTGAAGTGTTAGATACTGTTGCCAGATATAAGTGCCCTATAATGATCATTCAGAATAAACTTGATGCTGTTAGGGAGGCACCGGGTGGTAAAAAAACTAAACAGCAAGTCGCTAAAGAACACTACGAAAGAATTAAACGAGTAGTTGATTACTCGTCAGTACCCAATAGGGAAAGCGTTGATATCATACAAATATCAGCAATTAACGCCCTTATTTGGAGAACAAAAAATAAAAATTCAACTAACTGCCAGATAACGGAGAAAGACTATAATGAATCACAGTTTGATCTTTTTTTGGATACTATCAAAGAAAGACTCAACGAATTACATCCGATTATTGAGCAGGTTAGGATTTTGAATATTTATAAATCTGTTCGTGAAGTTTCAGCTGAAACTGCTGTTAAGCTTGAATCAATAGATGTTCCGAACCTTTCGTTTCCCAAGTTGGATTATGACAATAAAATCATTGAAATTGATGAATTTATTTCTTCAAATGATTCTGTGAAAAAAGTAATTGTAGAACGGATTGATGAGTCGTTTAGATATCAACGTAATAGCGTAAAAGACGAAATGAACGAAGACAATGCCAAATATTTTATTGCAAATATAAATCATATCGTCAGATTGTTTGAAAATGAAATATACAATTCGATAAAAGAATCTAATAGACGAATGGTACATTTTTGTGAATATGTACATATTCCGGCCAGAGACTTGTATACAGTTCCGGTTGTATCTGATTATCAAAAGGCAAAGGCATTTTTTAATGAAGAAAAAGGTAAGGTAAAACATAAAAAAGCCGGTGTTGAAGGATTTTTTGATCGAGTCGAAGGCTTGTTTTCTAAAGATAAGGATAAGGGTTATGAATATGTTACTGAAACTGTGCAAGTTATTGATGTGGAAGCAACAAAGCGTGATATTCTCGAGTATCTTAACCGTGAAAGCGAACATTATAAAAGTGTATTAAGCGGTTGGTATGCAAATTGTGCTAATGTTTGTGAAATCATAAAAAATATGTTGCATACAGACAAAGAAAAGGCTTTGATTAGACAAACTACAGAAGTTGAACAAAAAAAATTACAAGGGTTCTCATATGTGTTGTATTCACTTGAAAAAAAACTTGAACAATTAGTTGAAATAGAAAAAGTTTTTTCAGCAAGCGAACGGAAGTGTAAACAGGATGTTGAAGAAATTGAAGTTGGAAATATATCAAGTAATATCCTTCAGCTATCGTCTGAGATAAAAAAAGTGCAGAATAATCAAGTGATGAAGAGCTTGGTAAATCACGAAAAGCTTGAAGGGTATATACCAATTCTTCTGGGGTGGGATGAAAACTGTGAGAATCATTTTGATTGGAATTCCGGAATATCCGATTTGAAGATTATTCACCTTCTTGAAGAAGATGCGCCGAAGGAAGCGGATGGCGTTGATACGTGCTTTTTCGTTTTGGTAAACGCTTCTCAAATTGGAATGGAGCAGAAAAAAGTTAAGAATATTTGTTTGCCAAAGATTGTTGAACCAAATGATTTTGTAGTATGGGTGGTTCAGGACTTTGAGGAATTATGTAATAGTGGCGGAATTGAAGAAGGACTAAGAAATATGTTATGGCTTCGTGACTTCAGTGGAATTAGTTCAAGAAGCATAGTTTGGATTAATCATGATAATCCGATATTCAACATTTCGTTCTTAGAGCAACAATACAGTCCCAAGGTGGAGATTGCAGAGCAACAGGAATACTTGGATTATCTTAGAAATAAATATCCGATTTATTGCGATGAGTATTCGGTTGGACTAATAGCTAAAAGTATCATGAAAGTGAGGGCATGACGGATGGTTTTTGAGGTTGATAATACTACCGAAAGGATAATTGAAAAATTACAAGCTTCAGTTGAGGGGAGTATTCAGGGGATTCATGATGGTCAAGACGCTGTTACTAAAGAAATATCATCATTAAAGGGTGAAATGTCGCAAGAGGAAGTGTTAGATTCTTTGCGCGATGTCAGGAAGGAAATAGATGATGTATCTGATAAGCTTCGTGGTGTTGAAAGAGGGAATGAAGACACGTTAGCTTCGCTGGATAGAATTAGCTCTTCAATAAAAAAAATAAATGATAACAGTGAGGATCTTTCGAGAATAATAGAATTACTGTCAGATCTTTCTGCTAAAGTTGATGAGAATCAATCAGCTGTTAAATCGCTTAAGGAAGTTAATACTAAGATGAGCGATAATATTGATAGTGTTACAACAGGTTTTAATGAGTTTGCAAATAAAATCGATTTATTAATATCGAGTACAGAGAAGGCTGAAATGTCAAGCGCAATACAGAAAGAACAACTTGATAGAATGGCGGACTATTTAAAGAAGCCGGGAATAGTAAGGCTCTTTTCGGGGATGAAGGGGGAATAAAATCATATGTTCAATGAAAATTCTCGTATATATGAATTACTTGAAAAATATAGCAAAGGTGAAGAACATTTGGGTAAGCGCCTTATAGAGTTACAAGATAAAATCAATAAAGCTGATATTATTGTACCTTTTCTTGGAACCCAAGGGGCCGGAAAGAGTACTTTGATCAATGCGTTATTAGGCGAAGATCTTCTTCCTAATGAAGCGGATGAAACAACATGTATTCCGGTAGAAGTTAGATATGATGATACTACATCTGTTCAAGTATTCTTCAAGGATGGTCAACAGCAAGAGATTGGAATTGATCAGAATAGTATAGCAGAATTTGTTGATAATAGATTTAATCCGGGAAACGAAAAAGGGGTTGATCGAATTGTGATCAGAAAAGAGCTTGGCATACTAAAAGGTGGATTAATACTTGTTGATCTGCCAGGGGTTGGAAGCTTGACTCATGCAAACGAGGAGACTACAACAAAATATATTCAAAATCTATCGGCTGCTGTATTTTTGTTTTCGACTACGCCGCCAATATTAAAAAAGGAAGCTGCCTTTATAAAGAATATATGGAGAGGAATTAATAATGCCTATTTTGTTCAAAATGTTTGGGATGATAATTCGGATTCGGAAAAAGAAGATGGATTAAACCATAATAGAAAAATTCTTTCTGATATTGCGAGGGAGATTAATGCATCGTTCAATGGAACGATAATTCCGGTAAATGCGTATGCGGCAGCGTATGGAAAATTCAGAAATGAAGAAGAAAAGGTTAAAGGATCAAACATTACTGTTTTAGAAAATGAATTAAAAGATTTTGCAATCAATTTTAAAGATGCAACGAAAAAGGCGTTTGAACAAAGGACTTCCGAAGCTGTTGGCTATATAAAAGCTTCGTTGGAAGATTCGATTAGACAATCGAGTATGTCATATGAAGATATTATAGATGAAATGAATAAGAAAAAAAGGCTTTTTGAAGATAAGCATGATGAGATAAAGTCTATTGCAAGAAGAATCGATGACAGAATTTATGAAGAAAAGAAACAAGTTAAGACATACGCTAAAATGCTCGCTGAGAAGAAAACGAATCGTCTAAGGGTGGAAATGTATGCGTTAATTGATAAAGGGCTGGTTGACGGAAAAAAACTTGATTCAGCTTTTTCCCAGTATCAGGCAGATCATGAGGAAGAAGTTTGTAATGAAGTATATGACAAGCTGAGTTTGTTCACTAAAAACCTGAGTGAAGATTATGACAAGCTTGATGCAGAATTAGATGAAATAGAAAGGCTGGATGAGGGAAAAGAAAAACTGGGTATTAAGAAAAAAATCAAATTTGAGAAGGCGGCTGCTTTTGCACTTAAAATGGGTGGCGGAGTTGCTGGAGTAGTTATTGGTGGATGTGTTGCCGGACCGGTTGGAATGGCTTTAGTTGGTATGGCTGTTGGACTATTTGGCACGGGCGTTTCTATAATATTTGAAAAAGGGATAAATAGGCTTCGCGGTATCGAAACTAAAAAATTACTTAATTCCGCTTTGGATGTTTATCAAGAAAAAATTGAAAGGTATGTATCGATATATTGTAATAGATATATTGACTCCATAAAAGGAAATGTAGATATGTATCTTAATTCTATGAAGGAGCAGCTGTCACAGATAAGTGAAGAAATATCAAAGTTCAGACGGGAAGGGCAAAATCTAAAGTTTTCAGAGGACGAGATGCGTAGTGATTTGGATTATTTAAGAGGATTGGGGATTTAAAATGAGTAACTATATTCCATATATTGAGCAACTCCTTAAAATAGCTAATGATAATGGAAATGAAAAAGCTGTTAACGTGGCTAAATTTCTTAAACATAGAATAGAAAATCCGGATAGTTATGTCGTATGCTTGGGTGAGTCATGCAGTGGAAAGTCAACTATTATTAACGAAATTATTGGGAAGGATATTCTTCCGGTGAGTGGCGTTCCATCAACGGCTACGATTACTGAAATTTGTTTGGACAATGAGTGTAAGGAAGATTCTTTTTTTGCAATTAACAAAAATGCAACAATGGAAGCGATAGACAAAGATACTTTTTGTAAGCTCGTATTGAATCCGGATAATCAATTGGAAAGATTAAGACTTGTATCGCATTCGGATAAGAATTGGTCGGGCATAAGGATATTTGATACACCGGGATATGGATCATTAGTAGCAGAACATGAGGAAGTGTTAATGAAATTCCTGCCGGAATGCGATGCAATTATGTATACGGTTTCTTACAAGATTGGAATTCAGGATGAGGATTATGTTTTTATTCAAAGCATGTCAGAGTTAACTCGGTGTGGAATTCCTTTTTGCTTAATTATTAATAGATGTCCTGTTGGGATCAAGGAAGATGATGTTAGAATTGATGAAATAAAGAATTATGTTAAAGGACTTTTGGAGATAACTGAAATTCCAATTGTTTTGGTTGAATCATTTGGAAAGGAAGTTGATTCTTATAATGCTATAGACAAAATCCAATCATTTATTCTCAATACGGTTAAGTCGGAAACACGTTTAATTGAACTAAATGAGGCGTTCAGAGGCTACGCTTGCGATTTATGTGAAATGATAGAATCTGATATTGATAAAAAAATAAATTTTGCAAGTTTAGAGAAAGAGGAAGCTCAAATATTAATTGATTCTACCAAGGAATATATTAGTTCATTAAGAAAAGCTAAATCTGAGATTGTTGATCCTGGATTTAACAGGATTATTGAAAACTTTTCGAAACAAGTTGATCTGTGTTCGGAAAACTTAAAACGTTCTTGTGTAGAGGAAGTTAATAAACAGAATACGTTTGAAAAAAAAGAAACACAGATATTTATAAAACAATTTCTGTTGAAATATCATGGGCAAAAGCAGGCGGAAGAATTACAATTTTATCTCGAAAAAGAATTGTTGGCTTTAGATGAAGAAATTAATAACTATTTGAATAAAGCTGTTGTTAAGATTGAAAACGATCTTAAGATAAGAAATGTTAGCGAAGCTGCTAAGACCGGATTTGACCTTTTAAAACGTGGAGGCCAAGAGGCACTGGGAAAGGGATTAGTTGGTTATTTTGCCAAGTTTGGAGGCCAAGGCGGCGCAGGTGCGGGAGTCGCCAATGCTGCGTCCCATTTTTTAAAACAATTTGGTGATTTTTTTGGAACGTCTTTTTCGTTGGAAACTCATAATTCCGTAAAACATCTTTTGAAAGAAGTAGGATTAACCTCTTCAAAATCATTAGCAGTAGTAGCGGTTGTTGTTGTTGATGCAATAGCGGAAATTATTGATTTGAGTACATGGAAAGTCTTACTTGCTAAATCGCTTGGCAAGGCGGCAAAGGATTGGGCTAAGGATGTAAAGACGATGACAAACAAGGATCTGGAGAAACTTAGACATGAGAATATAAGTAATCTTGAAGAATTGGCTTGTATGGCTGAAGAAGAATTGATTCCTTTAACGCAAGAAGAAATTGTTGATATTGAATATCTGCAAATGAATAAAGAAATTGTAGCAGGAATTAGAAGGAGCGTGATGGCATGAGTGATTTTGATGTAGTAAAAGGTACACGTAGTAATGAAGTAGGAACTAAAATTGGTGAAATTGTTGGTGGGCTTGATGATAATTCAAAGGGTGAATTAGTCCATGCTGCAGCTGAAAACTTCGGAGAGATAGTCAAAATAGCAGGACAAATTGTTGATATCAAAAAAATATATGCTGAGTCTGACAAGCAGGTTGCAGAAATAGAAGCCAAAAAAGGAGTTCTTGTAACTGAAACTGAGAATTATGTAAGGAGAATAGAAGCAGATACAAATCAGACAATTAGTAAAGCGGAGGTTTTCCGTAGTATGCTTAATGATTTCTATAAGAATAATAATGGAAGCCTTACCGGAGAGGAATTTGCTGGGATAATGAAAGATATAATTGCTCAAATTGGAGGCTGATAATGGCAAAGCAAAACATCTTTTCTGTTATAGAGTTGGCTATGGCAGTGATAAAAGATGCGGCTGTAGAAGATTGCTTGAGACGAGTAGAGAATGCGCAAAGAGAATTGTTACTGGCTGAAGCAGATAAGAATAGAGAGAAAGGCAGAGCTATTATTCGGTCAATTGCAAAAATTGATATTGAACAAAAAAAACTGGAAATTACCTATAGCAAGATAAAAGACGATTTAGGTGATGATGGCAAAGAGATAATGGATAATCTTATCCGAATGCTTAATGAAGACAGAGCGCGCTTTATACAGGAAAAGAATAGAATTTGAAAGGTTGAAAATACGGAAGAATCATAATTGATTCGAGAGTAAAAATGTTTATCGGAATCAAAGATGAATTTGTTTGAAACATCACGCGAAGAACAATACAGAACGTACAAAGAGGATGTGGATATTGCTATCAGAGAATTATCTGAAATGAAGCTTTATCCTGTGGATGGTAAGATTATGTGTGATCTTTATGCTATCCCTTCCTTTAACGGAGTATCATATTTTTCTATTCTTTTCGAGAAGGATGGCAGATATGATATGGTCTATGCCAGACCACAATTCTATGATCTGGTATTACATAAACATGTAAGGACATATCCTTTTAAAGATGCGAAGAAATATGAAAGCCATCCGGCAAAAGACGGGAAGATCATCATGGGTATCAGGCATCTTCCGAGTGAGTTTGTAGCGGAGATAAAGGATATCCTAAGCAATATGCCTACAGTCAGACATAAGGATGAAGGCTTGGTGCTGGATGGTTATTTTCAAGCTATAAGACTATATATGGATAATGCAGTTTGTGACGAATTGATTTTTTCCTCTGAAGATGAATTGTTATTTCCGTCAGGAGGAGAATCTCTGACGAAAGTACTGGATGAACTGTATGTAAAAGTAAGTGAACTGATTGGATAGGGACAGCTTATTCCCTCTCATACTCGAATTCCGAAACATCCTGATTAAATACTGCATACCACTCATAAGCATCAACAAGAGTATATACGCCTTCCTCTCTGATCGAAGCGGTGACTGTATATGTATTATCATCCGGCCTGTCTAATCGAACGGTTTCGTAGAGTTGCTGTTTTTCATTCGCACGTAACAGAACGAAATTCTTTTCCGGCATTCCGTGGAGTTTGTCCGGATCATAGACGAATGCCAGCTCGGGATCTTTCACATCATGAAAGCTTACTCTGACCGGTACTCCCACCAGACCTGCGGCGTCGCTGCTAAAATGATCTTTCATATATACATTCTCGATGCTGACATAATCTTCGATATTTCCGTCGCATTCTCCCGACATGGTTACTGAGACCAGAAGCGGTTTTCTTTGATCCTGTATCATCTGCGTGTACTGCTGTCTGACATTT
>Ga0256407_10012400_pt1 | contig 11598 bp, 23 predicted proteins | sample RumenRJG_04DNA_FD_193489 | JGI IMG/M metagenome (GOLD analysis project Ga0256407, IMG submission 193489) | Bovine rumen microbial communities from Lethbridge, Alberta, Canada - RJG_04 | ecosystem: Host-associated > Mammals > Digestive system > Stomach > Rumen | place: Canada: Alberta... | reverse complement strand
TCAAGATAGTCAAAGTCAATATCATTATAGTTAATTGCCGTCATTATCAAATCGAGGAAATTAAATTGCGGAGAACTTGATACTGGTGCTTCTTTGGCATTAATGCAACCATTTGTTGCCCATCTCCATTCACCATCATACCAGTAACATTTAACAATCGATCCATCAATTTTATCCTCAACTCGGCAAGAGTCCCAATTAATCTCAGCAGCTTCCGGCTGATAAGAGTTGAAGAAACGAGAGAAAGGCCAGCAGACAACTCTGAGTTCCTTTGTATCTATAATGATACCCCTTGCTTCTCTAACTACGGGATTGAAATTATCAACGTCAAACCCGTAATTAAATATTGCAAGATCTCCATCTTCTTTAACATTAATCCCCAGATCCTGGATTTGCTGTCTCCAGTTATCTGATGACTTCATTATTTCAAGAATATAAGATTTCATTCTAAAGGCTCCCAATGTTCGCACTGCTGACCATTATCATCATCTACACATTTGTTGCTATAGTTGCACATTGTTAACTTGTCATAAAAAGCCTCCTGCTTTTTTATTGTACCATAAAATCCTCAGCGGGGAACCCATAGGCCTGCCTGTGGGAGAACCCGCCTCTAACCTACCTTTCTTATTTCGATAAGCGTAGTCTTGCGCATCTCCAGTAATCTGAGATTTTTATATCCCACGGATGCGTTTATTTTAGTACCGTCCAAAAACCGTAAATCCATCCTGCCTGTAGAACGTCTGCCAAAGATAAAGCATTTTTGGGCTTTCCACTTGACTTTATCGTAAAGTCTGAATCCCATTACCTCGTATGGAGCTTGATTACGCTTTCTGTTACCACCCTTCAGAATGGTATTCTTATGTATCTGACGGTTATGACATCTTACTTTCTTTTGATAATATACTGTTCCGTCTGATACAGCCTTCGGATTACCACTTATGCAACGGGCATCTATGCAATGGTCTTTTGGTAAACCGCTTTCTATGCGTGTGTTCTTTGTAATATATCCATAGGTAAGGCTTATATTCGGATATATCTCTTTAAGTTTGTTGTAGAAAGCCCACCTCATGATGCCCATAAACGTAGCGTCCCTAAAGGACATCCCTCGCCTTATGGTCTTTGGAAATTTTACAATTCCTTTATGGTAGCCGGTATGACAGGTTTCACATAAAGTAATTAAGTTGTTCGGTGCGTCCCCACCTGTCTTTCTGCTTTCTATATGATGTACATTCAGGATTTTGTCTTTTGACTTGCCTTTACAGCATTGGCAGGTATGACCATCTCTAAAAAGTACATACTCTCTGACATTCCAAAAATCTAATTGTTCGCCCTGCTGATACTCCGTACCGCTTATTGCAGGATTTTTAATTTTCTGAATATCAAAAGATGCAATTTCTACAATAATCTTTACGATTGGGAGTATCTCATGTACTTTACGGATTACCGCCAGGTGAGTATTTACTTTGTTTTGAACCGAAGGGGCTAACCATCCATCCTTGCGTCTGCGATTATTGAATCTAGGTTTACGGTATCTGGTTTTACGATTTCTTCTGGCTTTGCGGTTTTGTCTGCGGGTAGAAAGCAAGTTCACTATATCGTTTCTGAGTTCTACATCAGACTCGAATAGTACTTTGTCTTTTGTAGTGGCGGATAATCCGATAGTCTTACTTCCTGCGTCCACACCTAAAGCAACTTCCTGCGTATAATTCGTACTATCATACGCTAACTGTATGGTAAACGGACACCTCTTAATCACCTTTGCCTTTTTGGTTTTCAATAGAATACGGACTTTAGCATGATTTTCCGTAGGCATTAAAGGCTGTCCGTTTTTACTTATGACGTAAACCATACATCCGTCTCCTTTCCAAATCCCATAAGGATTTAATTACTCGCTCCGAAGAGCGGTTAGTGTACCATCGCCAATGTTAATGAGAGGTTTTATGTAAGCAACACTGTCCCTATACCTCAGAACTGTTTAATCACTTACCTTAGAGCGACAGACTTGGTACTACATCCGTAGGTAACTATGTATTCTCTCTTAACGTAGCCTCTGTTTCAAGGCTTAGGCTACTCACTCAAGGTTGTCATACAACCCCACGGGCAAGCCTGTGGGTATTAGTGAGTTATCAAGTAGGTGTTCTTACATAAGACACACGCTTTCTCATCTTTCATCCTTCTAATAGCTTCTTCTCTTTGTCGCATCTGTTCTTCCATCTGCTCTGGAGTGACGAAACCACCAGGTCCCACGGTGAAAGTCCATCCGTTCATTTGTTACTCCTCAATTATCTATGATTATATTGGTTATACAATTATTTGTCAAGCGTTATTTAATATTTTACTTTTATGCAAAAATCATATTTTCGATTTCATCATCTGTCATATTGTTCCACTTACGAATACCATTAATATCAAGCTGTGAAAAAATTCCCATCAAAACCGATCTAACAATTCCATTTCCGGCTTCTTTATAAAGTTGCGTATTAGAATTTACTTCCTGTGCTTTTTTAAAGTTTTCATCATTTTTCCCAGCAATATCCATTAATCTCCAGCATTCACAGGGGGTAAGTTTTCTAATTCTGTATCTATATTTTGTTTCCATATCTTTAATCTCCTCAATTTTACAAATTCCAGTTTGCTCTGCCGTTATTGTTGGACTAATATATCCACCGCTTTGAACTCTACCTCTTCTAGTTTTACTAGAAGGGTATGATAAATCTGCTAATCCGCCATCGCAACATTCAATATAACCCTTTTTAGTCGCCCTGTTTGATTTTTATCATATTATTTCCTTCGTTATCACTAACATGTTAGAAGCATGTCCGGTGGCTCCGCATTCCGTACAGAGAGTAGATGATATCGTACTAGCATCAGAGTGGGAGTAAAGGAGTAAATACGATCGGAACATAATCATGAATTCGATAAAATTCATAATATCTTCTTCCAACATATTTATTGTTTTTTATAATATCAAAATCTTCTTCTTTATACATCATTTCTCAATCACTAAATATAACCCACCATGCCCACCTAATCCACCAATACTATTACTTGAAATAGTATTTGATATTCCATTAGAATCATATACTCTATACCCTTGGTGATAATTCCTTGATAATTGTTTACCATCTTCTAGCCATAAGTTAGATTTGATACCACCAAGAAATACCAATTCTTTATTTATCATATTCAATCACTAAATATAGATTACTATTTCCGCCCATATTACCAACTGGACTAGCTTTTATTGCAGTAGCAACAGTTCTGCTATCATATACTCTGTTGCCCTCTCGATACTGTTTTCCAAAATTAATCTCACCGAAACCGCCTATACATATTGGTTTATGTTCTATCATATATTTCCAAAATATAATTATCCTTTAATAACGTAGTTAATGTGTTTATTATATTATCTGTTCTTGGTTCTAACTGTACCATATTTCTTCTATATTCATATATACGATGTGCTTCATAGTCTTTTCTAATGGCTTTGCCATAATCTGTTCTTTTCGGAACAAGACATTTAGCAAACAATAGTCTTTTCATCTGCTCCCCTCTCAATAAGTAGTGGTTGTAATCCACCGCCTTGATATGAATATATTGAAGGAGATAGTCCAGAACTGGAATAAATTCTACCTCTCTGTGGATTATCTCTATTTTTTGTTTTTATATAATTTCCTATCTGAATTACTTTTAGCATAAATCTCTAATATCCAATTATCCTTAGCGACAGAAGTGATAGTATGTGAACATTCGTTTTTCTCTCCCAATTCTAAACGCTGCTCCACATAGTTACCAGCTGTTCTATCACTCGGATTATCTGGATTCCTTCCTCTGCTCGCACAAATGATTTGATCTATCATCATATCTTACCACTATATTAGGTTGAGTATTACCACCACTATTCGCCTTTATTGTCTGACATACTCCATTCACCCCAAAAACAGTTCCGGCATAACCAGTACTAAATTCCCCATAAATATTTCCCAACCAAACTATTCCATCATTGTTTTTCATGTCTTCACCAATACAAATGTCATTTGTGTTCCGCCACAATTTGCCTGTAGAGCTGGATGAATAAATGTAATATTATGTCTTCTTGTTTTTGTTCCGTCTCCGACTTTATGATTAAAATTAATTGGTGTTATATAACATATTGGTTTCCCAGTGATATTCATTTTTTCTTCTCCTAATTATAATCATTGGCTGACTGTTTCCACCACTATTGGCTTTAATTGTAGGGCAAGGAGCATTTATTGCAAAAACGGCTCCAGCATATCCATCCTTGCTTTTATAAATATTGCCTAAATAAATACTATTTTTTGATATCAATTTCAATTACTCCATTACTAGCAAAATTACCCAATCCCTTATAATCACGACTTAATAGTGTTGTTGCGACATTAACTGTTTTATAATCTGGAATACGTTTTTTGTCTGAACTCCCCATATTTTTAAGTATTACCGTTATCTGCTTTTTCAATTTCTTTCACCAAAATATTTGTTTGGATACCACCATACCTATTGGCATATGAACATAAGCATGGTGATATTCCAAACGACGAATAAACCGTATTGGATTGATGAGCCTTATTAGTTCCGGTATTCATAAACCCAATGTTAATCACTTTGTTCATTTTTTTCTTTTACTAATACCTTTGGCTCCATACCAGAATGTCCTTGACCAATAATAGTTCTACATAAAACACTAAACCATGGATGTACTGACATTCGTTGATTATAATTATTCCCATTCATGACATAACTAATTATTTTTTGTTCTCTTGATAACATAAATCCAGAATTTTACTCCACATCCGGCAGCGATACACGGACATATACCACCCACTGAGTAAACTATATTGCTCTGATGTTTCCCACTACCTTTTTCAATATATCCAATTTCATCTATTGATTTTTTCATATACTAACACTTTCGGAGGATCTTTATAATGAGTCATCTTTATTGTTCCAATAATTCCATCAATACAATATAATTCTTGATTTTGATGTATTTTGTTCGAACTCATTGGCAATACACGACCAAGTATAATCACATTATTAATACTATTACTCATATTTTTCAACAATGCCATTTTGTGTTTGATTGCTTGTTCCAAAACCTTTCCAACATCTGCCCATTATAGTTCTTGCGATGTTAGAAAAGCATTCAAATTTTCTATAATTGATATATGCTGTATCAACTGGCTAACACGCTTTCTTCATCTAGTTTACCGTCTTCGATGAGTTTTTCGATGAGAGTTTGTGCTTTTTCGTTATTAATATAATATTTTTCATCTACAGTTTCATCCAACATATCTCGCATCACTTTTTTCAATTCAATTGTTCTAGGAAAAACATAATCTATGTCTTCTAATGAACTAACCATGAATGTACGATTTCTATGCTGCGGAATACAGTATTGAGAAGCTTCTAAATCTTGCCAATAATTGTGATAACCTTTGGACTCTAGGAAATCAATCCATTTATTGAAATTATCAAAATTCTTTTTCCCATGAACTTGAGTAACATTCTCCATAAGGAGAATATCTGGTAATTCATTTGTTTCATTCAATAAACGTTCTACTTCCCAAAGTAAACCACTTCTAGTTCCAGATCCTTTATCCATCCCAGCTTGTTTTCCAGCCACCGATAAATCCTGACAATTGTGTACAATAACCCCATTTGCAGTAAAACTATGACTATTATCAACAGTAATATCATAAACGTTTTCAGTTTTACCCATATTTTCAATTGATGTTAAAGGAAACCAAACAAAACCATCTTCGTAAAAAGCTTTATCTTGTTTTGTTTTATTTAGTTTCCAACACAATTGATAGGTATTGTGTTGATTTACTTTTCTTCCTAGAATAGTATATTTTTGTGGTCTATTCGTAAAATATATAGAATATGGAACGTTGTATGCCTTTGCAATAATTTGTGCCATTCCATATATCAATTCTCTGCTAATGCTACTTATTTTATATCTATTTTCAGTATAACAACCATCGGCACTGCAATATCCATCAACAAGACTCTGACAATATTCTTGTGGTAAATCAAATATAAATCCAGGGAGATGTTTATTGATAGCACCACTTCCAAAAAGACTCATAAATTCTCCAAATTCTTTTTGTGGAATATGAATTTTATAAATATTATCCTCTTTGGCAACGCTATAATTTATACTTAAATTTCTCAAATGCGGTGTGATTTCTGTCAATTCAGAAACCGCACAACATATTATAATACCACCCTGTTGTCTCAGCCAACCATCTCCAAGATACCTACCAACAATCCACCAAAAGCTATGCTTATTTATAATCTCTGTTATTTGATTTTTACTTCTATCCTTTCTTCCATCACTCCAACGAAATATAATTCCATCCCAATTAGGCAGTGTATTATTTTGATTAATTGCTACTCCCAAATAATACGATTTATCTAAATCTTTACATTCTTTCCATTCTGGAGCAAGAAATTCTCTTATTTTATGTCGTTTCCCATCCTGCCCAACTGGCATATGTCTGACCATTTTTCTTACATAGAATTTATGATTTTCTGTACATTTTATTTCGTCAATACCCATACCTCTCACGCAATATATATTTTTTTCTCCTGTCGATTTTGAATCTGTTACAATATGATATTTATTATCGTGACTAAGTACCATATCTCCAATATTAATATTTTTAATTTCCTTATATCCGTCAGTAGTTAATACTAATGTATCACCCGTAAAACAAGGAAATGAATACGTGCAAATATAAGTATATTTATCTTTATCTACAATGCCAAGATCTTCACCTTTGATTTCAGTTATGTCCATCGGAACAAAATTTGTTCCATGAACCGCATTGTATGATTTAACTGGATATTTGTCGAATTCAACAAGACGATAATGCTCAAACACATCTTCTGGTCTTAAATTGCTTGCTATTGCCAGATCCCTAAGAGCTAATGCTTGACACCCAACACCACCAAACAATTCAATCAGTCTAATCTTTTTATTTATCATTAATATTTTCTCCTAAAGTTTTGTTTTTCAAATTGTTTTAAGTAACGATTTTGCTGGTTCAATGCTTACATTGTTCTTTGCCCAAGCAATATAACCAGGATCCTTCTCGGCTATCTGCGGAAGTGTTAACCCAGCATCTTTATACTTCCCAAACTTAACAATCCAAGTGTTGATGTCTGGAAGTTCTTCCTTCGTCTCAGGAAGATTATCAAACTTAATCTCAATATCTTTACGTGATGCAAGATAGTCTGCAAGATGAAGAATGATTTGTGATTTATCTTCTGGTTTAGGGAGAACGATGTTGGGATGTCGCTTATCAGAATTCCACTGTCCCATGTGTGATGAGATTGCTGTTGCAATATATTTACGCTCATCTTTATTCAATTCGTCCATATCATAAACCATTCTTGCGGCTAACAACGGGTGATCAAATTTCGTGTATTTAGATTTCTCATAATCTTCCTGAGTACCAGACTTCATCATATCATGTGCAATTCCAGCCGTGCGAAGTAAGTCACGTTCGCGAGATGTAAACTGGTTAGCAATTGACTCAACTCCAAACATATGGTTGAGAATACGAACCAAAGCCAGAGTATGTCTAACGAGGCCGCCGTCACCTAGAGCATATTGGGGATGGTACTTTCCCGTACTTGAACTTGGCACACTATGCCAGTATGGTGGTGCGGCATCTATACACTTTGTTGCAAATGTTTTAATGTCTTCGTTCTCAAATGTGGCTAATATCTCATCAAATATTTCTTTCATTTTTCATATTCCTCTCATTTTGCAACTACGGTATTTAGTTTTCTACATGTAGTCTTTAATATTTAATTTATAGAAACCAATTTCTCCTTTGCTAACTTCTCAGCCCTCATATCCTGTGCTATTTTTATCGCTTGCTGCGGAGAATCGGCATAGATTATATAATGCCCATCATAATCAATTGCATTTTCTTTATAGTTATCATAGATATCATAATCATCATACTCAGCTATCCATCCACCAGTATATGAATTACTTGGATTCCATACTTCAAATCTCAACGAATTCGGTATTGAAAATTGCTCAGTATCAAATTCAGAAAAAGAAGCACCTAGCATATCACATAGCTTTTTAGCTTTATTCTTATCATCAGTGACGCCGACTATATGACGGTCAGAATATTCGCCCTTTTGTATAACATATATTTTCATGATTGCCTCAATTCTACCAAATACTTAATAGTACTCTGGTCTTCTTTATAAACAATTACTTCATCATTCCGCAGCATAGTACCGGAATGTGCATGAAGACAGTTTGCTCCAGGCTGTTCCCTCTGCAACTTTTCATAATCGAAATTATAGAACTTGCTATCAAATGAGTATGCATCATATGGTGTACCATATGCAACATCCATTAGTGCCATAAATGCAGACGAAGAAGTTCCTCTTGCCCAATAGCTACCACTTAAGCTTGTATACCCCAATGACTTTCTTGCTTTTGGGGCGTAATATGTACCAAAACCAAACATCTTTCCTGTTATTACAGCATTTGTTGGTCTAAGAACTAATCCAGTGTTGATAATAGACCACCAGTTCTCATTCCTACTCCCATGCCAGAATAATCGTATATCTTTAATATTTTCTTTTTTGACAAATTCGTCAAAACGTTTTCTTGTCTTTATATTATTAACTCTCCAAGCCTGATAGAACTTATCCTTACAATCGCCAAGCTTTGATTTAATTAGATCAATCTCTTCATTACTAACTGGCTCTATCTCAAGTCCCATAGCTTCAAGGATTGTCTCATTACGAACTGGCTGATCATTACCTTCCTCTACTGCATTCTCAACTACATGAGTAATAACCTGACCTCTCATGACATCAAGAAGATCCTGTTCATCTTTAATAATGCGAGAAAAATCATCATTGGTTTTCGACAAATAACTATTAACGTTACTCATGCGTCTAGGAATTACCGTGAACAACTTGAGCAGAGTATTATTAAACTCTTTAACTGTATCTATGGTTGTAAGGTCATCAATAATCTTCTGTGCCTCATCAACCATTGCCTGAGTAACCTGATTAGATGCAACCTTATAACTCTGCTGAACTTTTTTCTTAGCCATATCCCTCAGACGCTGCACGATTTCAGCAATAGCTTTATTTTCAATCTCTTTATATTCAGATTTTTCTTTCTTAGGTTTCTGTACGGAAATAAGATCTTCTACCAGATGTGTCTGATCAACATATCCTTTGCGAATTTTCTCGTTATACTTTTTATCCCACTGAGAGATGGGGTAAGTCCTTGTCTGACAACTTGCCCCAACTCTTCCATACTCTACAGTAAAACTCTGCCCATCCGAATTAGCTAACATTTTGTAGTATTTATTATTATTAACATCTGTTACCATTACAAGATATACAGGTTTTCTGTCCATAATTCACCTCATTAATAACATACAAGAATATCTACGTCAGTATAGTCAAATGTTTCACAGATTACACCAAACACATAATCCCAGCCAAATCCGTTCTTTCCGGTACAGATCCTTGGCATTGCAATCTTTTTAATACCAAGAACCTGTACGGTCTCTTTCAGCTTTTCCAGTGATTTTTTCAGCATTGTCATGCTAGGAGCATCGTAACTACTCTCTTTAACAGTTAAGATAAACAGATTATCAAGTCTAAATACCATTCCAGGTTCCAACTGTTGATCAACTCTTTCAGTGATATCAAACATTTTATCAAATACTGCGGGAAGACCAACAGAACAATTCAAATCCGAACTGAATGCACCTACAAGATTATAACCTTGAGGGGCAGATACAATGCTCATTCTGACTTCATTAATATCCATCGTTTTCTCCTTTTTTGTATTATTAAATGGTTTTATTCATTATAATAATTTCATCTATCAATGTCAACACCTTTAATATTTTATTTTTACTTTATTTATATTCCAGACCTGGATCTCTCCGTCGATAGTTTTAACGCAAATCAGATCGCCGTCAATATCAATAACTTCACCAGACAATTCACCATTACTTACTTTATCACCAATGGCAATAGAAGATTTCTTTTTACTATGTTTCTTAAATTTGATTTTGCCATGACGGTCTTCTTCTAATATAGATATATCTTTGAAATATTGCTTTGACGGCAACTGATTTAGTCCGGCAATCATCTCTTCATAATTGATTTCATCAAGATATTTATAATCTTCAAAACTCTCAATCTTCATTATTTTAATTTATCTCTAAGATAATACTGAAAATACCCTCTAATAAAAACTCCAGTATAACGGTTATCAGGAATAAAAATTATCGGCAGATTAAATTCGTGCCAAAAGCTATGATAGCTTGCCCAGAAACTTTTCGAATCATATCTGGTATTATAATTGCCAGTCACCATATCTACATATGATGCATTTTCAATTATCATAACCTTATTACTTGGAGCAAGAGCGAATTCCTTTTTAAGACGATCCCTGGACTCAGTAAAGCAAGAACTTATCTCCTCCAAAGAGTTCTTTCGTTCTATGCATATTTCTTTGTCAAACCACAGATCTCTTGGTATTCCCAGTTCATCATTCTTTGGTATGAAAAACGAATAATCCCCTGTGTTTAACTTCTTCTTTGTCCACGCAATCTTTTTGCTATCAAAAAACTTCGTGATATGTTCATTTTTCTGCTCTCTGGTATCGCATACAATCGTGATACTATTTAGCAGTTCATCCATTTCTTTCTATGTGTAATGGTAATTCTCTAAAATCATTTTAATCCTTTCTATCCCAATCAGGATCAGACGGTATTTTCCCACCAAATCTATAATGATCTGCCACCCAATTCATCGACTGGAGTTCTTCAATATACTTATTCATTGCTGCATTATACTCTTCCGCAGAAATCTCTGTCATATTATCATTAATAAATAAACTTGTCCAACCATAACCATTCTTAAACCGAATACAAAATGCTTCAAAATCTTCTACTTGAATACTTTCAAATTCATATTCACCAAGAAAGTAATCACCTGGCATTCCAATTCTACTTGAGTTGTAATCAAACCAGTATAACGGATGCTCATAGAACGTAAGGGCTGACATTCTATATTCGTTACTTCCTCTCGCAGAAATTATTTTGAAATATTTTTTCATTTCTGGAAACATGCCGTCATATGGTTTAACCATCATATAATAACATTTACCGACATAGCTTTCATGTTCAGCGACAACCGATTTTACATACTCTTCTTTTTGCTTCCGCTCTCTACATTTTAATGCGGTCAATATTTTCATAGCATCATCTGCTGTCAGATTAGAAATATAGTCCAGCACTTCACTCATGTTCATAGTAAAATACCTCACAAATTTGAAATAGAATAATCATTTAACCACCAGTCAAACATTCCTGGAATATCCTCCCATTCACCATCTGTATTTTTACGACGTTTAGGTTCTTTTTTACAATTTTTCATATAAACTATATCACCGTCTTTTAATGGCAAATCTGCCCAAGATGTTTTAATTTTATTATCTCTTGGGTTTTTTCGTTTATGAATTTTTAATTCTGACACTTGGCGATTATTTAAACAAAATGCTTC
>Ga0256407_10012399_pt1 | contig 11598 bp, 8 predicted proteins | sample RumenRJG_04DNA_FD_193489 | JGI IMG/M metagenome (GOLD analysis project Ga0256407, IMG submission 193489) | Bovine rumen microbial communities from Lethbridge, Alberta, Canada - RJG_04 | ecosystem: Host-associated > Mammals > Digestive system > Stomach > Rumen | place: Canada: Alberta | collected... | reverse complement strand
CCAATCCCCAATCCCCAATCCCCAATATATTTATTTATTCAACTATAATATTTAATAATTTAATATTAATCAATTAATAATTAAATTTGAAATAATTAAATTTTATGATAATATATTTAAAATTAAATATAAAAAAATTAACTGTAAAATTAAAAATATATTAAAAAATTATAATTATAAATATTAAATATATTAAAAAATTTAATGAATCTAAATTTTAATCAACCTAATTATATTTAACCTAATTATATTTAACCTAATTATATTCAACCTAATTATATTTAACCTAATTATTATCATCCTAATTATATTCAACCTAATAATAAACAAAATAATTATATTCAACCTAATTATTATCAACCTAATTATAATCAAAATAATTATATTCAACCTAATTACAATCAAAGCAATTATCAAAATTCAAATAAATTATCATCAAATAAGAATATTATAGAACATATTTCTATTGAAAATATTAATAATAAAAATCTAGATAATCTTCAAAATAATTCATTATCAAATAATGAAACAAATGAAAATATTATTATAATAAAACCTAAATCAAGTATTCTTATTTTAAATTTTAAATGAAATACAAAAAAATGTAAAAAATTATTTTGAAAAAAAAAATATTGAAAATATATCTATAAAAAAAAATAAGAATATTTTTTCATCTGATGATATAATAGAAAGACATAAAAAATTAAAGTTAAATTTAACAGATAATGAAAATAATTTAGAATTAGAGAAAAAAAAGAAAAAAAAGAAGAAAAAAGAAAATTAGAATTTAATAATGATTATATCATTGAAGATTTTTTAAGAAATGATGAAAAAGAAAGAGATTAAATTTTGAAAAAAAAGAAAGATTATTAGAAAGTATGAATAAAAATGAAAAAATAAGAAAACATAATAAAATTGTTTTTAACATAAATGAAAGAAATAATAATAAATAATAAAAAAGAAGAAAAAAAAGTAATTGAAGAAGAATTTGACGAAGAATATGGAATTTATCCAATTACTCAAAATTGTATGGAATTTCCAGTTATAATATTATGAAAAAAAGTTATTTTGAATTGGTTAAAAAAAATAATACAGCTCCTTTAACTAGAGAAAAATTAATTGCTGATATGTTAATAGATGATGAGGATCATAGAAAAAATAATTATTGAATATAGAAGAAAATTTAATAAATAAATTTTTAATTATTGTTATTTTTTACTTATAAAATAATGTTTTTAAATATTGTTCCTATCATTATAATTTTTATAATTCTTTTTTGTTTTTGATAATAATCATCAATTTTTTTTTGTTATAAGTATTTTATGTTTTTTATATAATTAAATAATTTTAAATTATATATTTATCTTTTTTTAAAATGTTTATATTTAATATTTGCTAAATTATTAAAGATAAATTATATTATAAATGAATAAAAAATATTTTAAATAATTATAAAATTTAAATAATATTAATTGAAATTGAAAAAAGAGATGAATGGGTTTTTTATTTTTAAATATTTTTTTTGTAATTTCTATTTTTAAATCAATAAATTAATAATATTGATATTCTTAATTGATTTAAATACTTTCATTATTTTAATTATAATTCATTTTATTAATTATAATTTTTATTTAAAATTTTAATCCAAATTTTTATTAAATAATATATGGAATTTTTAAAATTTTAAATTCATTAAATATTTAAATTAAATTAAAAATTATAATTAATATTTTTAAATTTAAAAAAAGATAATATAAATTATTACAATAATATAATTGAAAAAAGAAAGCACAAAAGTAAAAATATGAATTTATGATATTCTATATCAAATATATTCAATAAAAATTTTAAAAATTAAAAAAAAAATAAATATAATAAAAAAAATGAATATAATTCTTTTTATTATGAATAATAGTTTTAAATCAATTGAATTATTTTAAAACAATTAATTTATTTCATAAAAAAGATAAATTTAATAATAATTTAAAAAAAAAATAAATATTATAATATAATTTTTAAACTTTCTTCTTAATGATACGATAAAGAACCATTATCAAACCAATAATAATTAAAATCAAAATTATATCACAACATATTTTATCAGATTTTCTAAATTTATTTAATAAATCTTTTAATTTTTCATTTTGACTTTTAATATGTGTATTTGTTGTATCTACATGTTTACCTGTTCCTTCAATTCCTTCACCAACTTTTCTTATATTATCTCTTACTCTTATTGCTTCATTTTTTATTTCTTTAATTCCAATTTTAATATCTTCTAAATCATTATCTTGTTTTTTTACTCTTTGTTTAAATTCTTTTATTGCTTTTTCTTCAACTTCATATATTTCTCTTTCTTCATAATTCTTTTTTTTATTTTTTTCCATTATTAAATCTAATTGTTCTAAATTTGTTTTATTATTTTGAAATTTTTCATTTTCAATTGATAAACCATCTAATTTATTTTTTAAAAAATGATATCTTTCTTTCATTAATTTTAAAATATTTTCTTTATTAACTAAATTATCATATAATTTGGCTTTGTTTTTTTGTGATTTTAATTCTTTTTCTAATTCTTTTAATCTTTGATTTACATCATCTAATATTCCTTCTATTTGATTTTCTAATTTTCTTTTTTCGTAAATTTTTTTTGGATCATCTGAAGATTCTAGTTTTTCTTTTTCAAATAAAAGTGCTTCTGCATCATTTAATTTTTGATTAGTTTGTAATCTTAATCTTTCAAATGTATCTTTTACATTATTAAATTTATTATCTATTATGATATTTTTAATTTATTATACTTTCTTTATCTGCATTTAAAAATTTTAACATATTATCTAATTCAATTAACATTTTTTGAGTTTCTGTTTTTTCTACCATTTTTTGTTTATTATCAATAAATCTTTTATTGTTTAAAAAAAAAAATTATCAAATTAAAATTATCTATAATAAAATATTTTATTTATTTTAAGTTCTTTTAAAAAAAATTAAGAAAAAAATGAAAAAAAAATTGAAAAATATGATAAAAGCATGTGATTATTTTGGAATTCAATTTAATTTCCATTACAAAACCAAAGAAAAATACCATACATATCTAGGAGGAATAGTATTTATAATATTTGTAATAATTTCAATATTATTTGTAACATCAAATTTCATAAGTTTATTAAAAAAAGAAAATATGACAATAATATCATATAAAATGCAAACCCCAAATACATTTCCAATAAATTTCCTAAATTATTCTCTTACACATGCATTTGGAATAAAATGTTCAGGTCCAGATTCAATAATAGAAAATGACTATTTTAAAATAGAAGCAAATCAAGTTATTTTAACTCAAAAAGAAGGGATAGTAAATTATAAAAAAAATTCTTTAGATTTCAATTTTTGTACAAAAGAAGATTTTTATAATAAATTTAATGATTCTGTTGATGAATATGGTTTAAATATGAGATATTGTTTTACTAATAATAATCTAACAATTCAAGGTTTATATACAGAAGATATTTATCAATATATTGAATTAATTGCAATTATGAAAAAAACTGATAATTTTTCAATTTATTATGATTTATTAACTAGAAATGATTGTACTTTTCAATTATATCATACTGATTATGGTGTTAATGTTAATGATTATAAAAATCCAATTCAACCTTTTTTAAGACAAGAATTTTTAAAATTATCTCCTATTACTTTTAATAAAATGGAAGTTTATTATTTAAGTCAAATATTTAATTCTTATGAAAATTATTTATTTAATAATTATCATACCAAATATTTTGCAGGTTTTTCTATGTTTACTTTATTTGAATTATATAAAGGTTTAGATAGATTTGAAAAACTACCACAAGATTATGATAAAGTTGCCAAATATTTTATTAGAGTTGATAGTGGAGAATATGTTGTCAGCAGAAAATACATGAAAATTTCAGAATTTTTAGCAAATGTTTCTTCTATTATATCTGAATTATTATTTTTTTTATATATAATTATGAATAGAATTAATACTTTTTATGCAAAGGAAAATTTAATGACTCATATTTTCCAATTTAAAGACTCAAAGAAAGATCAAAATACCATATTAATTAGAAAATTAAAACAAAATTTTGCTACTGAAACTTATATCCAACCAAATAAACTGATCAAAATGTATAATAAAAATTTATCTGAAGAATTTGAAAAAATAAAAAAGAAAAAGAATTCGACTCAAATTTTAAATATTAAAAAAACTAATAATAATATAAAAACAAATGAAAGAAAAATATTTATTTCAAATAATAATCTATCATTTACAACTGATGAAATATTAAATAATCAATTTCCAATATCACAGCATAATAAATTATCAAAAGATAAAAACAATAATAATTTATTTAACAAAGAAATATTTGCCACTAAATTTATTTCAAAATATAATAAAATAACTTTTAAATATAATATATTGGAAATCTTAATATACTTATTTTTCCCATGTTTGTCTTGGAAAAAATTAAAAATAAAAAATATTTTATTTAAAAAAGGAGAAGCAGAATTTTATTTAAAAACAGATATTTTCTCATTTATTAAAAATATACAAGCAATTGAAGTAATGGCAAAAGTAATTTTAGAACCTGCACAAACAAGAATGATTAAATTTTTATCTAAACCTACAATTTCTTTATCAAAAACTATTAAAAAAACACATATAGTTAAATGGAATTTAAATGAAGAAAATAATATTTCTGATGATGAAATTGATAATTTTTGTGAAGAATTTAAAAAATTGAAAACTAATATTAAAAAAACGAATATTGAAAAAAGATTATTTAATATGGTTAGTAGTGAAATTGATAATTTAATTGGATAAATTTTTTTTTGAAATACATTTAAATTATTTTTAAATTTATTGGAAGATATAATATGTTCATAATCTGTAAATAGTAAAAAATATTTTTGATTCATTATAACATTAAATTTATAAAAAATATTATTATATAAAAAAATAAAAAAATTCATAACCCCAAATTTAAAAAAAATTAATTCAATAAAATAGATTAAAAAAAAAATACTAAAAAAAATCATAAAAAAATGTCAAAACCTTCAATAGAAAACGAAATAATAACAAACGAGAAAAAATTATATACCTATGATGATACATATCAAGAAAAATACCTTGAATCACATCCATGGACAAAAGACGAAACCCATTTTAAAAAAGTTTATCTTAGTACCTTATCAGCAATGAAAATAGTAGACCACGCAATCCGTGGTGGTAAATTTGAAATATGTGGTTATTTAATGGGTTTTGCATATGAGGGAATATTCTTTGTCCTGGATGCAGTAGAAATGCCTTTAATAGGAACAGACTCACGAGTTGAAATAGCAGGTCAAATGGGAGATAAAGCAAATGTGTATTCAATGAATTATTTAGAATTAATGGAAAAAGTAGGTCGTGGTCATAAATATATTGGTTGGTATCATAGTCATCCTGGTTTTGGTTGTTGGTTAAGTGGTATTGATTGTAATACTCAGAAATATATGCAGACTTTGAATAAAACTTGGTTTGCTCTTGTTGTTGATCCTTATAGGACTAAAAGTAATAAAAAAATTGATTTTGGATGTTTTAGAATGTATAATAATGAAAATGGGAATAGGAGTATTCAAGAATTTGATTCTATTCCACTTAATCGTGCTGATGAGTTTGGAATTCATCAAAGTAAATATTATCGTATGCCTCATTATTTTTTTCAGAGTAAATATGAAAGTAATATTGTTAGGTTGATGTATAAGAATTATTGGGTTGATACTTTAAGTTCAAATGCTCTTTTAGTTAATGATGATTTTTATAAGGAAACCATAGAAGATTTAACTGCTAAGATGAAAGCATATAATGTCAGGAAGAAAGCTGAGGATGTTTGTAATAAGAATTTGAATGAGATTCATCAGAAAAAATTGGATGATCTTTCTAATATACATACACAGGCTAATGTTAATTTACAGAATGAGTTGATTAAAGGGATTATTTTTAGGAAATAAAGGTTTTTTTTATTAGGTGAAAATGATGATATTTAAAAAATATTTATATGATTTTTTTTCTTTTTTTGCTTTTTTAAATAATTTTTTTATTTTTTTATGAAAATATTTTTAATATTTTTTAAATAAAAAAAAAATAAAAGAAAATATTTCAAAAATTAAATATTTATTTAATACACATTCCCTTATGAATCACACCCATTAATAATAGGATTATCTAATTTCTCATCAATTTTAGCTAACAATTTCTTAAATTCTTCTAAAGTTTTTTTCTGACTTTGTTCCCTAGGATCTTCAAATCTTTGACAATTTAACATATTAATATTTCTATTAGGAGATAATAATGCATTATTACTATTTATATTAGTCATCATATAACTATTTTGAGTAGAATAAGTATTAGGATTAATAATTTTATTAGGACTATTAAATCTATTAATAACATTAGATTTATAAGTAAAGGAATTATTTAATCTTAATGGACTATTCATATTAACATTTGTATTAGTTTGATTTAAAGGATTATTATTTGGATTAATAAAAGTATTTTGTAATGTTCTAGGAGAAAAACTATTATTTATCATTAAACTATTATTTTGATTATTTCCTGTTACTTTATTATAAAGAGACATATTTTGAACACGATTTTGGAAATTTAATTCCATTTGAGATTTTTCATTTTCACTTTCATTTATTTTATTTTTTAAATTTTGATTTTCTTGATATAATCTTTTTTCATTTGTTTTCATTTGTCTAATTATATTTTTATATTTCTTTTCTAAACCTTCATTTTTAGCATTTTCTTTAAATAAATTTTGTTCCATATTAGAATATTTTTCTGTAATAAAATTCTTCATTTTTCTTAATGACTCAGTGGCAATAAATAAACTTTCAGTTAATTCAACTTTTTCTGATTCTAATTCAGCTTTTTCTTTCATAAGATTACTTATTTTTTTTTCATATTCATTTAATTCATTTTCTTTATTATTAATATGAGAATTAATTTCATTTTCTTTATCATTAAGAGAATTTCCTAATTCTTCAATTTGTTTTTTTAATTGTTCAATTAATGCATCTTTATTAGATAAATTTATTTTATATTGTGAAGATTCAAAATTTAAAATTTCCAAATCATGATTTTGATTTAAAATTTGACCTTGTGTTTCAGTTAATTTTTCTTTATGAGTATTTAACTCATTTTGTAAATTTGAATTATCTATTTTTAAAGAGTTAATTTGATTTTCGTAATCAATTGATTTTGTTTTTATTATTGATTCTAATTCTGGAATTTTTTTTTCATATTCATTTATTAAATCTTTATTTTTTTGATTTTCTTTTTCAATTTTTTTAATTTCTGTTTCATGATCAAAGTCTTTATCTTCAATTTGACTTTGTAATCCTTCAATTAATAATTTTTGATTTGATAATTCAAATTTTAATTTTTCATTTTCAACTCTAAATTCATCTAATTTTTTATTTAATTCTGTAATTTCATCATTTAAACTATTTTTCATTTTATTTTCTCTATCTTTAAATTTTTGAGTTAATTCTTTTTCTTTATTTGAAAAATCATTTTGAATATCATTAAAATGTTCTTTAAACATTTCTGCATTTTTTAAATTACTTTCATGTTTACCTGATTTTAATTTAACATCATTCATTTCTGTTTCAACATTATTTAATTGATTTCTTAAATTATCATTTTCATTTCTTAATGAATTATTTGTTTCTTCATATTTATTAAATTTATCTTGACTCATTTTAACTAAACTTTGAAACTCACAAATTATATTATTTTTAACTTCTAAATCTTCTTGAAATTTATCTAATGTATTTTTTAACATTGAATTTTCATTTTCTAAATTTTTACATAATTGCATTAATTCTGTTATTTTAAGTTGACATTTAGGATCTACATAATTTTTATTTTGATTAATGTTTTTATCATTATTTACAAAATTAACATTTTGAAAATTTTCATTTATTAAATTTGTATTTATTTGATTTATATTTTCTGAATTTATAATTGGATTTGGATTGACTTTTTGATTATTATTTGAAAAAGAAGTAGGAACATATTTTGGATCATCAATATCAGAATCTGTTAAATCACCTTCATCTTTAATTGGAAACTTATTTTTTGTAAAATTCATTTTTAATTCATCATCTGGATTATATGATTCTAATGGAGTTGAAATATTATTGTCTTGCATACTTTTTTTATATTTAATTTTATTTATTTTTATTTAAAAACATTTTTAAAAAATCTAATTATTTATTTGAATTATAAAATTTTTTTAAATCAAAAAACAATAGATTCTTTTATTTTAAAACTATTATATATATTTTAATAATTATTAAATACCCTAAAGTATCCAATTTTTTTACAAAAATATACTTTTATTAATAAGAACAATAATAATAATTTATATAAAAACATTATATATCCAAAAAAATATAATTTTTTTAAAAATCTTTCATCAACTCATTTGACTTTGAACTAGAAAATAAATTACTTTCTCCATGCATAAGTAATTCATTTTCTAAATAAGTTTTCAAAGGTAAAGAAACATTATTAAAATCAACTTCAACATTTTTAATATCTAATTTAAAAGGAGAGGACAATCTTTTTTTAACCAAATCATCAAAATTAATATTTTTAAACAAATCAAATTTTTTGACATCATTCAAAGAATGAACTCTTTTATCAGGATTTTTACATAAAATTCCATGAAAAAAAATATCAATATTACTATGTTTAACATCACTAGGAAGCATTAATTTAGAATTTTTAATCTCTTCATAAATTTTAATTTGTTCATTTGAGCCTTTACCAAAAGGAAGATAACCAAAAAAAAATTTATATAATAATACTCCAATAGACCAATAATCAGTAGCAAAAGAATAACCTTTTCCTTCAATCATTTCAGGACTAATATAATGATTTGTTCCTAAAATTGTTTTTGTAAAATCTTTTCCTGTTATATCTTTTGCAATACCAAAATCAATCAATATTATATAACCTTCTAAATTAATTATACAATTTGATGGTTTTATATTTCTATGTATTACTCTCATACTATGTAAGTAATTTACTATTGAAAATAAACATGATCCTATAAATACCATTTCTTTTATATTTCTTATATAATCTTTTGGTCGTAATCTACAATATGATGATATTGTTAATCCATTTATGAATTCTAATATAAAATATAAATGATAATTTGTTTTAAATGTGTTTATTAATTTTGATATAAAGGGATGATTTAATGATAATAAAATGTTTTTTTCTTCTATATAATATTTTAATAATTTTTGTTGACGGGCATTTTTTATAATTATTGTCTTTGCTGCATATATATTTTTTTTATCATGGACTAAACAAACTTTACTATTATCTAATTCTCTAACAAAAAATAAATCATCTAAATTAAATGAAGAATTAATTCCTTTTATAACTTCAAATGCTTTATCAATTAAAGTTTTATCTTTATAATGAATAATTTGGTCATAAATTTCTTTTTCAATATAATAACATTCACTTTTCCCATTTGAGACAAAAACTTGTATTTTATTTGGAGCAATTAATTCTTCATTTGATGTTATATCACCAAACCAATCTCCTTTTTTTAAATCTTGAACAAAATCCCCCATTATTGATTTAACTTTTCCTTCTTTAATTATATATAATTTATCTGATTTTGGTCCATTTTTTATTATTTTTTTATTATCATTAAATGTTTTTAAATTAACTGAATCTGCTAATTGAAAAATTTTCCATTCATTTAAATTTTCAAATAATTTACATGTTCTTAATATTTTCATCATATTATAAAAATTTATTTTTTCTTTATTTTCACCAAAACTTATTTGAAGAGTATTAATAATAATTTTCCAATTACATTCAAAAATTAATGATTCATATTCACTTAATATTTCTGTTGATTGTTCATATTTATTTTTAATTAAAAGAGAAATAAATAAATCTCCTGAATTTGCAACTACACTTTTTGTTTCTTTTAATATTAATCTTCCTGAAAGTACTAAAATTACTTTTTTTTCTTTATCTGGTACAACTGTATTATTATTATAATACATTAATTTAAATAAATCAAATAATTTTGAAAAATTTTGAATTGATAAAAGGCGATTAAACATTTCACTTCTTTTAATTGTTGAAATATATAATTTATTTATTAATTCAATCATATATTTATCTCCAATTATTTTTTTAACATCTTTAAATGATAATTGATATAAAATTGATTTACTTATAATATCATATGAATATAAATTTAATTTTTTATTTAAAAATAATCCTATTTCACCTATTGTTGTTAATGGATTTATTTTTTTTACTATTTTATTTTCTCTTAAACAATTAACACATCCTTTTACTAAAAAATAACAATATTCATCTAATTTAAATTCAAATTTTGAATATTTTCCTAAACTCAATTTAATCATTTTATTTGCAATTTTATCTAATTTTGAAATTTCTAAATTTGAAAATAAAGGAATTTGAAGTAAAATTTTTATTTTTTCATCTTTATTCTTTGATATAAAATCAAAACTATTAAAATGATGTTGAATTTCTTCATTGATAATAATAGAAAATAATTTAGTTTTTGAAATTGTTTTTGCAAAACAATCAATTTTACTATTTTTTTCTAAAATTTCAGTTGAAAAACAATCACCTTGAGAAAAATTATCTTCAATATCATCAATCATATATTTTACTGTTCCACTTTCAATTAAAATTAAAAATTGTTTTTCTTCTCCTTTTCTATATAAATATTTATTTGAATCAAAAAAATGTTTTAAAAATAAATTTTTTAACTCATTATTCTTTAAATAATTTTCTTTTTCATTTATTATTTTATTTTCATATAATTTATTAATGATATATTCATATTCTTTATCAGTTATTTTTTTACTCATATTTGGAAAATCTAATCTTGCAGTTATTTTCGTTGATGAAATAGTTAAATTATCTTTCACAGATTCTTCAATATTATCATTTTTTTCTGGAAAAGATACAAATTCTTCATATTCTTCTACAATTTCTTTAACCATATCAATTATTTTTTTAGGATTTCTTATTGTTATTTTCCTTTTTGGATGATTTTTTTTTGGTTCATTTTGTTCTAATAATCTTCTTATTATTAAATCATATAAAGTTTCTTTTTTTGATCTTTGAGTTGATAATTTATTATCTTCATTTGATTGGAAATATAATTTTAATTTAGTGAATTCATTTGTTTCATCTTCTATTGGTTTATTTATATTTATATCTATTGATACCTCTTTTTTATGATTTGGAATTAAACCAATATTACAATTACATATTACACCCATATATTATTAATTAAAATTTTTTAAATCTTAATTTTAATAATAAAATTGTAATTATTCTTTTTAAATATTATTGATGATTAAATTTTATAATTTCTATCTTTTATATAAATTCATTTTATAAAAAAGGATAAAACTGTTTTTTATTTCTGTAAATTAATATTATTTTATAATAGGAAATAATTAATAAAATAAAATAAAATTAATACTGAAAATGTTTTT
>Ga0256407_10012397_pt1 | contig 11599 bp, 13 predicted proteins | sample RumenRJG_04DNA_FD_193489 | JGI IMG/M metagenome (GOLD analysis project Ga0256407, IMG submission 193489) | Bovine rumen microbial communities from Lethbridge, Alberta, Canada - RJG_04 | ecosystem: Host-associated > Mammals > Digestive system > Stomach > Rumen | place: Canada: Alberta... | reverse complement strand
TCTTTACCTTTACCCTGCGTGATGACGGTTCTTCACGCTTCAGCAAAGAAAACCGTTGGGGACTATTCCCGTCGGTTGCTCTGGCATGGCGCATCAACGACGAGCCTTTCTTGAGGAATGTGAAGGCCATCTCTGACTTGAAACTTCGTTTGGGCTATGGTGTCACTGGTCAGCAGAACCTGAACAATGGCGACTATCCCTATATGGCCCGTTATTCTTATTCAAAGGCTGGTGCCAACTATTATTTTGGCGACACAAAGTATCGCCTGATTGCACCGCAAGCCTACGACGAGAATCTGAAATGGGAGGAAACTACAACCTATAATGTAGGTCTGGACTTCGGTTTCCTGAACAACAAGATTACGGGAACATTGGATTACTACTACCGCAAGACTGACAATCTGTTGAATACTGTAACTGCTCCTGCAGGTACGAACTTCAGCAACGAACTGTTGACGAATGTGGGTACGCTGGAGAACAAGGGTGTTGAACTGTCACTGACCGCCCATCCGGTAGATACGAAAGACTGGCACTGGACCATCAACTACAATGTATCCTACAACAAGAACGAGATTACTAAGTTGACCTTCAACGATGATCCGTCGTACAAGGGTGTGATACATGGTGACATCGACGGTGCCACTGGCTATAAGATTCAGATCAATGCTGTGAACTATCCCTATAACTCCTTCTATGTGTTCGAACAGATGTACGACACCGACGGCAAGCCCATCGAGGGTGCTTACGTGGACCAGAACGGTGACAACAAGATAGACGAGGAAGACCTAATAGCCTACAAGAAATCGGCTCCCGACGTGTACATGGGTTTGAGCAATCAGATTTCCTATAAAAATTGGGATTTAGCGTTTGCAGTACGTGCCAGCTTCGGCAACTATGTATATAATAATGTACAGTCGAACCGTGAGGCTTGGGATGGCTCACAAATGTACGACCAGAGCGGTTTCCTGAAAAATCGTCTGGAATCAGCATGGGACCATGACTTCAAGGCAGGTCAGTATCGTAGCAGTTATTACGTCCAGAATGCTTCGTTCTTCCGTATGGATAACATCACGCTGGGTTACACCTTCCAGAAACTGTTTAATGACAAACAGACTGCACGTGTGTATTTCACCGTTCAGAATCCTTTTGTCATCACGAAATATAAAGGACTGGACCCAGAAATCAGTGGTGAGGGTATTGACAAGGAGCTCTATCCGCGTCCCCGCTCATTTATGTTAGGCGTAAATCTGAACTTATAATTAGCAATTAGAAATTATGATTATCAAAAACGTATATAAGAAAATCTGTGTAATCAGCATAATCTGTGGTTTCACAGTGTCGTGCACGGGTGACCTCGATACCGTGCCCATCGACAAGGACGACTTGGTTTCAAGCGTCGTGTTCGGAAGTGAGATAGGAGCCTATGAAGAAAGTCTGGCAAAGATTTATGCTGGATTGGTGATAGGCGGAAACAAAGGCGGTGACGATGAGCAGGACGTAGTCGGTATCGACGGCGGTTCACAGGCTTCATTTCTCCGTGTACTCTGGAATATGCAGGAATTAGCTTCTGACATAGCACACTGCTGTTGGAATGATCCTGGTATTCCCGATTTCAATCATATCTCTTGGGCTGCTTCGTCTCCTTGGGTGAAAGGCTCTTATTATCGTCTGTACTATCAGATTAATGTTGCCAATGCTTTCTTGCGCGAGACAACTGACGAGAAACTCTCTGAGCGTGGCTGCTCTGATCAGGTGAAGACAAAGATAAGACAATATCGTGCCGAGGCCCGTTTCATGAGAGCCTTGATGTATCAGTATGCGCTCGACCTGTATCGCAATGTGCCGTTTGTTGATGAGAATAGTCCAATAGGCAGTATTCGTCCGCAGCAGATTATGAAAGAAGAACTCTTCAAATACATTGAGAGTGAGATGCAAGCTTGTGAAAGTGACTTGGCAGACCCTGTCGTAGGATGGAACGAAAACTATGGCCATGTGAACAAGGCTTGTATGTGGGCTGCACTCAGTCGTCTGTATCTGAATGCCGAGACCTACGTGAGTGAGAACCGCTATACCGACTGCATTACTTATTGTAAGAAGGTGATAGGTGCTGGCTATCAATTGGAAGAAAACTACGGAGATATGTTCAAGGCTGATAATGACCATTCCAAGGAAATGATTATGCCATGCCGATACGAAGGTGAGGAGACCATGACATGGGGAGGAATGACTGCATTCCTTTGCTGGGGTTCCTCAGAGTTCCAAGAAGAGACCAACGCCAAAGGTGCTTGGCAGGGTGTACGTGCCAAGTCATCACTTTACAATATCTTCACCCGTGAAAACGAAATGGATAAGGATAGTCGTAGGCAGATGCTTCGTACTGATGCCACGACGAATTTCGAAATTACCAATGAGGCCAACTTCGCTAACAACGGTATTCCCGTGACAAAGTTCTACAATGTTTATAAAGACGGCTCAAAGCCCGCTTCCTCTGAGGCATGGACAGACTTCCCATTGTTCCGTTTGGGTGAGATTTACCTGAACTTAGCTGAGGCAGTACTGCGTGGCGGTCAGGGTGCTACAAAAGTAGAGGCTCTTGGTTATCTGAACGACTTGCGCAAACGAGCCTATACGGATAAGTTGGTTGCACCTATCTCTGATAGTGAGTTTACACTCGACTTTATGCTTGATGAGCGTGGGCGTGAAATGTTCTATGAGGCCCAGCGCCGTACTGACCTAGTGCGTTTCGGCAAGTACACAGGTAATGAATACGTCTGGCCATGGAAGGGCGGCACTGCTAAAGGAAAGGCTGTCAGCAGTTTCTATGCCGTCTATCCCATTCCCTCCGACGATATTGGCTCTAATGAGAATCTGAAACAGAATGAAGGATATTGATAAATTAGGAATTAGATATTATGATTATCAAAAACGTATATAAGAAAATCGGTGTAATCTGTGCTATCTGTGGTTTGGTCGCTTGTAGCGAGGACACCACCGAACCCGTGCTGCAGTTAAGACAAGCAGCTACGTTGAATACTGTCAGCCCTGCCGACATCATCATCACTAAAGATAACAGCACGGAACAGTTCCCTGAGATTACATGGGAGGAAGCCAACTATGGAACAGGTGCAGTGGTAAACTACGCAGTAACACTGACAAACAATAATAATCAGAAGAGTGTTGTCATCGGTGAAACAGGCGACTCAAAACTATCATTCACCAATGCTGAGATGAATAGTATCCTTGCTAGCATCGGGGCATATCCTGGCCAGGCTTACGACTTTACCGTGTCGTTGAAATCAACAGCATTCAATGTCTATCAAGATGAAGCCACAAACACGGTTTCGTTCCGTGCCACTCCCTATGACCCCAATGTTGATGATATAGACTGGCCCTACGCCTATGTCGCAGTGGGCTATCCCAACTGGGACTTTACAACAGCTTATGTGATTGGCGACCCTGACGGCGACGGGGTTTATCAGGGCTGGGTACAGTTTGGCAAAGCCACGACATTCGCCATCCTTGACGGCAAGGACATTACAAAGGTATTGGCAGAAGGTCAGGAAGTGACTGAAGAGGGTAAAGGATTTGTAGAGGTAATACTACAGACAGATGGTACCGTGAGCCAGTCCGTACCATGTAATATATGGGGTGTTATCGGTGATGCCACTTCTGGCGGTTGGAGCGATGACACTAAAATGGAATATGATTCAGACACTCAGCTCTGGACTGTAATTACCTCTTTGACTGACAAGGAGTTTAAGTTCCGTGCCAACAACGACTGGACCATCAATTATGGTGGCGATGGCGTGACAGAGAACGGGCTTGCTCCAAGTGGAGCCAATATCAAGGTTCCCAAAGAAAGTGCCTATATCATTACGCTCGACTTGACCACAGCAGGTAAATACACCTACTCTATGGAAGAAACAACCATTGAACAGAGTAGCGCCTTTATGACATTGCCTGGCAGTTATCAGGGCTGGAGTCCTGAGGCTGAGAGTGCCTATCGTGTTGTATCTGAAGCCCGCGACTTCAAATACACGGGAGCCTACTATTTTGCTACCGGTACGGAATTCAAGTTCTACGATAGTGGCTCATGGATTGGCATTGTGGGCGACATCAGTTGGAACGATAGTCATACAAAGGGGGACTTCGTGATTGGAGACGGTGCGAATATTGTCATCACAGAAGGTGCTTTCTATAAAATTACTGCTGATACTAAAAAGATGGTGGCTTCAATCGCTAAAACAGGCTGGGAGGTCATCGGTGATGCAACGGCTGGCGGTTGGGATAAAGGTCAAGTGATGGATTACGATCCAGAAATCGGCACCTGGTCTACAGTGATAACCGTTACCGATGGTGACATTAAGTTCCGTTGGGACGCTTCGTGGACAATTAACCTCGGCGGTGACCTAAACGCCTTGACACATGACGGTCCGAATATTCACGTCAGTGCGGGTACCTATAAAATTGTATTGAATGCCAATAACAATACGGCAACAATTACAAGCATATGAAAAGTTTTAGATTATATATTATTAGTATTGTAGTTTTCGCAGGTTGTTCATCCGTGAAGGATGAGCAGCCTGCTCTGCTTGACGACGTGATGATGCAGGCGTTCTATTGGGATGTGCCTGTGGATGAACAGGCAAAGAATGGCACTTGGTGGGATCATCTGAGCGAGATTGCACTCGAACTGAGAACTGCAGGCATCAGCAGCCTGTGGACGCCCATTCCCGCAAAGGGCAATTGGGGTATCTATGACAGCGGCTATGGCATCTACGACCATTATGACCTCGGCAATTATGAACAGAAGGGCACTATTGAAACACGCTATGGCAGTCGTGCGGAACTGGAGCAGATGATTAGCGTGATGCACAAAGCGGGTATCAAGGTCTATTCTGACGTGGTGCTGAATCACCTCTATGGTGGTGATGAGAACTTCGAGGCCAATCCCGTTGTCACGGCGTATGTCAGGGCGGGCTGTGGTGAGCCGTACCCTGAAAGCGACATCCAATGGAAGAATGACATGGCTTATACACGTACCCATCTGTTCTACCCTAAACATACAGGAAATGGTGAACCAGACTACGATTGGCACTATTATCATTTCCATCCGTCTTCTGTCTTGGATTCACTGACCGATTTTACCGACGATGTTCTGCGTCCACGTACCAAGTTCTTCGGTAACGACCTCGACACTTATAACGAGAAAGTGCAGCAGCGGCTCTGCAATTGGGGCCAATGGTTGAAAGGCACGATAGGCTTTGATGGCTTCCGTCTCGATTTTGTGCGTGGTCTGCAACCAGAGTTTGTCAGCCGCTGGGTAAAGGGACTGCCTTTACAAGATGGCAAGCAACCGTTTATCGTTGGCGAGTATTGGGCTGAAGACGGACGATACATCAAGGAATGGGTGGATAGCGTTGCGAAAGGTGGCGCTGATGTTCATGCCTTCGATTTTCCCATGAAGTTCACACTCACTGAGATGTGTAACAAGTCGGGTAATGAGTTTGATATGTCACGCTTGGCTCATGCGGGGATGATTCGTGGCTTCGGTTTGCCTGTTGATAACGTCGTGACCTTTGTGGATAACCACGACACGGGCAAGGAACATGACAAATGGCTTGTGAAGGATTACGCGATGGCCTACGCCTATATCCTCACCCATGAGGGTACGCCCTGCGTGTTCTATCCGCATTTCTACGCTGTCACCCAGCATGACGTGGATAATCCGTCATTAGAAGTCACGGCACCATCAGACTTGCAACAGTCTATCCGCCAATTAATCGACATCCGCCGTCAGTATCTCGGAGGCACATTAGCAGTCTTAACGGAATCAGACAAGCACCTTTACGTTGCCCGCCGTCAGGGCAATGGCAAGAAAGATGGCGCCATCATCGTGCTCAACAACCACGACACCAACACTATCAGCATCACCCTCAACATTAATCCCGATGGCTTCTCTGACTGGTCTGGTCAAACGCTAGTTAACATTCTTAATCCCAAAGAGACAATCACTGTCGACAATGACGGCAATGCAACCCTGTCAGCCCCAAATCGTGGTTACAGCATTTGGTCTATCCAATAGAGGCAAAAAGATGGTACAGATATTCTGGATAAATAGCATTTATATCGAGACTCTGCGTTACTCCCTAGACTCTTGCAGCAATGACGATGACGACAAGGACATCGTAGAACAAGTGACCTTCTACGTTTAGCCAGAAACGGGGACGTAATAAGAAGGTCGAGAAAAGAACTCTAATAGAAAGTTTAATTAGGAACCAATAATCGTGAAGTCAACAATATGTCGAACCCTCAAACGAAAAAGTATTATGAGCCCATAGAAGAAATTATCCATAAATATTTGGGTGTTACAGAGAATAATAGTACCTTTGCACCCATATATTGCGATTATGGAGCTATGACAGCTTTCTTGTAAACTTCCGAACAACGCCAAAATTCAGTTTCAAAAAGTAACACAAAGAAAGATTGTCTGCCTGCTCACACCATATGGTGTGGGCATTGGCGGTATAGACATCTTTGTGTTGGCTGATTGGCGTTGGCCAGGAAGTTTTGTCGTTTATGTACCAATAATGTCCACCCTTTTTTCCAAAATCGCGATATGAACACATTTCCATTTTTCCTTTATTATTAACTTAAAACAAAATATTTTATGAATTTCAACGACGACGAAATAGTCGGATTACTAAATCGTCTGCTTGAGATGCTGCATCAAACAGACGGTAACAATCAAGGCAGCATAGTTTTTAACGTGTATAGTTCTGGAAGCCTGCATGTAGATCATGTGGATACGCAGAATTTCTACGGGGACGCATGTACCAAAACGAAGACCCTCCCCGACCCTCCCTGTGTAGGGAGGGAGAAAGGAGACATAGACACACCCACCCTACCCCCTTCGTTATGCACCGAACAGGCGATGGCGCTGTGGCGGAAGGCGCAGGCGGCAGGGTGGATAGATGACAACTACCAGCCGCTACTCTCGCGGACTCAGGCGGCCCTGTTGGCTAACTATATGGCGGACAAGTTGGGCATCAAGGAGAAGTGGAAGGTGTTCGAGGGGCTGTGGAACAGGAAATACATGCGCAGTGATTACAACTTGGCGCTAACCCAACAGCAAACTTACGAGTTTCAGGACGAACTGAAGCGACTGTTTAAATAAAATCGAATAAAAAGTCACCCGGTGCAAGCCGGGGCTTTTTTTATTGCCCAATCATAAACGACGGATAAACCGTAGTACCCTCTCGTAGTACCCCTAAGGGGAGTAGGAACACGAGAGTATATTTAATTTTGCCCTCAGAAAGTTGGCCGACTTTTTTAGTATTAACAAAAAAGTAAAACAAAAAAGTTATGATTGCAAAGAACAATATCTTTAACATCCGGAAAGGGCCGAAGGCTTGGAAGGGTGAGACGGGAGCCACGAAGGGCTTCGTAGAGTTTGAAACGCGCGAGCACGGCATACGGGCTTGGATCGTGCTGATGCACAACTATCGAGTGAAGCACCGCTGCGCCACCGTGCGCGCCATCGTTACGCGTTTTGCGCCACCCAGCGAGAACAACACGCAGGCGTACATCAAGTATTGCCGCGAGCGGGTGTATAAGTCGGAGATTACGTGGCTCACAACCACGGCCGACTATGTACGACTGGGATGCGCCATGGCGAAGATGGAGACGGGAACCGTGCTCACGGCGCAGGAGATTTACGACGTGATGCGCCAATTTAACGTGACCTTTTTGTCGGATAAAGAAATTAACAATTTAGACTAAAATGGAGAATGAGTTTGAAGTGACCGTGAGGCAGACGCTGACGAAGACTACGAGCGTGTTTACGGAGGCTGTGCACCAGTGCGTGGAGCGTGACTACGACGCGATGGCGGGCGGCTATGCGTACACGTCGTTTGCAGAGCCGGATTGTGACCTGCGCGAGCTGTTCGCGGAGCAGCAGCGGTCAGCACTGGAGATTATCCAGTGTTGCGAGCGGATTTGCAAGCAACTGTTGGACGAGGGACGACGCCGCTGTGCGAAGGTGGACCTAGCGGAATTGCGTCACGATTGCGAATATTGGGAAAACGAAGAATTAGAAGTGGTATGAATAGAACAAAATTATCGGATAGCGAGCTGGCCGCACTGGCGGCTCGCATCCAACGGGACTATGACTACGACAACCGTAGCGGCATGCTGATAAACGCCAAGACAAACAGGATGGTTAGAGGTAAGGTGAACTGTAAAAGAAACGGCAAATACCGTTATCTGTATATGCATTTTAGAGACTCAGGCAAAGATTATGCTATCCAAATGCACAAAATAATCTGGGCTTGGCACCACGGGCGGTTTCCCACGATGCAGTTAGACCACATCAATGGCAACGGTTTCGACAACCACATCGAGAACCTGCGCGAAGTGAGCAGCAGCGAAAACAAGATGAACATGGTTTATCCGTGGAAGCCGAATGCGAAAACGGGACTGCCAGGGGTGCATAAAAACGGAAGTGGCTATCGGATAAGAGTCGCGTCGAATCGCTATCACTTCTGCGACCGCTATTTGGCGTTCTACCATTTAACTCTGCTTGGACGCAGATATAAGTAAAGATTATAACATTTTAGCCCAACTTCAAAATGTTTAAACTAAACACGAAGAAACGAAGAAACGAAGGGTTTACACCTCCAGAATAAAATCTTTGTGCAAAAAATCTTCGTCACTTCGTATCTTCGTGTTCCATTAAAAGTCACAATTATGAAACAGAAAAAGAATATTTCGCCTTCCATTGAGGAGGCGAAGCAGCGCATTGAGCTGTACAACAAAATGAATAATGCCATGCGCGATTTGTCGCACGACGAAAAGCAGAAGGTATTGTCGCTCCTGACCGTATACGTGGGTTTGCAGGAGTGTCACCAGCTTTTGGAAAGGCGAGTATCGCTGGTCTACAGCCTGTGCACTACCCTGGTGTTCAACTATCTCTACCGCGCTGGGCAGTTGAAGGCCGACAAGGTCGGCTTCGACCCCGAAATCCGAAAGCATATTGAGGACGTATTCATCACAATAGCCAAAGAACATGATGCAGATTGAAAATTTAGACAACGACATTGTTCGGCAGTTGGAGAACAATGGTCTGAAAAAGGGTGACAAGGAGCAGCAGATAAAACTGCTCCTGACCCTCACCTACATGGCTGTTAAGATGTACTGGGCAATGAGTCCTGAAGACAGAGCACTGGCCTCGGAATGGCACAAAACATTCAGTAGTTGTTTTTCGCTAAAAAATTTCCTGAGCGAGAGACAAAGAAGCAGCAGAAAAAAATCTTCTCCCCCTGCACCCCCTTATCTTGATAAAGAAGAACAAGATAAAGACGAGATTCCCTCTCTCTCCTGCGCGCGAAAAAAGGACGTTGAAGGTTCGTCAGGAGATGTTCTGGAACGAGCTGTTGCAGTATGAGGGAAAGTACGACCGACAGATGTTGCTTGCCTTCTACTATTACTGGGCGGAAAAAGTGACGGGACGGCGGAAGATGAAGATGGAAGTCATGACGTCGTGGGACACGGAATATCGGTTGGCTGCGTGGTCGAAGCGCAGTTTTAACAAGAACGATGAAGCTGCCGCCCTGCATCTGGAACGTGAGAAGAAAAAGACAGCGAAGCAGTCCATAAACACTCAAGAACTGCAGGCCATCGCCGCCAAGCGCGCAGAGGACAACGCACGATTGGAGCGTGAGATTGCCGAGCGCAAACAGGGTGCCGTATCGTACGAGGAATACTTGAAAATGAAACATTAAACATTAAATTCGCTTCGCTCAGAAGCATTAAATATGAAAAACGAAGAATTTGTTATCCGGTTCTACGGCAAATCGGAATTGGCCATGCTTTACTACGCTGGCGACAGCAAGGAGAATGCGCTGTATAAGTTCAGGATAGAGCTGAAGAGAAACCCCAGGCTGTGTCATTTGGTCGACAAAAGCGTGCACCGCTTCACGCCCCGACAGGTAAAAATCATCGTCGAAGAATTGGGCGACCCCTACTGAAAAAAAAGTGGAAGTTAACGGAAGTTAGTGGAAGTTAGTGGAAGGTTGCGGAAGGTAACGGAAGTTAGCGAGAACGCCAATTTTATTTGCCGTATCTTTGCATCGGAAATCGAAAATCCGACGGAAATTCTAGATACTCCGAAAGAAATCCTGATTATTCCAAAAGTATTTCAAAATACTCCGAAAGTAACATTAGTATTAACATTTAAAACAAAAAGAATTATGGCATTGGAATTGAATTTGACTAAGAACACAAATGAGCAGCTCGAGGGAACCCTCGGCAAGTACTACGCTCGCGTAGAGTACAAGGGCACCATCGGCATCAAGGAGCTGGCCGCCCACATGCACCAGCACAACACCGCCTTCTCGAAGGGTATCGTCATGGGCGTGCTGGGCGACATGGTCGATTGCATCAAGCACCTCGTGCTGGACGGATACACCGTGAAGATTGACGACCTCGGCATCTTCAAGGCCTCCGTCGACGCCAACGGACTGACGCTGGAGAAGGGCGCGAAGATCTCAGCAGGCCGCGGTGTACAGCGCACCGACGAGGAGCTGCAGGCCAACATCGGCGCACAGCAGTTTGCCGTAGGCGACGTGAAGATCATCATGCAGGCCACCGGCAACACCGTCATCGAGAAGATGAACAGCGACGCCAAGCTCTCCTTCACCTCGAAGACCAAGGCAATGGTGAAGAGCCTCACCGGCAGCGACGCCACCGAGGACAGCAACGGCGGCGGCAGTGGTTCGAACGGTTCTACGGAGAATGGCGGTAGCCAGAACCAGGGCGGTAGCACGAACACCAGTGGTGACAACGGAGGCAACTCCGGCGGTGGCGACTTGGGACAGAACTGACACTTTGAACTTTGAACTTTGAACTTTGAACTTTGTAATCGACCTTGGTCGCTTTGACCTTTAGGTCTAAGAACTTTGAACTTTGAAAAGTGAAAGTTATGAAGACGAATCGTATTGTTGAGGTAGCGGTGAAGGTCGTAGTAGCCGCTCTCACAGCCTTCCTGACGGCCATTACAACCACGAGTTGTATGGGACATGGACCACTGGCGATGCTTTAACACAAAAGTCCCGCTGACTACAATCTAGTCGGCGGGGCTATTTCTTTAACCGAGCCTAGCACCATGTTGCTATTGCTTCTTAAACATCCTTTCCTCTGGATTTGTCTGGCAAGCGTATATATCAATAATAAGAATAGATTTGTCTCTAATCTGATATTCTATTCCAAAACGTTCCACAAACAAGATCCTTACCCCAGGAAAATTAGTAAGTCTTCCTATTTCGGGCATAGAAGCTGCGAGTTTTATCTGCTTATGAATCATCTTCAGCAACTTTTTACTGAAGTTATCACTACCATTACGCTCATCAAAAAACTTAAGAATTGCCTCCAAATTCTCAAAGAACAGAGGACTATAGCTGATTTCTAAAGCCACCTGACTTCGGCGATGCGTCACCCTGTTCGCGCGTGCGCCTGTTAGTTTAAATCTGCTTCTTGCCAAGAATGGCCTTGATGTCGAAGAGAGGCTTAATCCGCTGGTGCTTTTCTGTGAGGAACAGGG
>Ga0256407_10012392_pt1 | contig 11603 bp, 8 predicted proteins | sample RumenRJG_04DNA_FD_193489 | JGI IMG/M metagenome (GOLD analysis project Ga0256407, IMG submission 193489) | Bovine rumen microbial communities from Lethbridge, Alberta, Canada - RJG_04 | ecosystem: Host-associated > Mammals > Digestive system > Stomach > Rumen | place: Canada: Alberta | collected... | reverse complement strand
ATATCCCTGAGGGATGCGCCCCGCTCTACCGATCCCGCAAGGCTCCCGAGAAGCGTCCAGGAAGGCCTAAGAAACCGAAGGCGGTGAAGCTGGAGAGTTAATTGTACAAAAAATTGTAAAACTTACGTTGCATAAAAGAATATGAATATACTTTACTCATAAAATCCGTATTTCCTTTTAATTTTGGTTTCGTAATTCCGATGTTTACTCATCCTTCAGCCCTCTTACCTCAGACTTCAACCCTCATCCTTCGTAAGCCTCCGATTCAAGACGCCTTGTTTATTTGCTCCAAACTTTTGCCAACTTTGCAAAGTTCGCAAAATTTGGTCAAAGTTGGGACAAGTTGTCAAAGTTAATTTTACTTGGTCTTCTTTGCCCCTCTGCCAGGCAGTAGTCCGCGGAGCACGTCCTGTTTATTCTCGTTCCCGGTGATCCGTAGCAGCACGTCCTCCATCCATTCACGCGGGTCTACTCCCATAGCTTTGCAGCTACTGACCAGAGAGTATACGACAGCAGCATCGTAATTCCCGCAAAACAAGTCTTTCTCCCAAATCCACCGGCCTGCCAGCATTCTCAACAAGCTTCTTGTCAATGCAGAAGCGGCCGTCATTCACGTAACGCCCCAACCTAGGCATCAGCGGCAACGTATACTATTCGGCTTTGCTCATATGACTTCCTGGCTGTCTCATACATCCACTTCTCGAACTCGAGGTTCTCTCTCAAGCACTCCATCTGGGAGCCGATTGAGCTGCATCCTAACGCTCAACTCGCCGATGATAAAGAAGGGCACATACACCAGATTGATTCTGGCCGATATGGATAACGCAGCTTATAAAAGCCTCACAAGCCCCGCCGATGATAACCGCCAAGGCCGATGTCCCTTCATCGCATCTTCCGGTCCGATGGATTTATGCTGTTTCCTCTCGTCCTCCTCGTCGATGATGACAACTCTCACCGGGCGGATGGCCACGCACATTTGAACGATTCTGGCCGATGGGATATCACTGCTTGAACCCAATCACTCCCACGCGATTACTTTAGGCCGATGCCGATAAGAACCCCATTCCACTCATATCTATATTGCCCCTTCATCTCTTCCGGGCCGACAGCCACACACTGCATTCTAGTACTCACTTGGTCGAAAAGGGGAAACTGCCTACCAAAATATTCTACTTTCCAGCAAAACTCTTAATAGTCTCCCTCAACCCATCCTTAGCTCTCACTGGCATCTCGTTCATGCCCAGTGCCGCTTGGCGTTGGACATCACTTACACATTATCATCTGTATATCCTTCACAAACGAATAATGCCTGTAATAATAGCAATTCAGCCTCACCTTATCCGGATAAATCATACTCCACGGCAATTTCTTGCATGGGCCGATTGTCCCCCGCCGCCTGCCGCGCCGCCACGTACTCCGAGATCATCTCATCCTCCAGCCGATACTTAAGCGTCGCCGGCCCCGTAATGCCGGGCCGAAGCTTCAGCACGTCCCTGTCCTCCCCCACAAGCTTATCCGCACACCCCGGCACATCCGGCCGAGGGCCGACGAAACTCCTCTTGCCGATGAGTGCCTTCCGCAGGCTGGCCGATGCCACTCGATCGTTTTTTCGGGCCGATGGTAACCCCGCCACCGACGTAGCCTCGCCACGATTATTGCTGCATCATTGTTACCGAAATTGCAGCACTCGCGGTTATCGTTAACAGGCGTCGCTGCTTTTGGGCGTGATGTGTACAATGCCGATTATCAGGCACTTGTGAAATTCCTCCCCCTCGAATTCACCAGGGAGAAATTTCATAACGAGCTATTAATGTGCAAGTTACACATCACGCCAATCCATAAGCGTCACCAACTCCTCCACCGTTTTCCTTTCACTGTGCATGGCCGAGGGCCGGCAAAACTCATCTTGCCGATGAGCGCCTTCCGCAGGCTTGCCGATGCCACTCGATCGTTTTTTCGGGCCGATGATTAATCCTCCACCCTCTCCCAGAAAAACAAACGCCGTCCTGACGCAAACGCAAGGGCCGATGCAGGCCGATAAAGAACCGCACCCTTCCCTACTTCACCTTTTCAAAGAAAGTATCCGGCCTGCCCGGATCAAACACCTCATTGCAATACATCACCGTCACCAAATCCTCCGTCTCAGAAAGATTGATGATATTGTGCGTGTACCCCGGCAGCATATGCACCGCCTGAATCCGCGAGCCATCAACCTCCCACTCCAGCACCTTGCCTTCAGGGTCATTCAGATTTCTCTGTTGAATCAAACCATGTCCGGCAACAACGATAAACTGTTCAAACTTGGTATTGTGCCAATGCTGCCCCTTCGTAATCCCCGGCTTAGAGATATTGATGGACACCTGCCCGCAGGAAAGGGTATGCACCAGTTCCGTAAAAGAGCCCCGTTCATCCACATTCATCTTCAGAGGGAAGGCGGCCTTTTCATAAGGCAAGTACGAAAGATACGTAGAGTACAACTTCTTGGCAAACGAACCATTAGGAATCTCCGGAATCATCAACGTCCGCGGCTGCTCCGCAAAGCTCTTCAAGAGTTCCACAATCTCTCCCAGCGTCACCTTGTGCGTCACGGGGCAGTAGCAATAACGCCCGGTCTCAGAGGGAATGACATCCAACCCGGAGAACTCACAGTGATGTTCCTTACCCTGCAAGCCGGCAATCATCTCATCCACAAGGTCATCAATATACAGCAGTTCCAGTTCCACCGAAGGATCATTCACCGTATACGGCAAATCATTCGCAAAGGCATTGCAGAACGTAGCCACAGCCGAATTATAATTAGGTCTGCACCACTTTCCAAACAAGTTCGGGAAGCGGTACACCAGCATCCGGGCGCCCGTTTCACGCCCGTACTCCAGGAAAAGATCCTCGCCGGCTTTTTTCGAGCGGCCATATTCGCTGTCACCGAAGCGGCCGGTGAGCGAAGCCTGCTGCGAAGAAGAAAGCATCACAGGACATTTATTCCCGTGCTTTTTGAGAGTATCCAGCAGCGTAGAAGCAAATCCAAAATTACCAGCCATAAATTCAGACTGCTCCTTCGGGCGATTCACTCCTGCAAGGTTGAATACAAAATCACAATCACTACACCACCTGTCAAGCTCCTCCGCAGTAGAGTCCAGGTCATACTCATAAACGTCAGAAATGGAAAGTTCCGGAAACCTCCGGTCCTTTCCATCCTTGATATTCTTCAGCGCCCAGCAAAGGTTCTTTCCTACAAAACCCTTGGCGCCCGTCACTAGAATTTTCGCCATACCATTTTATTTACAACGCCAACATAACTCTGGATGATGCGAACCACCTTGGTGCTTACATTCTCATCCACATAATCCGGCACGGGAATGCCGGGAAGGCCATCACGAATCAGAGAGACGGCCACATCCACGCTTTGCAGCAGGCCGATGGTATCGATGCCGGAAAGCACGAAGCAGCCCTTGTCCAGCGCCTCCGGACGCTCGGTCGAAGTGCGGATGCACACAGCAGGGAAAGGATGGCCGATGGAAGTAAAGAAGGAACTCTCCTCCGGCAGCGTACCAGAGTCAGACACCACCGCAAAGGCATTCATCTGAAGGCAGTTGTAGTCATGGAATCCCAGCGGCTCATGCTGAATCACGCGAGGATCCAGCTGGAATCCGGAAGCCTCCAGGCGCTTGCGGGAGCGGGGATGGCAGGAATAGAGGATGGGCATATCATATTTTTCCGCCATTTTATTGATTGCATTGAACAGGGACATGAAGTTTTTCTCCGTGTCAATGTTTTCTTCGCGGTGGGCCGACAGCAGGATATACTTTCCTTTCTCCAGACCCAGCCGAGCATGAATATCAGACGCTTCAATCTCTGCCAGGTTATTGTGCAGCACCTCCGCCATCGGCGAGCCTGTGACATACGTGCGCTCCTTGGGGAGGCCCGTATCGGCCAGATAGCGGCGGGCATGCTCGGAGTAGGCCATGTTCACATCGGAGATGATGTCTACGATTCGCCGATTGGTCTCCTCCGGCAGGCATTCGTCCTTGCAGCGGTTGCCGGCCTCCATGTGGAAGATGGGGATGTGGAGCCGCTTGGCGCCGATCACGCTAAGACAAGAGTTCGTATCCCCCAGCACCAGCACGGCGTCCGGCTGCACCTCCACCATCAGCTGGTAGCTCTTGGCAATGATGTTGCCCATGGTCTCGCCCAGGTCGTTGCCTACAGCTTCCATGTACACGTCGGGATCGGCCAGTTTCAGGTCTTTGAAGAAGACGCCGTTCAGGTTGTAGTCGTAGTTCTGGCCGGTATGTGCCAGGAGGCAGTCAAAGTACTCGCGACACTTGTTAATCACGGCCGCCAGGCGGATGATTTCCGGGCGGGTGCCCACAATGATGAGGAGCTTAAGCTTTCCGTTATTCTTGAATGCAGCCATATTACTTCACAATGTTAGGGATGCCATTCAGTTCGTTCTGGATGTACTCCAGGCTGGCGATCTTCGCCTTGGTTTCCTCCAGGTTCAGCCGGCGGGTATTGTCGGAGTTGAACTCCTCGATGGTAGCGCGCTTCACGTCGCCCTCCTTGAAATACTTGTCGTAGTTGAGGTCGCGGTTGTCGGCCGGCACTGCGTAGAAGTTGCCCATGTCGATGGCCTTCGCGGCCTCCTCCTTCGTCAGGAGCGTCTCGTACATCTTTTCGCCGTGGCGTATGCCGATGACCTTGATATCCTCCTTCTTGCCGCCGAAAAGCTCGCACACGGCCTCGGCCTGCGTCTGGATGGTGCACGCGGGCGCCTTCTGGACCAGGATGTCGCCGTTCTTGCCGTGTTCGAAGGCGAAGAGGACCAGGTCTACCGCCTCCTCGAGGCTCATGATAAAGCGCGTCATCTTCGGCTCGGTGAGCGTGATGGGATTGCCCTTGCGAATCTGATCGATCCACAGCGGAATCACAGAGCCGCGGGAGCACATCACATTACCGTAACGCGTGCAGCAAATCTTCGTGTCGCCGGAGAGACGGCTCTTAGCCACTGCAATCTTCTCCTCAATGGCCTTGGTGATGCCCATCGCGTTAATCGGGTAAGCGGCCTTGTCCGTCGAGAGGCAAATCACGCACTTCACCCCCGCCTCAATAGCGGCATCGAGGGTATTATCCGTGCCGATGACATTCGTCTTCACCGCCTCCATGGGGAAGAACTCGCAGGAGGGCACCTGCTTCAGCGCAGCCGCGTGGAACACATAGTCCACGCCTTTCATGGCATAGACCAGCGTGCTCTTGTTGCGCACATCGCCGATGTAAAACTTGATCTTGTTCGCCACCTCCGGCATGCGGGCCTGGAAGTCGTGACGCATGTCATCCTGCTTCTTCTCGTCGCGCGAGAAAATGCGGATCTCGCCGATATCCGTCCTAAGGAAGCGGTTCAGCACCGCATTGCCAAAGCTGCCCGTACCACCGGTAATGAGCAGCACTTTGTCTTTAAAAACGCTCATATTTTAAGTATAAATTTTTCGTGTTATATATTAGCTTGCAAATTTAGCAAAAGTCTTGTTCCAATCAAAGGGCCTTTTTGCGAGCTTCTCCGTCGCCTCTTCCTGCCCGATGTCCCGCCGCCACTTCCTCTCTCCTCCAACAACTCACCTTTCTCTCTAACTCTTTCCCTTATACTTCTCCAGCGCCTTCTCCAACAAGAACAGTGCTCTCTGTATATCTTTCTTATTCAGCACATACGCTAAACGCACTTGGTTCATTCCCATTCCGGGAGTGGAATAGAAGCCGGCGGCAGGGGCCATCATGATCGTCTCGCCGGTGCAACCAGAAGGCGTAAATTCATCTTTCCAGCAGAAATCGCTTAAGCACCAGGCGCAGAATTTTTCCGTGTCGTCTACCGGTAACTGAGCCACGGTGTAGAATGCGCCCATGGGTACTGGTGTGTAGCATCCGGGGATACGGTTTACGCCATCTATCAGGCACTTCCTGCGTTCTACATACTCGTCATACACTTCACGCGAGTACTGTTCTGTACCTTCGATGGAGGCCTCTGCAATCAGTTGTCCAATTAGCGGTGGCGACAAACGGGCCTGGCAGAACTTCATCACGGTCTTCCGCACCTCCTCATTCTTGGTGATCAATGCGCCAATCCTGATGCCACACTCAGAATACCGCTTGGATACAGAATCAATCAAAACCACATGCTGTTCAATCCCTTCCAGATGCATGGCGGAGATATACGGTGACCCCGTATAGATAAACTCACGGTAAACTTCATCGGAGAACAGGTAAAGGTTATACTTTTTTACCAGGTCCCGGATTTGGTTCATCTCTTTCTGCGTATAGAGATAGCCCGTGGGATTGTTGGGATTGCAAATCAGTATGGCTTTTGTCCGCTCATTGATCAGTTCTTCGAACTTTTCTACCTTGGGGAGGCAGAAGCCTTCTTCAATGGTTGTAGCTACTGTTCTGATTACTGCTCCGGCAGATACGGCGAAAGACATATAGTTGGCATATGCGGGCTCCGGGACGATAATTTCATCACCGGGATTCAGGCAGCTCATGAAGGCGAAGAGAACGGCCTCGCTGCCTCCTGATGTGATGATGATTTCGTCTGCATCTAACTTTATCTGGTAACGCTCATAGTAGTTCACTAGAGCTTTGCGCAAAGAACGATAACCTTGTGACGGGCTGTACTCAAGCGTCTTGCGGTCGATATGTTTCAGCACATCCAGGGCCTTTTGTGGTGTGGGCAAGTCTGGCTGGCCGATGTTGAGCCGATAGATCTTTACGCCTCTGTCTTCTGCGGCGTATGACAGGGGGGCGAGTTTACGTATGGGGGATGCGGGCATGTCGATGCCGCGCTGGGATATTTGTAATTCTTTAGACATGTTATTTTTGAGCGGGTCTTCTTGGACCAGTAATTCTTCTGTATTGTTTTATACGAGCATAAGGCTATTTGTAAGCCGATAAAAGCCTCACAAGCGTCGCCGATGAGAACCGCAAAGGCCGATGTCCCTTCATTGCATCTTCCGGGCAGATGGATTTATGCTGTCACCTCTCGTCCTCCTCGTCGATAATCACAACTCTCACTGGGCAGATGGCCACGCACATTTGACCGATTCAGGCCGATGGGCTATCACTGCTTGAACCCAATCACACCCACGCAAAATAGCGAGCCTGTATCACCGAAGCCCATAATACCACGAGCTTCCTTCGTCGCGCTACCCAATCCATCAGCGCCATGCGCCGAAACCCTCGCACCTCATCTTATACCATCCAAAAGCCTATTAAAGTTATTATAAACATCTTGCTCTGTCACATTCAACTGATTCAAAACTTCTCGAATATCAGTTCTTTCATTATACGGGGCATCTGTCTCGGTCAGCAATCTGTCTTTGGGGATACTCTCTATTATAGCCCGTCCGTTCTTTGACCGGCACATGGCCTCATTAATTGAGAAATAACACCCTTGCTTAAGAATGGAAGGTATTAATTCCACGGAGCCACTATACCAGTGAAAAATAACGTTCTTTATATCATACTCACAAAGCAAATCAAGTAACTCTTTCTCTGCTTTGCGTGAATGAACACTCACTATCTTTTTCTTACCTCTCAGCTCTGCCAATATCTCACGTAAGACGGAAATCTGTACATCTTTTGTATCTATCCCCTCTCTTGAAAAATCTAATCCAATCTCACCAATGTATGACGTTTGGTTAAGGAGTTGCCTGAACAGAAAAACTTCTCTCTTGTTTTCGGCTGCGAGCAATGGGTGTAATCCTAATGCCAGTCTGATATGCTTAAATCCACTCATATGCGGTTGCCCCATTCTGAAATGGCTTGGTAAATTCGTCATCCCAATGATTATATCTCCCGCTTTTTCTTTAGCGGTGATATACGCCTCAGGGTTGGGCATCATATCAAAATGGCAATGTGTATCAATTATCATAGACCTGCCATTCGCTTTATCCTCGCACTTCCATTAGCCCTAACCCATTCTTTAACTTGCTCATAAGAATGTAGGACGAACTCGGTATACTCCTCTAATTCCTTACCATCTGTAACACCATTTGATATTAACTCTTCTTCTATTGTGTCTTGATTACACCTGTTTTTCAGAAAATAGAGCAAAGCCCTAAAATCTCTACCTTTTTTTCCTTGAAGATGAGCAATATCAAGTTCTGAACTATTAAAAACGTTTATCCCATAAGACTCTTTATTCTCCCAACCAACAGAGGCTAATGACACTCGCCTGTAAAGGCAAGGGAGGCAAAACCCACAATGCCTTATGGGTTGGTTGTTTGCATCACGCTTGTGTATCCAAGAACTCTTATGTGAACGTTTCGCACATGAGCATGAATCCCTGTAGAGGGTTTTAAGAGCAATTTTTCTTGTAGGTTTTAAACAGCAGTCAGAAACCATATCAGCTTTAGATTTTAACTGATATGGATTAATTAACTGATTTTGAATACCAATATCAGTCAGAGCTTGTTGTAAACGCTTCAAGAAAACAGGATGGGTCGTTCGTGTACTACATGCATTCCTTCTCCCCCTGTCAAGCGGAATATTAAGGGATATGGTTCCATTCTCTGGAACTATCAAAGGCATATTAGCATCAATCGCATGAGCACAGTACAATCCTGCGCCAAAGAACAAAATGGAACGGGCGCGGAATGTACCTTCACATACTGCTCTATCGCCAATCCACCCCTGACTATTAATACCTGCATTTATCAAAACTTGTTCATATCGCCCTGAATAGATTTGATGCTTTTTACAATCATCAAGTATTCTAACCTGATCTCCCCATTCCTTACCTAATTCCTTATGTGAAACGAGCAATATCTTTTCATCTTTTTGTAATTCATCACATCCATCTACGAATCCTATCAAAGAATCTAGGCCTCCAGAAAACAACGAGACTTTCTTGTAAACGTTTCTATCGACAAGTGCTAATTCTCTGTCTAACACATATCGCTCTGCTTGAATAAACTCAATATCCCAATCATCACCAGTAAGGAAGTTCAACGCAGAAATGAAATGGTCTTTACCCGTGTTCAGCTCAGCAAGGTTCAGTACAGGAACTGTCAAACGAATTCTTCTGTTCCATCCATCAGTGGAATAAAGAGCCCTGCTTACAACCCTATCTGCATTGTAAATAGCCATTGAGAAAACCAGAAAGTCAAAGGCTGGAGAAGTGACATCCTGAGCAATATGCCAAAGGCTGTCGAAATCAAATTTCAACCGAACCTTGTATACTTTACTGTTTGGAGTTTCTAGGGCAAGAACATACCTTCCAAATAGACTTGTATTGGGATTTGGTTCGTAATAAACACGAACTTTTACTATCGTCTCCATATTTCCAGTATCCTTGATGTTAAAGAGTCTATATAACGTTTACCATCCTCTGAAAACAGATTAATATGTTTCATTTCGTCAGATAACATTGAGTCCAACTGAGAATGAAGCCACCTTTTAATCTGCCCCATAACCGTATCAGGTTCTTGCTCTTTATCAAAAATCTGACTCTGAAATAAAGAGCCCTGATATTCAATAATATATTCAACCTCAAATTGGATTATCCAAGCATCTATCGTATCTTCATCAGCGTGCATTAAAACACTTTCAACATCTTCAAGTGTTTCACAAGTCTTGAAAATTTCCGTCAACAATTTGCGTTGTGCTGCCAGGGCCGCATCTAAATCGAGATTTGCATCTGTATCCTTTGCAGAAAGTGCGCATAGTTTATTGATAAGCTCCCTTGGCGTCTGCGGTACTTCTTCACCCTCTTGGACAAGCAAACTGATAGTTTGAGGCAGACCTGTTGTTCTTACGCCAGAAACGAAGTTAAGCAGGTTAACGGCCACACCAGAACCAGCAGTTCCAAAAGCATGTTTATGTGAACTACCGCCATGCCGTCCGCCCCTACTACTGGATAATCCATAGTAAAGTCCATCTTCGCCAAGGGCATATAGGAACTTCTCCATAAAAGTGGAGTATCTCTGCGAGTCTTCCAAATTATGGATAATTCCAGTCATGGCTCTCTTCGCGGAAGACCACTGTGGAGTGGTCTTCAAAGAATGTGATTGTGATGTTCCCATTATTTCATCGCATTTCTAAGTTGCTGACTCAAATTCAAATTGTCTATATAAACCTTACAAGACGAGTCGTTACTCTTTCTTTTTAGGAAATCCGCATATTCAGGTCCGAGTTTTCCTGTATCCACTCCTTCAAACAAATCCTTTAGGTCTTGAACTGTGGCAAAGATTTTATTATCCTTATCGACATTCACGAATCTCACAACAACTTCACTTCCAATATTCTCCTGCAAATCTTGGTTGAGGAGCTGTATCAGCATGCTGAAATCTTCTTTACTAAACTTTTCTGTCTGATTCCAAATATTCTCCTTTAAGGCTTTCTCTGTTAGCATTGTTTTTAATCGGCAATAAACGCCCTGGACAAACGCGGAAACGCGGCTTTCAATTGGTGTCTCAGTTTGTAATGCCTCACGTGAAATCCAGAAATAATTACGCAGGTTAATCTGTGCAAAAGAAGGATCAGAAGCCAGCCATTTTATAGCATCTGGCTCGTTCCAAAGACCTTTCCAATCCACATCGGAGATTCTGCCGCTTTTTGCCTGTTCTTCAATCTGTTTCATTCCCTTTATAAAGCCTGTACCTTTCTGCCTCACATAAAGGTCATCCACATATTTTCGCAAAAGACTATTATACTCTAGGACCATCAGCTTTACCAGAATATCAGGTCGTATTGTGTTGAATCCGGCAACTCTCGCCATCCTTCTCCGCAGATCAAATGTATTTAAGAACCTTTTCAATTGTCTAGGATTCCCATTCAGGAAAAAAGACATAATGGGAATAATAGGTAGAAAACCTTCAACAGTTCCAAATTGCGAACCGGCATTTTCTTGCTTTATTCTTGAGAGGTCATATTTACTATGCTTATCTTTTTTCCTGAAATCAAGATATTTCTTGTGAATCGTTGAGAACTGATTTTCATTTTCCATCTTACTACACAAAAGCAGTGTCACGTAGGTTTCTTGTTCCGAGAAAGATAACCGTGGCAGTTTATAGGGAAGCTGTATAAGCTTCTCCAAATAATCTGAGTAAGGGCTAGATATTGTTGTCTTCTCCAAAGGCGCCTTATAACGCTCATGGACCGCATTCTCAATTATTCTGTCATCAGCACCTATGATGAATGCTGTGCGTTTTACGTTTAAGAACAATTTAACGGCTTCAAGGCATTGTATAATACGATCAGAAGCGCAACGGTCCAAATCATCAATATACACAACCACAGAGCGGTAATCAGCGACCTCTAATATTTTTTCAAAATCAGTCCTAAATCTGTCGATAAACTTAGAGGCGTTCGCTTGCTTTACTTCTTCTTGAAGAAGAACCTGATCTTCCTCGCTTATCTCCTTCCACTCTTCCTCTGAAGGCAGTAAATCTTTTATATCCTTAGGAATTATTTTATTCACAAGCTTTTTAAGAATTTAAGTTTCGCAAGTGATTTAAGCCGCCAATTGTAGGGCCTCGAAGGCTCGTCGGACGGCATTGAGTTCTTTGTTATTGTTGTTAATGATGGCACGCATCATCTCGTCCTGGTCGAAGTTGAAG
>Ga0256407_10012390_pt1 | contig 11606 bp, 14 predicted proteins | sample RumenRJG_04DNA_FD_193489 | JGI IMG/M metagenome (GOLD analysis project Ga0256407, IMG submission 193489) | Bovine rumen microbial communities from Lethbridge, Alberta, Canada - RJG_04 | ecosystem: Host-associated > Mammals > Digestive system > Stomach > Rumen | place: Canada: Alberta... | reverse complement strand
ATTCTTCGTGACGTTTTCATCAGGAAGATCAAGGATTTGCTGCAAAGTCTTAAAGCCCATGTTGAAGTAGCCGTTCTTCCCGATATCGTTCAGTCGTTTTCTTGCAAGCATGACGATATTGAGAAGAGTATCTGCCGCATTGTCTGAAAGCGAGAAGTAAGTTTTGGGCAGAATCGAGAAATACTGGAGCGCGAAAACTTCCCAGTTGATTCGTTTGTTCAGGTAGATTTCAACGATTCCGTTTTTGATGTGCGCACCTGTAAAGAGGACTTCGATGCCGCTGTCGGTAATCTGCTTCATGTCCTTCTTGTCGCGGACTATACCCTCGATCTTTATGCTGGTAAGAGGGTTCTTAGCCTGGTTGAATGCTTGACGGGCAGTTCGCAATGTCTTGTAACATCCGAGGTCTACGAAGTCTTCAAGCGGGAACTTGATGCTTATGTCGCGGTCAAGGTTCTCAGTGACATTCTCCTTACTGAGCTTTACCAGCGTGTAGGTAAGGATCTTCTTGAGAGGTTTGTTTGCCTTTGTAAAAAGGTCGATGTTATCAAGGTGAATCGTTGTTTCTGTGTTGTCGGTTGAGTACTTGACCCTCTGGCTCAGGTCTTTTGAGGTTCCTTCCGGAGGAGTAAAGAATTCGAGCTGGCTTGAATGACTGTTATGTTCCAGTCGGTTTGCAAAGTTCTCAAGGTTTCCGGCATGGCTTACAACGTTAATCATTGTATTTGAAGCCGGGCTGTTCGGAAAACTGAAGTATTTGCTTTCGTCCTCGTAGCTTTTGAGATCTCCCTTTTTGGTCGTTGCGGGTAAGGTAGTTTTATTTTCGTCCATGGTCTTTTATGCTCCTAGTAAAGACCTATATCAGAGAAATGGACAAGCCCTTTTTTCTCCTGCTGCTCAAGATACTTGATGGCAATCTTGATGCCTTTTGAAAGCGATACTCCGTGTTTCATGAAATATGCTTTAAGGGTTTCCCGCTCTTTCTCTGTCGTGCGTACGACAATCTGAGTTGCCTTAATTGTTTTTGAGACAGGAATGTCATCTTCAATGTTGATATCTGATGTGTCAAAGTCAGATTCTATGTTTGATGTCGGATCAATTTCTGTAACGGCTTCTTCTTGAACAGCTGATGGTGTTGGGGAAACAGGTGTTGTGGCTTCAACTGGTGCTGTTCCTCCGATAGGCTTGTTAAAGCTGTTCAAGAAGTCCATGTCCAAATTGTTTTTTGCTGGCTGTACTTTCTGCATTTTTATCTCCCTGCCCTATTTGAGTGCTTCTGCAATCTGAGAAAGAGCTTCCAGTGTGTCTTTTTTTGTGCCTGCCATGGCCTGCACTGGAACTGAAGTTGTCTGGGCTTTCCTGAAGCCAGTGTCTGTCGGAATAACGAAAATCTCAAATCCGCTAGGTTCAAGTGTCTTGTACTGGGCGACCAGATCACGGCACTGAGCGATTGCGTTGTTGTTCTCGTTCAGAACGAGTTTCTTAAGATAAGGCTTTCCTGTAACGCTTACGCCATAACAGTTGTCATAGCGTTTTTTCATGGCCTCAAGGTTTGTCTTGAAAGTCTTAAGTCCGTCATAGCTGAAGCGGTCAAGTTTAAGGACGTTGATCACTTCGTCGCTTGCGATAAAGCAGCTTTCCTCAAGGGCTCCGAATGCAGGGGAAGTATCGATTACGCAGTAGTCGAACGCCGCTGAAAGTTCGTTTTTAAGCTGGGCGAGCTTGAACTGCTCTTTCTGTGCGATTGTTTCCTGGTAGGTCCTGAGGCCGCCGTCAATTCCTGCTGTCGGAATGATGAAGAGATTCTCAACCTGAGTCGGCTGGATTACGTCTTTGATTGTGCACTTGTCTGAGAGCACGTCTGAAAGTTCATATTCGAGTTTAGGGAGGTTCATCCAGTCGGTGGTATTTCCCTGAGGATCGGCATCGATTAAGATTGTGCGTCCAAGCTTTGCAAGTTCTACGGCTACAGAAACTGAAACAGAAGTTTTTCCGGTGCCACCTTTCTGAATGGCAAATGTGTAAGTTTTCATTTTTTATCCCACCCCAATATTCTAAACCTTGTTTATACGTTATATACATTATAGATTATGTATTAGCAAAATGCAAGACAAAATAAACAAAGTATTGTAAAAAGATATACGAAAAATATACAAGATATAAACAAAGTATATAAAAAAGTAATACGTAAAATCGTCAAAATCAGTCTTTTCACGCGTGTCGGTACGGAATATTTAATTCTGGAAGCATTTAATTTTCTGTTTTTTTCTAACTCATTATGATGTATATGAAAACACTAGACAAAATAGATACAATTAATACAAACACTATGCAAAGAATAGACAAATAATATACAAAGACTATGCAAAATTGACAAAGTTAATACGAGAGATGGAAAAGAAAAAGCCAGGATGAGAATGCCTGCCAAATTTCAGCCAAAACATTGGAAGGCCTGAAACATCTTGTTGTTGCGGAAGTAAGCCGAAATTATGATGCATATAAATAGCTGAAAGCGACAGGTGGTAGGGAGTGTCCTTGATTGATTAAAAAAAATATGAGTTCGCTCAGCGAAGTTAAGTCTTATTTCTTAATAAACGCTTTTCTCCCAGAAATCAAGTTTGCGACACATAACTGGAACAGTAACTTCAAGTTTTTTATACTGAAAAAAATAAATTCAGGAGTCCATTATAAAATTTTTCCTACAAACACAATGTTTACGGTAAAAGACAAGATAAATGACGGAAGTTTTGCTCCATTAAAAGACGGATTTGCTGGAAAAAAAATTGAACTTTTAACTGACAGCTACACCAGAAGGAAGCGGGGAGTCGGTTTCTCCTACAGTCTTACCAGAAAGGGTATAGATACTTTTTTTGGGGATGAAGGGCAGCAGTATGAAGCTGAAGAAGTTGCCTCAACAGAACTGGATAACATTAAGCAGTTTTTAGTTGAATTTTCTCTTGTTTATGAAAACCACAATATCCCGATAAATGTAAAAAGACGGCCTATGAATAACGTAGAAGAACAGTTCTCCTCTTTACCATTCGTTAAAAAAGTCCAGAAGGTAATTCCAGATAATTACGACCGCTATATTTTTTACAATTGCTGTAAGGACTTTGTCTTATATTCTTCAAGCTCTTCCTTAATGAAAACTCTCGAAGATATTTACGGCCAGGGAAACACTTATTTTAAAAAGATTCATGAGTTTAAGGATGAAAAAACATTCCTGCTACAGGAAGGCTTTCTGGTTCTCGAAAAAAATGAAAACATCAATAAAACCGCACTTTGTCCTTCTGACAGAGCCTTTAGACTCATTTATGGAAAGAATGCAGATTTGTTTGTAAAATCTGACTCGATGAATAATCTGATTGAGCCTGCAAAGCTCAAGGCAAAAGAGCTTTATTATCCAGAGTCTATTGTCAGCCAGATTGATATGCTCAAAAATTCTCTGGACAATAAAAATCTTACCGCTATGCAAAAACGCCTGGAAGCAAAAGGGCTTCCAAAAGGAATTGCTGTTTTACTCTATGGTGCCGCCGGAACTGGTAAAACAGAAAGTGTTTATCAGATTGCTAAGGCAACAAACCGCAGAATCTATCATGTTGATATTTCTGAGACAAAGTCTATGTGGTTCGGGGAAAGTGAAAAACTGATAAAGCGGGTCTTCGTAAATTACAGAAATCTTTGCACAGCCTGTGAACGCCGCTTTCTTTTTAAGATTAAGTTTGAAAAGCCGGGCCTTAAGGAACGCTGTCTTATCTGGAAGTGCAAGCTGCCACTCCTATCTGAAGAGGACGTAGAAACCTTGGCCCGCAAATATGATTTCAGCGGCGGTGAAATCGACAATATTGTCCGCAAGTGTGAAATCGATGAAATTATTAAAGGAAGTGTCCCGGAATTCTCCGAAATCATGGAACTTTGCAAAAATGAACGCCTGGCAAAAGATGAAGAAAGAACAATGGGTTTTTGTCTTAGCTGATGTATAAAGAAAATAAGGTGTTTGTAGAATGAAGATTCTTAATTTTTCGAAAAAGGAAAAACTCGTAACCGATGAAGACTTTGATAAAAAGTACAAAATAGTCTTTATTGACCATTTTGATGACAATGTTGCTCACATTTATGAAATTAACGATGACTCCTACAATAGAGTTTTATTCACCTTTCCCGGGGAATACACAGAAAAGGATATCCACGTATATTCCTTTTCATCCGGTGTAAAAGAACTCTGCATAAAAAAACAAATTTCAATTTATTTTGAAAAAGAAGTTCCCAAAAATCGCCGGGATTTTATTGGTTATCTGAAAAAAGCAAACTGCTCGGATATTATTATTGATGGCTTTGTCGCCTGTACTGCTCCAGATATTAATAACGACATAGCCCCAAGACCGAAATCCAAAAGGGTGTATGATTCTTCCGGGAAATTGCTTTTTTAGGTTATATGGACTTGAAACGGAGATATACATGGAAGCCGCACGTTGAGATAATATGCTCGCCCAAGCAAAAAAGTGAGCAACAAATTTTTGTAAGATTGCCGGCCAAACGGAATTTCCGCGACCTTACAAAAATTTGTTGCCTGTCCAAGCGCAAAGTCAGCAAAATTACGTTTGTAATGTGCTCGCCCAAGCAAAAAGTGAGCACCAAACATTTGCAAGATTGCCGGCCAAACGGAATTTCCGCGACCTTACAAAAATTTGTTGCTTGTCCAAACGCAAAGTCAGCGATCTTACAAATGTAATTTGCCAAAAATATCGGAATGACACAACCTGATTCTCCTGGCTCATAGAAATCGGATAAATTCAAGCACAAGTTTAATGATTTATCAGTTCCCATGTGCTATTATTATGAGGGTGAAAAATGAGCAGATTTGAAAATATTGCGGTTTTTGAAGATACCGTTTCCGTTTGCGAGAAATCTTCACGGTTGATTGAAAGCATAAAGGCTTCCCGGAAAACTCAGATATTTATTGGAGAAGGGGAGCTGCTTTCTGATGCGAACAAGGCTCCACGATTTGAAAAAGAAGCTGAAATCATAATCTCAAAGAAGCGAACTTTTGAAGCGGCTCAGGCCTATGCAAAGCTTGGAGAAAAAGTTGCTGTATTGAATTTTGCCTCAAGCACAAATCCTGGTGGTGGGGTTGTGAATGGGGCAGGGGCACAGGAAGAATGTCTTTGCCGTGTCTCAACACTTTATTTCACGCTGGACACGGACGAAAACTGGAAGAGATTCTATTCGCCTCACAGAAAGGCTCGAACTCCATTGCATAACGATGACATTCTCTACACAAAAAATATCACGGTTTTCAAGAGCGACACGACTTCTCCCAAATTACTTCCCGAAAATGAATGGTATGATGTTGATGTCATTACTTGCGCAGCTCCAAATCTTCGTGAGAATCCGAGCAACCGTTACAATTCAGGGGATGGCAACCAACGGCTCATTTTGAATAATGAAGAGCTTTATCCCCTGCACGAAAAGCGTGATTCTCGTATTTTTGATGCAGCTGCCTCCCAGAATGTTGATGTGCTTGTCCTTGGGGCTTTTGGTTGCGGTGCTTTTATGAACGACCCGAAAGTAGTAGCAAAAGTAATGCTCAGCCTTGCAAAAAAATACGCACATTCCTTCACGACTATCGAATTTGCGGTTTATTGCCCACCTTACGATGACTCAAACTACAGGGCATTTATGGAGCTGCAATAAGACAAAGACTAACACCCTATTATACTTTTAAGGGGTGTTAGCAGGTGATAGCATGATAGTAAGAAGTGCTATCAGAAAGGCCTCTATTTCAGGCATCTTCGTGAGCTGTACGATGCTAACGAGCTTACGAATGCAATCAATATTTAATTCTATATCAGTTTGAAGCTGCAAATCTGGGGCACCGGTTGAAGTTCTTCGGGATGGATTCCGGTGCTTTTTTTATGATAAGAAAATGGAGACATAACTATGGATAAACAAATTGATTACAATGGGCTTCCGTATTGGATTATGGAATACTGCGCACATATGCAAAAAATAGGAAAACTTACAGACTCGTTATATACGGACGATTTTGAATACGGGGACTGGCAGAAAATTCTTCCTGAAGAATGGTTAGATGAAGCAAGAAAAGCCGGGGATGTAATTGAAATGCATTATATTTCTGGCCAGGGCTCCGACTTCTGGATTACTCTTGCAAAAAACACAGAGAATCTTCCATTAATCATTGACTGGGATGAAGCTGTAAGACTTTCTAAGATGAAAAGATTTTATCAGGCAAGATGGTATTTTAATGATATGTATAGCAGGGCTGATAAGGAGCAAAAAACTTTTCTTGAAAAGAATAAAGACAAAATATTTTTCCTGCTTGGCCTGGCAGGAAGTTGGCATAGTTTTGTAGAAAGAATAAATCTGAATAATCTCTACGAATCCCTGAAATGGGCTGGCGTAATGTAACAAGAAAACGGACGCTAAAGATGTTTATTTAAATTAAACTACAACTTTAATGATTTTTATTTGCCAATATATTACACTGAATCTACAAAACACAAATTAAAGCCGCTGGCCCTATGATGACAGGTTTACCACAAACCTGTCAAACGGGGATGTCAAGGCCAAAGAGCGAAGCGTGCCTTGACATTCACGTAAGTACGAGCGCCGTGTCTCATAGGTTTTCAAACCTGAGGCAAAAACCCAGTGCGCCGTTGGCGTAAAAATATCTTTTATGAAAGGAGTGCGTAATGAGCACGGACACATTTGACATTACAAAATTATCTCGTGCGATGATTGGCAAAAAGAGATGCTATTCGACAATTATGCGCACACCTTGGATTCATGGCTTGCCTGTTACAAGCATAAAAGATAATGGAGTTTTTGTTTTAAGGAAGGAGAACTATGAGGACCGTAACCATTCAAAGGCCGGTTGTTGACCTAAAGGCAACTGGCGCACAAATTAAATCACTCAGAATCAGAAGCGGGTACACTGTACACGATATTCAGGCAATTTTCGGCTTTGAATATCCTCAGGCGGTGTATGCATGGGATAGGGAGCGACGGCTGAAAGCCGGCAAAATGCTCCGGTGGAGCATTTTGAGCGAGTCTCCGAGCAGCTGTGCTGCGAAGGGTGGAAAATCAATTCCAACAATCGACAACTTGCTGGTGCTTGCTCACTTGTTTGACAAGGCAGTCGAAGAGATTGTAATTCAGCGCATGACAGAAATTGGAGTTTCATGCGTTTCGGACAAGGTTGAGAAGCTTTGTAACAAGAACTGTGACGATTGCAAACTGCGTCTGAGTGCCTGATCTTTTCTGTCTGTAAGCCTTCAAATTAATGGTTTACAGACAGACTAAACTCCCAATCATAAAATCAAATCATCACTACAAAAATTAATTTGGGTACCGTTACGCCCTTATTATATTCAGAGGAAATATCATGAGAAAATTAGCAAGTGTCCAGACTATCTGGGACGTGCAGCCGATAGAAGGGGCTGACAGGATAGAAGTCGTATCCGTTTTGGGATGGAATCGAGCCGTTTGATGGCGTAGCATGGAAAACCGGCGATATCGTAAGCGAGCAGCTTGGCGTAAAGAAATGGGAAGTTGCAGAAATCGCTACCGGAAGCGGACGAGTTATTGGGGACTTTCCTCACGGCATTCCAAAGACCGATGAAATCCGAGTTCAGGCAGAACCGGGCTTAATCGATGAGTTTAAGGGTGTTCCGTATTACATTTCAACCAAGATGGATGGAACCAGCGTGACTATGTATCTGATTGACGGCGATTTTGGAGTCTGCTCAAGGAATTATGAGATTGGCGATGACGAAACAAGTCCTGCATGGAAGTTCGTTCACAAGCACAATGTTCAGGAAAAAATTAAGAAGGGCGCTGAGGCTCTCGGTTTGAAGAACGTTGCGGTTCAGGGGGAGTTCTGCGGAGAAGGAATCCAGAAAAATCCGCTTAAACTTGTGACGGCCGAATGGTACGTTTTTACTTTGCGGGATATGGACAAGGGCAAGCGACTTGGTCTTAAGGATATGCAGACTTTCTGCGAGGCTGCTGGATTGAACATGGTTCCTGTGGAAGAAACTGGAGATCAGCTTCCTTACAAAACTGTTGAGGAATTTATCGAAAGGGCAAAGGGAAAGTACGCCAGCGGAAATCACAAGGAAGGAATTGTAATCAGGCCGATTAAGCCGGTTTACAGCAAGATTCTTGAAGGTCCGCTTTCAATGAAGGTGATTAACAACGATTACCTTTTGAAGCAGAAATAAAAGAAAGAGGGGGCTACAAAATGAACTACAAGAGATTTCTATTTGACTTCATGTAGATAACTAATCTGTATGGAGGATTAAATGAGTAGAAGTTACAAAAAGCACATGGGTGGTTCTTACCGTGGAGGTTCTGATAAGTATTCTCGGTCTGTTTATCATCGAAGTAAAAGACGGTCAGACAAGAAGTATTGTTACGAACTTTGTAAAAAGTATGAAGTAAAACAGATTTTTGAGAGAGAATCCAATTTTTGTTTAGACTGCATGCTTTACACCGAAGAACTGTGTTCTGGAGATTGGGCTTATTGCCCATATCAAACTATTGATGATTTACCAACAGATAAAATCGTTTCCGTTGTGGATTATTCATGTGAATATTCAGATAGATGGTCATGGGCTAGTGATGGTGGAAGTTTTTTGATGGAAACAGAATCCAGTTTACGACGCAAATTCAATTCAGAACTATTTGGATTTGAAAGTAGCTGGAGACATAAACCTCAAAATATCTGGCAGCGTTACCAGACAGCAATTAAGAATAAACCGCATTATTCTTACGATTTTGTTGATATGATTGTTTCAAAGAACTTGCCTAAAAGACAGTTTCGGACTTGTGAAGAGTTAGTAGTCTGGTTTAAAGAAAATCAGAAATACTGACAAAAATTGAGAATTCATAACAAAATGACTACAATAGAAACGATGAACCGAGCAAAACTTCACGAATCCATAATCAATAATTCTCAGATGACTTTTGCACGAAGCGGAGGTAACGGCGGCCAGAACGTAAACAAGGTGAATACCAAAGTTCATCTGGTTATTCCTGTTACCTCTCTCGGCGGGCTTACAGATGCGGAACTTGTTCGCCTTCGTTCAAAACTTGCTGCCATCATAAACAAAGAAGACTGTCTTTTTCTTGATGTTGATGACGAGCGTTATCAGGAACGAAACCGAGAAATTGCGCTTTTCCGGCTTGAAGCGCGGATTGTCCAGGCTCTGGTTATTCCGAAAAAGAGAATCAAAACAAAGCCAACTCGTGCCAGCAAGGAACGGAAATTGAAGCTGAAGAAAATCCGGAGCGAGATAAAGAAAAACCGGGGAAAGGTTTTTTGACTTAATCCGTGTGAATCCAGGAAAGATTTTTCAGAAATATAAACAGGATGGCAAAAAGAAGCAGAAATGAAACAGAATAATATTCCACAACAGACACATTTTATTGGTGTTCTTTTACCAGAAGATATAACTCTTACACTCGAAGACTGTCGTCGTTATATGAGGGAAGCTTACGGATGCAAAAGTGGTCATGGGACTCCAATTCATGTAACTTTGGTTCCGCCTTTCAGATTGCAGGAAGAATATTCAACAGCAGATTTGGTTCGTGCAATCGAAAAGAATGTATTATCTAAAGGCTTGGGTTTTACAGCTCATATTGATAATTTCGACGCTTTTGGTGACAGGACTCTTTTTGCAAATGTTATTGCAAATGATTCGTGGACACGCCTCCGGGATGAAACAGTAAAGGCTGTTTTAAACGCTTGTCCCGGATGTACTAAGAAAGATCAGCGTCCTTTCAAAACTCATGCTACAGTTGCGAATCGGGATATTCCGGCGGGTGTTATGACTGATGCACTGCAGGTAATGAATGAAATGCAGCTGGTTGAAGACTTCCCGGTAGATAATATCACTATTTTTGAACGGAAAGGCAGCCGATGGGAAGCAGTGGTAACACTGGGACTTGGAGACGGAAAATAATGGGAATGCGAAGATTATTTATCATATGCAGGCACGCGATATGGCTTTGGAACTGGGGTTGGTAGAAAATCAGGATTTTTGGATTTACGCTTGTTTGATAAATTGTATCAGAACGAAGATTCTTTTATAGAACTTACAGACTCTGAAAAGATAATTGAGTTGTTAAAAGAAAGTCCGAAATCTCCTACGGCGGTTTTTAAGCTTTCGATATAATATAGCTTCTGTGCCTGTTTCTTAGTATAATGAGCCTATGTCATCCCTCTTAATTGGCACCAGCGGATATGATTACCCCGAATGGAAGGGAGTTTTCTATCCGCAGGATTTGAAACGTAAAGATTTTCTCAGTTACTATGCGACACAGTTCAATGCTCTGGAACTGAACAATACGTTTTACAACATGCCGACAGCTGCGCGTCTTTGTTCATTTTATGAACGAAGTGAAGGAAAGCTCCAGTTCAGCGTAAAGGCAAACAGGCTTCTGACACATGAAATCGATTCAACCTGGCAGACGGCTGCAGAGGATTTCAAAATCTCGCTGACACCTCTTCAGGAAAAGGGTGCGCTTTCTGCAGTGCTTTTCCAGCTGCCGGAAAGCTTTCATTACACAAACGACAACCGTATTTACCTTGCAAACCTGATTCAGAAGTTTGAAGGATTCCCGACTTTGATAGAATTCCGTCACCGCGAATGGATCAAGGAAAGTGTTTTTGAAGGACTCGAAAAACGGAACGCCGGAATCGTCTTCTGTGATATGCCTTTGTGCCGTAAGGCACAAACGTCAATAACTTCCAATTACGCAAACGGAGCGGAGCGACGTTTGCCACAGCTTAAGAATCTTCCAGATGGCATTGTGACGAACACGCCATTTATTGGAATCAATGCGTACATCCGTCTGCACGGACGAAACGCAAATGCCTGGTATTCAACTAGTGGGGGTCCCAATGGCAGTGCTCGCTATTGCTATGATTACTCAGATAATGAATTGTCTCAGTTTGTTCCTATAATAAAGGCAGCGGTCAAGGAAGGAAAGAAAGTCCAAGTGTACTTTAACAATCATCCCAACGGCAGCGGAGCTAAGAACGGGCTGGAGCTGAAAGAGATGATTTCGAGCTAACAGTTTCATTCTTTGTTAACATTTTGTTCGGGCTTTGTCTTAGTTACACATTCCCCGCAAAAACATATTCCAGCTGCTCCATGGCAAGGTCAACCAGACGCTTTATCTTGCTTATCGGTGTGGGCTCGCTGTCCGTAAACTTAAAGCGCGGAAAAAATCTTGTGATGTGAAGCGGAATCTTTTTGCCAGACTCTTTTTCCAGACCGGCGACCCAGGCGGAGAGGGAGCGCATTTCTTCTTCGCTGTCGTTCTTTCCGGGGATTATCAAAGTTGTCAGCTCCACATGACTTGTCTCAAGTGCGCTTCGGATAAAGGTTTTTGTCATCTGCAAGTCACCACCGATAAAGTCCTTGTAAAAATCTTCGGAAAAGGATTTAAGGTCAATGTTCATCGCGTCAATGTAGGGTTTTATCTCTTGCAAAACTTTTAGGCTTGCCGTTCCGTTTGTGACCAGAACGTTTTTCATTCCGGCTTCCTTGCAAAGCATGGCGGTGTCGCGGACACAT
>Ga0256407_10012386_pt1 | contig 11610 bp, 9 predicted proteins | sample RumenRJG_04DNA_FD_193489 | JGI IMG/M metagenome (GOLD analysis project Ga0256407, IMG submission 193489) | Bovine rumen microbial communities from Lethbridge, Alberta, Canada - RJG_04 | ecosystem: Host-associated > Mammals > Digestive system > Stomach > Rumen | place: Canada: Alberta | collected... | reverse complement strand
GCACCGGACCAGACAGGAGGGAGCGGACATGGATTTCGGTCATATCTCAGTCCTTCTGAATGAAACGGTGGAAAGCCTGAACATCCGTCCCGACGGGATCTACGTGGACGGGACACTGGGCGGCGGAGGCCACGCGTACCATGTGGCGGAGCGGCTGACCGGGGGCGGGCGGCTGATCGGGATCGATCAGGACGCGGACGCCATCGCGGCGGCGACGGAACGGCTGAAGCCCTTTGCGGACCGGGTCAGCATCGTCCGCGACAATTACGTCAATATAAAGAGCGTGCTCTCGGGACTCGGGATCACCGAAGAAGAGAAAGCAGTCGACGGCATCTATCTGGACCTGGGAGTTTCATCCTGGCAGCTGGACAACGCGGAGCGGGGATTCAGCTACATGGAGGACGCACCGCTGGACATGCGGATGGACCGGAGGCAGACACAGACCGCTGCGGATCTCGTCAATCCCGCGACGGAACAGGAGCTTTTCCGGATCATCCGGGATTACGGCGAAGACCGGTTCGCGAAGAACATTGCAAAGCATATCGTACAGGCGAGGGAACGGAAGCCTGTTGAGACAACGAAGGAACTGGCGGATATCATCCGCGGAGCGATCCCGATGAAGGTGCAGGTCACCGGCGGCCATCCGGCCATGCGGACCTTCCAGGCGATCCGGATCGCGCTGAACGAAGAGCTTACGGTGCTGGAAAATTCCATCGATACGATGATACGGCTCCTGAAGCCGGGCGGAAGGCTTTCCATCATCACCTTCCACTCGCTGGAAGACAGGATCGTGAAGAACGGGTTCAGGAGAAACGAGCATCCCTGCATCTGCCCGCCGGGTTTTCCGGTGTGTGTCTGCGGAAGGGAGAGTCTCGGGACCGTGATCACGAAGAAGCCCATCCTTCCGACGGAAGAGGAGATCCGGGAGAATTCCCGGTCCCACAGCGCAAAGCTGAGAGTGTTTGAACGGGCCTGAAGCCCGGGAAAGCGTGTCAGAACGGGGCGGAAAGCCCGGAAAGAAGTGTTTTACGGGTGAAAGCCCGGGGAGATATGAAAAAGAGCAGTTGCCGGAAGCCATAAGCGCGGAAGGCAGGGGGGAGCAGTCAATGAGCAGAGCAGCAGTACGGACCGTGAGAAGAGCGGCGGCAGTGAGAACGAACCGCAGCTCCATGGATGCGTATACCTACGGAACCGCGGCACGGGAGGTCGCGCCGTCCTACGAGGAAGTGCAGCGGAGAGAGCGCCGTCTTGAACAGCGCAGAAGAGTTCGCACCGCGAAGAGAAGACAGCAGGAAGCAGCCCGTATGGACCTTCCTTATCTTATGATGTTCATTGTTGCCACTGTCGCGGCCCTGCTGATCTGCTGCAGCTATATCCGTGTGCAGTCCGAGATCGCGGGAAGCATTCACCAGATCTCTGCTTTAGAGCAGGAACTTGAGAGAATGCGCAGCGAGAATGACGCGCTGGAGACCCGCATCAACACCAGCATCGACCTCGACCACATCTATGACGTCGCAGTCAGCGAGCTTGGAATGGTGAGCGCAAACCGCGGACAGATCATCCGCTATAAAAACACGGAAAGTGAGTATGTGAGACAGTATGAAGACATCCCCGGACAGGCGCCGAGAGGGAAGGCCCGCAGATAATTCCGGGAACCCTAACGCTGCAGGACCCGGACTGCGGACATATATGCGAGAAAAGCTGGCAGTCACCACTCTGGTGATCATGCTGGCTTTGTTTGCGTTGATATTCCGCATCTGGTACATTCAGGACCACTTCGGAGAGGAGTACAACCAGCGCGTTCTGGCGCAGCAGCAGTACGATTCCCGGATCATTCCCTACCGCCGCGGCGATATCGTGGACCGGAACGGCACCTTCCTCGCCACCACTAACAAGGTCTACACGCTGATCCTGGATCCCTACATCATCAACCAGGATCAGGATAAGTACCTGGAGCCCACGGTCACGCTGCTCAGCGAGGTCTTCGGCTACAGCCAGGACGACCTTCGGAAGATCATCGCGGACCGCAGCGATTCCCGCTATGTCCGCTACGCGAAAAACCTGACCTACGACCAGAAGACGCAGTTTGAAAGCCGGATGAAGGAGATGAACGACGGATTCCGGAAGGAGGCGGTGCAGCAGCGGGTCAACGGCGCATGGTTCGAAGACGCCTACATCCGTTCCTATCCCCAGGGGGCCCTGGGCTGCAATGTCATCGGCTTCTCCCAGAGTGAGGGAGCCGAGGGATCCGGCGGCATCGAGCAGTACTACAACAGCCAGCTGGTGGGAACGGCAGGCAGAGAGTACGGCTATCTGAACGACGAGGCGAACCTGGAGCGCGTCATCAAGCCGGCGGCGGACGGCAACACGGTGGTCTCCACCATCGACGTCCGGGTACAGAGCATCATTGAGCGTCACATCGCGGCCTTTGAGGCGGAGATGGGCGGAAACAATACCTGCGTCATCGTTATGAACCCGAAGAACGGCGAGATCCTCGGCATGGCGACGAACCACCGGTTCGATCTGAACGATCCCAGAAATCTGGACGCCTACTTCACGCCGGAGCAGCAGGCTGCGATGACGGACGAGCAGCGCTTTGAGGCATGGAACCTGCTCTGGCGCAACTTCTGTGTCAGCGACACCTACGAGCCGGGTTCCACTTCGAAGATATTCACAGTGGCGGCAGGCCTGGAGAACGGCACCATCAACGGGACCGAAGTCTACAACTGCGGCGGCTCCCTGGAAGTCGGCGGATGGCCCATCCACTGCGCGAAGAGGATCGGCCACGGTCCTCTGGACGTTACCGAGAGTATCATGCAGTCCTGCAATGTCGCCATGATGCGTATCGTCCAGGGCCTCGGAAAAGAGAGGTTCGCCCAGATGCAGCGCCTGTTCGGCTTCGGAAGTTCCACCGGAATCGATCTTCCCGCGGAGGCGGACACCACCAACCTGATCTATCCTGTCGACAAGATGGGTTCGGCAGATCTGGCGACGAACTCCTTCGGCCAGAACTACAACTGCACCATGGTCCAGATGGCGGCAGCATTCTGCTCCGCGATCAACGGCGGAAACTATTATCAGCCCCATGTGGTGAAGCAGATCCTGAACGCCCAGGGCTCGGTCCTCCGTGACATCCAGCCGGAGCTGATGCGTGAGACCTGTTCTGCGGAGACCTCCGCATTCCTGCGGAACGCGCTGCACCGCACGGTTTCTGAAGGAACCGGAAAGGCTGCCGGCGTCGCGGGCTACGACATCGGCGGAAAGACCGGTACCGCGGAGAAATACCCGCGTTCTGAGCACAATTACCTGGTTTCCTTCTGCGGTTTCGCACCGACGGATGATCCGCAGGTCCTCTGCTACGTCATTGTCGACACGCCCCACACCGCGGACCAGCCGCACAGTACCTTTGCCAGCGGCATTTTCCACAACATCATGGAAGAACTTCTTCCTTATCTGAACGTTTTCCCGAACACCCCGGTGGAGGATCCCGGCGTCAACGAGGCCGGCGCGCCCCTTTCCGAGGGAATCAACGACAACAGCAATCTTCCGGTTCCGGCTGAGACCCGCCCGGCAGTGATCTTCGACGACGAAGAGTCGGTGGATCCGGCCGTCGAGGGCGAGGAGGCTCTGCCCGGAACGCCTGCGGGACAGGAAGCGGCCCCGCAGGAGCCGCCGCCTGAGCCCTCCGGGGAGGAAGCCGCGGCCGATGCCGGCAGCGCGGAGTGACCGGAAATCTGTACAATCAGAGTCATATTGCACAACGAACTTGCGCGCGGCACAGTCTCGCGGTATACTGACTAAAATATGACTAAGTTGACATAAAAGGCGGGAAACATTCTATGCTTACAGATTCCATCATTGCGCTGCTCATATCCTTCGTGGTCTGTGCAGCGCTTTGCCCTGTTATGATCCCTGTGCTGCACCGCATGAAATTCGGCCAGCAGGTCCGGGACGACGGTCCCCAGGCCCACCTGAAGAAGCAGGGAACGCCGACCATGGGCGGCATCATGATCGTGATCGCGGTTATTGCGGGAACACTGCCCTTCGTGGTGAAGCACCCCCTGGTGCGGCCGGTGCTGATCTTCACCGTGGTCTACGGCTTCATCGGTTTTCTCGATGATTACCTGAAGATCCGGAAAAAGCAGTCTGAGGGACTCAGCGTGAAGCAGAAGCTGGTGATGCAGCTCATAGCCACCGGCCTTCTGGCGGTCTGGCTCTACAGACATCCGCAGGCGGGAAGCGGGATGCTGATCCCCTTCACCGGCGGACTGAAGGACGGCATGTTCCTTAAACTCGGCATCCTGTATATTCCGGCGGTCTTCTTTATCGTCCTCGGGACGGACAACGGCGTGAACTTTACGGACGGCCTGGACGGGCTCTGTTCCTCCGTCACCGTCGCGTTTTCCCTGTTCTTCCTGGCGGCGGCCGTGAAGGAGGGCATTCCGGCGGCGCCTGTGGCGGGCGCAGTGATCGGAGCACTGCTCGGCTTTCTTCTGTTCAACTGCTATCCGGCGAAGGTCTTTATGGGAGACACCGGTTCCCTGGCGCTGGGCGGATACGCGGCGTCCCTGGCGCTGGTCATGCAGATGCCGCTGTTTATCGTGATCGTCGGTTTTATCTACCTCGCCGAGGTGCTTTCGGTCATGATCCAGGTCGGCTATTTCAAGAAGACCCACGGAAAGCGGATCTTCCGGATGGCGCCGATCCACCATCATTTTGAACTTGGCGGATGGTCGGAGACGCGGGTCGTGACCGTGTTCACGACGGTCACGGTCATTCTTTCCCTGATCGCGTGGCTGGGACTTCAGTGAGGCTGACGGCGCGGAGAGAACGAAAAAGCGCGGAAGCGTCATAAGAACACGGAAGTGCCGGAAGAGCAAAGAAGCGTCATAAGAACACGGGAAGTAAAAATAATAGAGAAAAACACACAGAATTTCCACGGGAGGGTTTTGGAGATGAGTGAGAGAATTATGGTTGCAGGCGCAGGCAGAAGCGGGATCGCGGCCGCGAACCTGATCCTTGAGACCGGCGGGCAGGTGTTCCTGTACGACGGAAATGAGAAGCTGGACGTGCAGGCGCTTCGGGAGAAATTCCCGGAGGACGCGAAGATCACGATCAAGACCGGCGCGCTGGAGAAGCCGGATCTCAACGGCGTCCAGATCTGCGTGATGAGCCCGGGCATCGATCTGGAGATGCCCTTCGTAAAGATGCTCACAGACAACAAGATCCAGCTCTGGAGCGAGATCGAGCTGGGATATCAGGTCGCTAAGGGACAGCTGATCGCGATCACGGGAACCAACGGAAAGACCACCACCACTGCGCTGACCGGAGAGATCATGGCGAATGCCTTCGGCGCGGAAAATGAGTTTACGGTCGGAAACATCGGCACCCCCTATGCGGAGAAGGCCCTTCTGACCACGGACAAGTCGGTGACTGTCCTGGAGGCGTCCAGTTTCATGCTGGAGACCATCATCCGCTTCCATCCCCATGTCTCCGCGATTACGAACATCACGCCGGATCACCTGAACCGGCATCATACCATGGACAATTATGCCCGGATCAAAGAGGACATCACCACGAACCAGACGAAGGAAGACTTCATCGTCCTCAATTACGACGATCCGCGGCTTCGTGAGTTCGGCGAGAGCGAGGACTGCCCGGCGACGGTGGTCTTCTTCTCCAGCACGCAGATCCTGGACGACGGCTATGACCTCGAGGACGGCGTGATCATGAAGAAGGTGAAGGGGAAGGCGACGCCGGTCCTGGCGGTGGACGAGCTCCAGATCCTCGGAAAGCACAATCACGAGAACGTCATGACGGCAGTGGCCATCGCCGAGGCTATGAAAGTCCCGATGGACGTGATCCGGAAGACCTGCAGAGAATTCCAGGCGGTGGAGCACCGTATTGAGTTCGTCATGGAGCGCTACGGCGTGAAGTACTACAACGATTCCAAGGGAACCAATCCGGATGCTGCGATCCAGGCCATCAAGGCGATGCCGGGACCGACGATCCTGATCGGCGGCGGCTACGACAAGAAGTCCTCCTACGACGAGTGGATCGAGTCCTTCGACGGAAAAGTCCGTTATCTGGTGCTGATGGGCCAGACCCGCGACGCTATTGCGGACTGCGCGAAGAAGCACGGCTTCACGAACATCATGTACGCGGAAGACATGAAGGAAGCGGTCCAGGTCTGCGCGAGCTATGCCAACGCAGGGGACTACGTCCTGCTTTCCCCGGCCTGCGCGAGCTGGGGCATGTTCAAGGATTTCGAGGAGCGCGGACGCATCTTCAAGGACTGCGTGCGGTCACTTTAAATTCCGGGCTGCCGGGGCGAAGGCCCCGGCCGGAAATGACCCGGCGGATGAGACGAAGATCCACGCAAGAGAATGACCCGGCAGACGAAACGAAGATCCGTGCCGGGAAGTAAGGAAAGGTAAAAAACCGGGAAAGGAGGGCGCATGGCGGAGCAGAAGGCAAAAAAGAAAAAGAAGAGATCGCTGCGGCAGGTCATTTTCGGCGTGCGCCGTCCGGGGGACAAGTGGTTTTACGATTACAGTCTTGTCTTTGCCATCGTGTTCCTCACGGCCGTAGGCCTGGTCATGATCCATTCCTCCAGCTCCTATATGACCCAGATCAACAATCAGGATCCCATGTACCATCTCAGGCGTCAGGGAGTCATCGCCCTGGCGGGATTCTTTCTGATGATCCTGATCTCCCGGATGGATTATCACTGGATGCTCAGATTCGGCGCCCCGCTGTATCTTGTCTCCTGCATCCTCCTGATCTACGCGTCCAGATTCGGGATCATGGTCAACGGAAAGCGGCGCTGGATCCGTTTGCCCGGCGGCGTCAGCTTCCAGCCGACGGAGCTTGCGAAGCTTGCTCTGATTCTCTTGTTTTCCGTTTACTGCGCCAGGAACATAAAACAATTGCGGACCCTGAAGGGGATCATCATCATAGGGGTCATCGATCTTCCGATCTTTTACCTGGTCGCGAAGAACAACCTGAGTTCCGGAATCATCGTCCTCGGTCTTGCCGTCATCATGAGCTTTGTGGCGACGGACATCAAGTGGATCTACGGTGCCGCGCTCGCACTTGTCTCGCTGGTGGTGGTGTTCGCCGCACAAATCAGTGAGGCTCTGGTCAACGCGGGGATCCTGGAAAAGTACCAGCTGAGCCGCATCCTGGTCTGGAAGGCGCCGGAACAGTATCCGCTGGACGGCGGCTATCAGGTCCTTCAGGGACTCTATGCCATAGGCTCCGGCGGCATTATGGGACGGGGACTCGGCGAGAGCATCCAGAAAATGGGAAGTCTTCCGGAGTCGCAGAACGATATGATCTTCGCGATCATCTGCGAAGAACTGGGACTGTTCGGGGCCGTCAGCATCATCCTCGTTTTCCTGTTTGTCATCTACCGATGCATGGTGATCGCGAACGACGCGCCGGATATGTACGGGTCTTTCCTGGTGATCGGCGTCATGTCGCAGATCGCGATGCAGGTCATTTTCAACATTGCGGTGGTCACGAATACCATGCCGAACACCGGCGTGACGCTTCCTTTCATCAGCGCCGGAGGCACATCGATCCTGTTCCTGATGGTGGAGATGGGCATGGTGCTGAGCGTGGCGCACATGATCAAGCTGAACTGAGGGGGACTGCGATGAAGAACAAGATCATCCCGGTCCTCGTTTCAATTATCCTGCTGTTCGCTATCATCCTCGTGACGATCTCTGTCTCGGAGGTCGAGGTGACCGGAAACCGTTATTATACGGCGGAGCAGGTGGAGGAGCTGGTATTCCCGACCCGCGTCTCCAGGAACTGTATGGTCTGTTTTGTGCGGGAGATGCTGGGAAAGAAGCAGGACATTCCGTTTGTCCAGGATTACAAGATCAGCTTCACGTCGCCGACGTCGGTGGAGATCATCCTGTATGAGAAGAGTCTTGTGGGATATGTTTCCTACATGAGCTCCTATATGTATTTTGACAAGGACGGCATTGTGGTCGAGAGCGCGAACCGGGGAATTCCCGGGATCCCGGAGGTGACGGGGCTGCGGTTCGGCAGCATCGTCCTCTACAAACCGCTCCCGGTGGAGAGCGAGAAGATCTTTTCCATGATCCTGAACCTGACGCAGGCTCTCTCCTCCAACGAGATCCCCGTGGACCGGATACGGTACGACCGGGACCTGAACGCAACGCTTCAGATCGGAGGGATCAGCGTCCAGCTCGGCAGCACGCAGGAGATGAACGGAAAGCTGACGCAGCTTAAAAACCTGCTGCCGGAGATCCGGGACAAGCACGGGACGGTGGATCTGTCCGGGTATGATCCGACAGTCAGCAGGCCGCGGTTCTCCCTGCGGGAGACGCCTTAAGAGGGAAAACTGCACAGTGTTTTCTTAACGGAATTGTAATATTTATATTTTCCGGACACTTGCGCTTTGCAGGGAAAAAAAGTATGATATAGCCTAGAATGAGGATAGTATGGCGTACTGCCGTCGGCGGATCCCGGCGGCAGGCGCATGTAACTTTTTGTACTGACAACAGAGAGAGATACAGGAGGCACCCACCTTGTTGGAAATCAGACTGAATGAAGATGAAAGCGCAGCAAAAATCATCGTCGTAGGCGTCGGCGGTGCGGGAAACAATGCTGTGAACCGTATGATCGACAGCAATGTCGAGGGCGTCGAGTTTATCGGGATCAACACCGATAAGCAGGCGCTTTCCATGAGTAAGGCACAGACGGCTATGCAGATCGGCGAGAAGCTGACCAAGGGTCTCGGCGCCGGCGCGAAGCCGGAGATCGGCGAGAAGGCCGCGGAAGAGAGCACGGAAGAGATCAAGAGCGCGCTGCAGGATGCAGATATGGTCTTTGTCACCTGCGGTATGGGCGGCGGAACCGGAACGGGCGCTGCTCCGGTCATCGCGAAGATCGCGAAGGACATGGGCAAGCTTACCGTCGGCGTCGTCACGAAGCCCTTCAAGTTCGAGGGCAGACAGCGCATGAACAATGCCATTATGGGCATTGACAACCTGAAGGCAGCGGTGGATACCCTGATCGTGATCCCGAACGACAAGCTTCTGGAGATCGTGGACCGCCGGACTTCCATGCCGGAAGCCTTCGGCAAGGCGGACGAGGTCCTGGAGCAGGCGGTCGAGGGCATCACCGATCTGATCAATGTCCCGGGCCTGGTCAACCTGGACTTCGCGGACGTGCAGACCGTCATGACCGACAAGGGTATTGCCCATATCGGAATCGGACGCGCGCACGGCGACGACAAGGCGATCGAGGCAGTCAAGCAGGCTGTTTCCAGCCCGCTGCTTGAGACCACCATCAACGGCGCGACCAACATCATCATCAATATCTCCGGTGACATCAGCCTCATCGAGGCGAACGAGGCCGCAAGCTATGTTCAGGAGCTGGCAGGAGAGGATGCGAACATCATCTTCGGTGCCGCTTACGATCCGAACGCTCAGGACGAGGCTACGATCACTGTCATCGCCACCGGTCTGGATGAGGAAGCTCCGGCTTCTCTCGGCAGCGCCATGGGCGGCTTCGGCCGCATGGGCGGCCAGCAGCCGGTGAGAAAGCCTGCAGCGCAGGCAGCTGCTCCGGCAGCTCAGCAGTCTGCATACCAGCAGGCTTCGGCCCAGCAGGCAGCGCCGCAGCCGGCGTTCCAGCAGGCAGCTCCGGCACCGCAGCCGGTCCAGCAGGCGGTTCCGCAGCAGGCAGCCCCGGCTCCGCAGCCGGTCCAGCAGCCCGCTCCCGAAGAAGAGCCTGTGCAGCCGACCTGGCAGCCGAAGGAGAACCGGAAAGTGCAGATCAACATCCCGGATTTCCTCAAAAACAGGAAGTGAGCGCAGCACAAGCCATGCAAAGATGAAAAAGATCCGTCCCCGTCATGCTCGCATGACACGGGGACGGATCTTTTTCAGATTTATACGGCGCCGCCGTACAACGAGGAACCGAAGGTTCCGAGTCTGTACCAAGCGGCGCCGAAGTCCGTGCGGAGCACGGACGGGCAAGGCGTATACGGTGCGCCGCCGTACAACGAGGAACCGAAGGTTCCGAGTCTGTACCGCACGGCGCCGAAGTCCGTGCGGAGCACGGACGTGCATGGCTATAAGATTTATTCGTTCTTCCGGTAGAGGATCAGCAGACCCTTGAGGAGAAGGTTGTCGTCGATGATAATGTCCTTCCGCCTGCAGTAGGGGATGACGTAGGGGGCGAGGCCGCCGGTGGCGACGACACTGGCTTTCTCGCCGAGCTCCGCCTCCATGCGCTCAATGCAGCCGTCCATCATGGCGGCGTTGCCGTAGATGATGCCGCTTCGCATGCTGTCCACGGTGTTCTTCGCGATGATGGGGCCGGGGCTTTCGAGGTCGATGTAGGGCAGCTGGGCAGTTTTTCCGGAGAGGGTGTCCAGGGACACCCGGAGGCCCGGATAGATGATGCCGCCGATGTAATCCCCTGCCTTGCTGACGGCGGTGATGGTGGTGGCGGTGCCCATGTCGATGACGATGATGGGCAGCGGGTACAGGGACCGGGCCGCGATGGAGTCGACGATCAGGTCGGCGCCGACCTTCTTCGGGTCGTCCATGCGGATGTTGATGCCGGTCTTCATGCCGGCGCCCACCAGCTTGCAGGTCTTGCCGGTCACCTTTTTCACGGCGGTCAGGATCACGGGATTCAGCGGCGGAACGACGCTGGAAAGGATGGCGCCCTCGACCTTCTCCGGATCCATGTGGTACAGCTCAAAGATATTCTTGATGCTGACCGCGTATTCCAGATCGGTCTTCCGCGTGTCGGTGGTGATGCGCTCCATGAAATAGGTGTTCTTCTCATCGATTCCGCCGATGACGATGTTGGAGTTTCCCATATCCAGAGTAAGAATCATGGTTTCTTCCTTTCCGGGTTTATGTTATAATCCTTTGCGCCTGACTAATTATAACTCTGCAGGAACAAAGGCCGCAATCAGGAGGACATGAAATGCTGAAAGGAAAGACTATACTTCTCGGACTGAGCGGGAGTATCTCTGCTTTTAAAATGGCTCATCTTGCAAGTCTTCTGAAGCAGGCGGGAGCGGATACCTATGTTATCATGACGAAGAACGCCTGCCGTTTCATCGACCCCGTCGTGTTTGACACCCTGACGGGTCACAGAACGGTCCTGGATGATTTCGACCGGACGAATCTGTCGCCGGTCTCCCATATCGACCTCCCGAAAATGGCGGACGTATTCCTGGTGGCGCCGGCCAGCGCGGATATCATCGGAAAAGCGGCCAACGGCATTGCGGACGACATGCTTTCCTCCGCGATCATTGCGGCTTATTCATGTCCGCTGCTCATCGCACCGGCCATGAACGTGCATATGTATCAGAACCCGGCAGTGCAGGAGAATCTTAAGAAGCTGCAGAGCCGCGGCTGGACTGTGGTGCAGCCCGGCGCGGGATTCCAGGCCTGCGGAGACATCGGGGACGGCCGTCTGCCTGAGCCGGAGGAACTGATGGAGTGGCTTGAGATGGCCTGCGGCGCAGAGAAGGATCTCGCCGGAAAGAAGGTGCTGGTCACCGCCGGCGCCACCCGGGAGAGCATCGACCCGGTGCGCTTCATCACG
>Ga0256407_10012385_pt1 | contig 11610 bp, 8 predicted proteins | sample RumenRJG_04DNA_FD_193489 | JGI IMG/M metagenome (GOLD analysis project Ga0256407, IMG submission 193489) | Bovine rumen microbial communities from Lethbridge, Alberta, Canada - RJG_04 | ecosystem: Host-associated > Mammals > Digestive system > Stomach > Rumen | place: Canada: Alberta | collected... | reverse complement strand
AGAACACGCCAGACTATTTCGTAGAGTGGGTAAGATCCCGCGGCAACCTATATGTAGATACGGGCGTCGCGGGCAAGGTTGGCGTCAAGGCCGAAATGTCTTTCTTCCACTGTACAAGCAGTTCCGAATTCCCCGTCATGCTTGGCGCGTGGGGAGAAGAGAACGAGCGCTTCAACCTTGTCATGCACAACTACAACCAGTGCCGCTGGGAATACGGCAGCTGGGATGGCGGCACCCACAGCAACCCCGCGGCGACGGGCATGCAAAGCGACGGGTGCAGCATAAGCACGACTACGGCGTACGGCGCCATTCGCAACGTGACGGTCGAATGCCGCGCAGACGGCTCCATGGAGGCCGTCTTGACGAGCGCGAACAACAGTTCTAAAACAGCGACGATGAACTCTTCCGGTTATTATGGTCTCGTGGACACCGAGGCGTCGCTCTACCTCTTCGCCGCGCACCGCAAGTTCGGCACGACCGATTTGGCCACTCAGAAGGCCGGCGGCATTCTGCGCCATTGCAAACTCTGGACCGACTACGATGGAACAGGCTCGTGGACGCTCGTGCGCGATTTCCGCCCATGCGTCAAAAACGGGAGGGCGGGGCTCTACGATGCAGTGAACGAGGAAATCGTCTACCCGGCGGGAGGCGAACTCGAGTCCGGTCCGGCGACGCTCGAGCGCGGCTATGCGCTCGGCGCGAACGAGCATCCCGCGACTCTCTGGGGGCGCATCGGCTACGGCAAGGATCGCAGCGACATGGACAACGCGATGTGGATGCATCTCGCGCCCACGAACTATGTCGCGAAGGGCGCGGGCGACACGACGAAACTCAACGGCGCGAACAATTCATGGCAAGGCGACAATCTCAAGCGGTCGCAGCTTCGTTACGACGGTTGGTTCTACGTGTCGGCGGACAAGGCCGGCGACTGGACTGTCAAGCAGATGTTCGACGACTATTTCGCAATTTTCATAGACGGCGAAAACGTGATCCGCAACAATTCCTACAAAACCGAATATACAGGCGGCGCGAGTGTTTCCGAAGGCTGGCACCGCTTTACGATCATCGCCGGCGACACGTACGGCGGCTACGGCAGCTGCAAGGACTACTACGGGCAAGGCTGGTGGCCGTTCGGCATAACGGTTAACGGCTCGTCGTACGTGTTCAGCGCCGCCAACTTCCCGCAGGGAAGCGGATCGAACACGGTCGTTCTCGACGCCGACGCCGACTGGTCCGATCGCGGGGGGCTCATTCTCGACGGCGGTACCGTTCTCGATCTCAACGGGCATACGCTCGTCGTGCATGACATCGCCTCCGACGGGTTTGTCGGCGCCTGCGTCACGAATTCCGCCGCGAAGGTCTCGGCGCTTCTTTTCGCCGGCGATCCGCTCTCGTCCAAGGCTCTCCAGGACGGACTCGTCACGGCGCTCGCCTCGAAGATCGTCGTCGCCAACAAGGACGAGCAGGTGGCCGTGTGGACCGGGGCGGCTAACGACGGAGGAAACGCGCTCAATGCGGACAACTGGCAGGACGCCTTGACCGGAGAGCCGATAGTCCCGACCGCCGCGCACAACGTATCGATCGTTGGCGGCGCGGTAAATCTCCAGATTCCCGCCGGCACGGCGTTCGCCTGCAAATCTTTCGACGTCCTCGACTGCACGTTCTCGGCCGACTGCGATTGGAGCGGGCTTTCCGTCAAACCGTCCATCTCCGGCACGGCCGATCTTGCGGGGCACGTTCTCTCGCTCGCAACCAATCTGACGGCAAACGCCGGCGCGGCGCTTGCCGGCGCGGACGGCTCGGAACTGCGCATCAAAGTTCCGGACGGCGCGCACACGGATCTCGGCGAGGAGGAATGCATAGACTCCATTTCCAATCTGTCGCTGTCCGGAAGCGCAAAGATAGTCCTCGTCAAGAGCGATTCGGGCGATATTTCGGCTGGCGTCTTGCATCTTGGAAAAGGCCAGGATGCCGAATTTGTCCAGAACGGCGGCAAGGTCGCTTTGGCAAACGGCGTGTCCGCCATCGGCGCGACCGGTTCCAACGGGGCCAAGCGCGGCGTCTGGCGCATGAACGGCGGGACTCTCACGACAAGCTCGAACAACGGCAGCGAATTCCAGGTCGGCCGCACGGGCGTCGGAGAGTTCATCCAGACCGCAGGCGACGTGAATATCGGCAACTGGTTTTCGATCGCGCGCTCGAGCGGCACCGGAGTCTACACGATCACGGGCGGGACGCTCTCTGCGACAAAGGCGGAGCGCCCCGTATGGATAGCCGGCGACAACGGCGCCACGGGAACGCTCAATGTCGGCGGCGACGCATCCGTCAGGTTCTGGGCCTTGAGGATGGGCGGCGACGAGAACAAAGACGCCAATCGCAACGCCTATATCAATGTCGACGGCGACGGCTCGCTTGCGGTTTCGAGCGGCGGCTTCCAGGTCGGCACGTTCAAGAACAGCCACGGCACCGTCGCGCAGTCGGGCGGCGCGGTGAAATGCCAGAGCTGGCTCGCGATTGGGCGATATGCGAACAGCACGGGTTTGTACAGCATGTCGGGCGGCGTCCTCGAGGTTAGCGGCTCCGCAAGCGGTCTCGCCGTGGGCGAGGAAGGCACGGGAACGCTCGAAGTAGGCGGCAGCGCCGTCGTCACGGCGTCCGTCGTAAGCGTTTCCCACCACTCTGGCGGCGTAGGTACGTTGCACCTCAAGGAAGGCGGTACGATCGTGACTCCTCTCATAAGGAAGGGCGGCGGATCTTCTGCCAAGGTCATTCTCGACGGCGGAACCGTAAAGGCCGCGGCGGACGGCCAGCTTGTCGATCGCATCAACTCTCTCAAGTTCGGCGGCGGAGAAGTGGTCTTCGATACGGACGGCCACGATGTTGCCGTGTCGAACAACACGCTTTCCACTTCCTACGGGCCGGGGACGCTCGTCAAGGCTGGCGAAGGAACTCTCGTTTGGGGCGACATCCCGCTCGCGGGCAAGGTCGACGTGCGCGGCGGAACGCTCGCCATGACCTCCGGCCTCGAAAACCGGTTCGATGCGAAACTGGCGCACCGCTGGAGTTTCGATTCCGATCTTACCGACTCCGTCACCGGCGAGAGCGGCGTCAAATACGGCGGCGGCGCAGCAGTGTTCGAGGATGGCGCCGTCAAACTTTCCGGCGGCGCGAAGGGGAATTGCTATGTCGACCTTGGCGCGAACAAACTTCCGGGCGATAACGTGACGATCGAGATGTGGATGACGCTTCGTGAATACAAAGATTGGGGAAGATGCTTCGTTTTGGGCGGAGCAAACGGCATAGTCTTCAATTCGCGGAGAGCCGGCGAGGGCAATACTTGCAATTTCGACACGTGCGGCAGCAACCAGAACGCCGGCAAGGCGCTCGAAAAAGGCAAGAAGTATTACATCGCCGTTTCCTTCGAAGCGGACGGCAACGGAGGCGTCACGGTGCGGCAGTATCTCAAGGAGGCCGGCGCGCACGGCTTTCTCTGGACAAACACGTATACGAAGGACGGCTATTCTCTTTCGGCGAATGTCAATCCGACGGCGTTCTGGCTTGCCCACAGCACGGATGGAACGGGAGACTTGAAGGCCGACTACGACGAGATACGCGTATGGAACGGGGCGCTCACGCCTGGCCAGATAGAGTTCAGTTCTCTCGCAAGCCCCGATGCGGATTTCGGCATCCTGAATGTAGCATCCGGCGCGACGCTTGCGATACCGTCTGTCGCGGCGGTGGATCTGAGCGCCTGCAAGGCGACCTTCGCCGCAGGTTCTACGCTTTCGTTCCGGCTCGACGGAGAGACGAACGCCGTTTTGAAGCTTGCGGAAATCGAACTCCCCGAAAGCGGAACCGTCGCCGTGGAGTTCGACGCGGATTCCGCTCCGGTGCAAGGCGGGAAATACAGACTCGTTTCCGGGGCGGATCTCGCCGACGCGTCGAAGTTCTCCCTCGCCGGGGGGGGCCAAGGGATGGCTGACGGTCGAAAACGGAGATCTCGTATACGTGGCGATTTCGCATTTCTACATCAAGATCGCGGACGGTGCGGCGCCTCTGCCCGTGCCTTCCGGATGGGCGCTCGAGAAAGGCGCGGTCTCGAAGGATATGGACCAGGAGACGGGCGCAGCCGCGCTTTCGGCCGGCGGCGCTAACGGCATGCCCGTCTGGCAGAGCTGGTGCCTCGGTCTCGATCCGCGTGATTCTGCGAGCGTCGTCCTCTGCAAAGCCGCCGCCGATCAGCCCGCGGAGCCGGGCGCATTCAGATTCACGGCTGCGAATCTCGAACTCCCCGACGGACTGGAGGGCGTGGTTGTCACCGCGTATCTCGACCGCAAGTCCGGCGGCGGAGGCTGGTCCGAGCAGGCTTCGAAGACCGTCGGGCCGGGAGATGTGGAACTGACCGCTTCGGTGGACGGTTCGGAGAACCTGAATTTTTTTCGCATAAGGGTCGGCTTCGCGCCTGAAGCCGGGCTGCCGACCCGTTGAAACATCGCGAAATCCCGGTTCCGGACGGCGCCGCGCCAAGTCGCCGTCGGGCGACTTGTCGCCGCGCAGGATTCGTGTTCGCGCGTCAGCGCAAATCGAACCTGCCGGCAAACATGTAGTAATAGATGAACGGCCGGCACGGCGGCCGGCCCTCCCGGCCCCCTGGCCGGCAGACGGCGTCCGCCGGCTTTTCCGCGGCGTTCCGCCGCGTTGCGGCGGGTTCCGCGGCGGCCTGGCATATTTGACGCGGACGGCAAAAACCGCTAATATAACACGTTTCTTCCGTCCAAGCCGTCCCGGAGGAAAGCGGGGCGGCCACGGGAAAGAGGTGCAATTGATGAAAATCGGAGTAGGCATACTGGGTTTCGGAACGGTTGGCGCAGGCGTGGCAGACGGCCTTCTGCGCAACCGCGAAACATTCTCGCAGCGTCTTGGAACGGACGTCGAACTGAAGAAGATCGCAGATCTGGACATTACGACGGACCGCGGCGTGAAAACGCCGGACGGCACGCTGACCACCGACGCCATGTCGGTAATCCGCGACCCGGAAATCCAGATAGTGGCGGAACTCATCGGCGGAACGGGCATCGCGAAGAAATTCATTCTGGAGGCGATCGCCGCCGGAAAGCATGTCGTGACCGCGAACAAGGCGCTGCTCGCCGAATCCGGCGCGGAGATATTCGAGGCCGCGGGCAAGGCGGGCGTGGACGTCTATTTCGGCGCGTCCGTCGGCGGCGGCATCCCGGTGGTGCGCGTTCTGCGCGAGGGCCTCGCCGGAAACGAAATCGAACGCATCGACGGAATCCTGAACGGAACCTGCAACTACATCCTCACGCGCATGGCGCGCGAGAAGCTGCCTTTCTCCGCCACGCTCGCGGACGCGCAGCGTCTCGGCTACGCGGAGGCCGACCCGTCGCTCGACATCGACGGCTGGGACACCGCGCACAAGGCCGTGCTGCTCGCATCGCTCGCGTACGGGTTCTTCGTACCCAAATCCGCGCTTCGCGTGGAAGGCATACGCAACCTGTCCGCCGTGGACGTGCAGTACGCGGACAGGCTCGGCTACTGCATCAAACTTCTTGCGCGCATCGCGCGCCAGGGCGACGGAATCGAAGTGGACGTGCGGCCCACGCTGGTTCCGGCGGGGCACATGCTCGCTTCGGTGCAGGGCGTGTTCAACGCCGTGATGGTGCACGGCGACCTTTCCGGCGACATCCTGCTGTACGGCAAAGGCGCGGGCCGCGAGCCTACCGCCTCCACGGTGATCGGCGACATCGGCGACATAGCCCGCAACATCGCAGGCGGCGGCGCGCGCTACCGCCGCGCGATATACACGGGCAACGCCGGAAAACTTTCCGTGAAAGACCCGGGCGGCATAAAATCGGAATTCTACATCCGCCTGATGGTGGCGGACGCGCCCGGCACGTTCGGGCGCTTCGGCACGATTTTCGGCAAGCACAACGTGTCCATACGCACGGCGACGTCGCTTCCGTTCCTGCGCGGCGAAGAGATGGACGAGACGATCCCCGTGGTCGTCGAAACGCATCCCGCGCTTTCGGGCGACCTTTCGGCCGCGCTCGAGGAGATAGAGCGTTCCGGCGTGGTGCGTTGCAAGCCGGTTTCGATGCGCATAATCTGACAGCGGCGGAGGAGGCCGGAAAATGAAAGTATGCAAATTCGGAGGATCCTCGCTCGCCGACGCGCGCCAGGTCTCCAAAGTGGTGGATATAGTCCTTTCCGATCCGCAGCGGCGGATCGTCGTGGTGTCCGCGCCCGGAAAGCGCGCAAAGGACGACGTGAAGGTGACGGACATGCTCATCGGGCTTGCGCGGAAATCCCTCGCCGGCGAAGACGCGTCCGCGGAACTCGAAGCGGTGGTGGAGCGCTACGCGGGGATCGCCCGCGACCTGTCGCTCGGCGACGGGATAGTCGCGACCGTGCGCGCGGATCTCGAAGCGCTCCTCGCCGGTCCGAAGGACGACCCCGGCGTGTACACCGACGCCCTGAAGGCCGCCGGCGAAAACGAGAACGCCAAACTCGTCACCGAAGCCTTCCGCGCCCGCGGCGCGAACGCCCGCTACGCTTCGCCGAAAGACACCGGCATGGTGCTTTCCGGCCCGTCCGGCAACGCCACGCTCGAAGAGGAATCCTACGCAAACCTCTTCCGCGCGTTTTCCGATTTCACCGGCATAGTCGTCTATCCCGGATTCTTCGGCTACCGCAAGGACGGCACTGTCGCCACCTTCCCGCGCGGCGGGTCGGACATAACCGGCTCCATACTCGCGGCCGCGGTCCGCGCCGACGTCTACGAAAACTTCACGGACGTCGATTCGGTGTATCCCGTGGATCCGCGTATCGTGCCGGAAGTCTCCGAAGGCATAGCCACGATGACATACCGCGAAATGCGCGAACTTTCCTACGCGGGATTCGGCGTGTTCAGCGACGAGGCCGTCTATCCCGCGGTCAAGGCGCGCGTTCCGATCAACATCAGGAACACGAACCACCCGTCCGCGCCCGGCACGATGATCGTGCAGACGCGGCGCGTGGAGCCGGGGCGCCCCGTTGGCATCGCCTGCGACGGCGGGTTCTGCAACTTCATCGTGGACAAGTATCTGATGAACCGCGAAGTCGGCTTCGGCCGCCGCCTGTTCCAGATTCTCGAAGACGAGGGCATCTCCTACGAGCATTCGCCGTCGGGGATAGACTCCATTTCGGTGATAGTGCGCGAGCGCAACCTCGACCGTGAAACGGAAAGGCGCGTGACGGCGCGCATAAAGCGCGAACTCTCCCCCGACAACGTGACCGTGACCCACGGCTACGCGATGCTGATGGTCGTGGGCGAAGGGATGATATTCTCGCCCGGCATGCTCGCCAAGGCCGCGGGGGCTCTCGCTTCGCACGGAATAAACATTTCCATGGTGAACCAGGGGGCGTCGGAAATTTCTTTCATGATCTGCGTGAAGGACGAATGCAGGGAAGACGCGATCCGCGCGCTCTACAACGCATATTTTCCGCACTGAACGCGGCGCAGGGCGCGTGGTGAAACGGCAGACACGCTGGATTTAGGTTCCAGTTCCGCAAGGAGTGGGGGTTCAAGTCCCCCCGCGCCCACCATAAAGCAGCAAACACGAAGGAGGAACGCCAGATGGCAGGGGAATACCAGTTTTCGCTCGTGGACGTCACAAAACAGGTCGGAACCAAGACGATTCTGAAGGACGTGAATCTTTCGTTCTTCTACGGCGCGCACATAGGCGTGATCGGCTCGAACGGCGCGGGAAAATCCACTCTTCTCAAAATCCTCGCCGGACTCGACACCGACCTCATGGGGACGGTGCAGGTGGCCAAGGGGACGAAAGTCGGCTATCTGCCGCAGGAGCCGGAGCTCGACGATTCCAAGACCGTCCTGGAAACGGTCATGGAAGGCGTGGCGGACGCGCAGGCGGCCGTCGAACGCTACGAGGAGGTCTGCTGCGAACTCGACGATCCCAAGGCCGCCGCGGAGATGGAGCGTCTTCAGGAGCTTATCGACCGCAACGACTGGTGGAACCTCGAAAACGCCGTGGAGCGCCGCATGGCCGACATGGGCTGCCCCGACGGCTCCAAGAAGGTCGGCGTGCTTTCCGGCGGCGAGCGCCGCCGCGTGGCCATCACGCGACTTCTCCTGTCTTCGCCGGACGTCCTTCTGCTCGACGAACCGACGAACCACCTCGACGCCGAGACGACTTTCCGCCTCGAGGCGTACCTGAAGGAATTCAAGGGCACGCTCATCGTAGTGACCCACGACCGCTACTTCCTGAGCGACGTCACGGAATGGATACTCGAACTCGACAAGGGCGTGTGCTATCCGTACAAGGGCAACTACGAGGAATGGCTCAAGCAGAAAGAGGCGATGCTCGCGCGCGAAGCGAAGGTCGAGAAGTCGCGGCAGAAGATGCTTGAGAACGAGCTGAAGTGGATCCAGACGAATCCGTCCGGGCGCCACGCCAAGGCCAAGGCGCGCGTGGACCGCTACGAAGAGCTCCAGAAGCAGGAAGTCTCCACGCGCGAGGACGACCTCGTGATCCGCATACCGCCGGGTCCGCGCCTGGGGAATCTCGTGGTGCGCGCCGAACACGTCAAAATGGCGTTCGGGGACCAGGTGCTCTACGAAGATCTCAATTTCGACCTCCCGCGCGGCGGCATTGTCGGCGTGATCGGCGCGAACGGCGCGGGCAAGACTACGCTTTTCAAGCTCATCACAGGGCAGCTCAAGCCCACGGCGGGGACTTTCACCGTCGGCGAGACCGTCAAGCTTTCATACGTCGACCAGTCGCGAAGCGAACTCAAGCCGGAGGAGACCGTCTACGAGGCGATCACCGGCGGCGGCGATTTCGTGAATCTCGCCGGGACGACGATGATGAACGGCCGCGCCTACTGCAGCCGCTTCAACTTCCGCGGACCCGAACAGCAGAAGAAGGTCGGCGTGCTTTCCGGCGGCGAGCGCAACCGCGTGCACCTCGCGAAACTCCTCACCTCGGGCGGGAACCTGCTGCTGCTCGACGAACCGACGAACGACCTGGACGTCGCGACTCTCCGCTCGCTCGAAGAAGGCCTCCAGGATTTCGGCGGCTGCGTGATGGTCGTGTCGCACGACCGCTGGTTCCTCGACAGGATCGCCACGCACATTCTCGCGTTCGAAGGCAAAGGCCGCACCACGTGGTTCGAAGGCGGCTACACCGAATACCACGAAGCGCTCGAAAAACGCCGCAGGTGATTCCGGAATACGACATCCACCGGTCCGGAATGCGCGTGGACGACGCGCTTGCCGAACTTGAACGGATAATTTCGGACGCCCGGTTTTCCGGGCCGCCGCTGTTCGCCGTCGTGACCGGCCACGGTTCGCGCGGCGGAACGTCCAGAATCCGCGAAGCCGTCCTGGCGGCCTGCCGCAGGTACCGCGCGCAGAACCACATACGCGGATTTCTCGCCGGCGAGTACGCGGCGGACGTCTGTTCGCCCGCGCACGACGCGTTTCCGGACGCGTGGGCGATTCCGGCGCGCTACAAGCGCAGTCCTAATCCCGGCGTGGTTTTCATCTGCGTGTGACGCGGCGCGTCACGCCCGGCGGAAAAGCCCGCTCGTCCACTCGCCGTCCGTGATTTCCGACTCCTGCCTGAATCCGTGCGCGGCGTAGGACGCGGCGACTTCGGGATATATCGAAGTCAGGATTCCGCTCAGCACCAGCGCGGAGCCCGGCGCACCCGCCACCGATGCGCAGACGCTTGCCGCATGTTCGATCAGCACCGGGCCGAGTATGTTGGCAAGGACGATGTCCGCCGGCGGCTGGGGGCGTTCTATCGAGTCTTCGTAGAATTCGACGTCCGCTCCGTTCGCGGCCGCGTTTTCGCGCGCCACGTCCACGGCGACCGGGTCGAAATCAAAAGCGCGCACCGGCGCGAAGCCGAGTTTGCGCGCGGCTATGGCGAGAATGCCGCTGCCGGTTCCCATGTCGAGCACGGAGCGGCGGACGCCTTCCGCCGCGAGCGCGTCGATGAATTTCAGGCACGAGCGCGTGGTTTCGTGCCTGCCCGTGCCGAACGCCAGGCCGGGGTCGAGCGAGACGACGGTCTGCCCCGGGGCGGGGGTGTAGTCTTCCCACGCGGGCCGCACGGCGAGGCGCGGGGATATTTCGTCGACATGGAACCACTTGCGGTATGCGAGGGACCAGTCTTCGTCGGGGAAGACGTCGATTTGCGGATGCAAATCGAGGCCGATGGCTTTTCCGGCGGATGAAATGGCTTCCGCGGCGCGGGGCGCTTCGGCTGGGTCCGGCGTGAAAATCTGGACTGCGCACTCGCCGGTTTCGGCATCGCGCCAGGTCGATAGACAAAAACCGCCCTCTCCGAAAAGTTCGAAGAGGGCATCCGCATTCTGCCCGTCCACCGGGCAGCTTATGCGCGTCATGGCGTCAGTCCGCCTTGGCGGCGGCCTTTTTGGCGAGCATCTTCTTGACGACCGCCGGGCGCTGCACGAGCACGCGCACGTTTTCGGCGCTCATGAGTTTGACTTCAGCCTCGTCCATGCCGAATTTTACAAGACGGCGGCGCTGCGCCTGCGAGCGGCGCTTCTTGCCGCCTTCGGTTTTGCAGGGGCGGACGTGCGATTCTTTGCGTAATGTGCGACCTGTTCCCATTTTCTCTAAACCTTCCAATTGGGTGAAACGAGAGGAAAGTATGGCATTTCCTCCGCCGTCTTGCAAGCGAAATGATGAACCAACCCCGGCTGACCCTAAAATCGCTTTACTTCATGATGACTTTCCACCCGCCGTCTTCTTTGACGAGCGTAACCTCCTTGACGAGTGTAATCTTTTCGCCTTCCTCGGAAAGCGAGAAGGTCACAGTGGCTATGTTGCCGTCGATCTTGACATTCTTCTTCGTAAACTTTATGCCCTTGGCTTTCTCCTTGGCTTTCTTAGTCATCTCATTGAACACCTTTTCGCCCATCTTCTTTTTGGTCTTTTCTATGAGGGCTTCGAAATCTTTGATAGCGTACTTGCTCATGTACTTTTTTGCGCAATCGATATCGCCCTGCAGTTTGCATTCGAGAAACTTCTGGGCTACGGCTTCGGGAGCCTTGGAAACGCAGCCGATGGCAGACCAGACCGAAGATGAGTCTTTTTTGCCGCAGCCGGCGAGTACGGCGGCGCAGAGCGCCGCGAAAATCATGGCTTTCTTCATTTTCGTTTTCTCTTTCTGCATTTGTTGGTTGATAACTGCGATTGCGTACTTGGCATTAGAAGTATACCACAGCGAAACGGGCAGGTCAAAAGCATGAAAAACCACACCCTCAATTCGGTTGGTGGGCGAGCAGCAACACCGCGCAACCCACTAACCCATTACCTCTACACGGCGGAGGGGTTTTTTGGTAAAATGCGCGCGTCGTTTTCGACAGGAATCCGCAACCACAAGCAAACAAGGAGACAGAGGACATGGAACTCGGAAGGCGTGAATTTCTCGCGGCGTCCATAATGACAGGCGCGGCCGCAATCGCGTCCAAGCCGGCTTTCGGCAGCGCAGGGCGCGGCACTATGCAGGGTTTTGCGGCGGCCCCGATACCGGAACTGCGCGTCGGTTTCATAGGGCT
>Ga0256407_10012382_pt1 | contig 11611 bp, 10 predicted proteins | sample RumenRJG_04DNA_FD_193489 | JGI IMG/M metagenome (GOLD analysis project Ga0256407, IMG submission 193489) | Bovine rumen microbial communities from Lethbridge, Alberta, Canada - RJG_04 | ecosystem: Host-associated > Mammals > Digestive system > Stomach > Rumen | place: Canada: Alberta... | reverse complement strand
ACTCCAAACACATCAGACACTCGTCTGAGGTTTCCTTCCTGGTCAAGGGAAACGTCACGTCTGAACACAATATGCAAGCCTTTAGTCGCTGAACGCTCGCACATAAGCAATCCAATCTCTTCCTTCTTATCGAGGATATTTTTACTAATGTTGAGTATCTCATCTTGAATCCATTTTTCTTGGGTTACACCTTCTGGGAGTTGTCCCGGAACGCATAAGTCAATATCCATCCCCACGCTATCGGCCGCCTTCGTAGTGCCTTTCAGCGTTCCGTCCTCATTAGGATAGCACGAGTAGTTAAACTGCTCCAGAAGCGTTTTATAGCTCTTCTGCTCTCCGCTCTTCGTAGTGAATGTCTCACCCTTCCTTGCCTTCTCCGCGCATTCCTTATTGAAGTTCGCATCTCTCAGAGCCATATACTCTGTCTTATTCTTGACAGGGATGCAGATCTTCTTCCCATCCCTGTAACGTATTCTATTTACAGTCATTGATATTTTACTATTTAGCTATTTACTATTTGTTTTCACCCTGTGAGGGCTGTAAGCCCGCCACCTAATAGCGAAGGGCGTAAGCCCTGGATATATAGATCGTTTTTAGAGAATGAGGTCTGTAGGACCGACACCTGTTATATATTAGGTGTCGCACCTACGGCGCTCACTAAAAAAATATCGCCATAGTAACGGCGCTTACGCACCGCCCTTTTAGGTGTCGGGCTTTCAGCCCTCATACCCCTGCATCACTTGCGGTTAAGTGAAGAACTGAGACTCACATAGAAATCCCACTTCCAGATCGTGATATGAATTGATATAGTCATAATGTTTAGAGTTTAGGGTTTAGGGTTTAGTGTTTGTTGCTTTCGCCATTTAGAAAAACCAATTAAAACAAAAGAAAACAAAGTAAAACCATTTGTTTTATTGCTATCCGCATATATCCGATAGTGGCAGCCTGAACGTCGAAGAGGTCGGCGGCCGAAGGGAAAGCCAAAGGCTAACCTGCTAATAGCCTAGGGCATCGCCCTAGGTAGGTGGAAGTTGTTGATTTCGCCCTGTAAGGGCAAAAGCATTGCTTCGTGTTGGGGCTTTTGCCCTTACAGGGCGTTAGCTATCCCTCCAATTTCCCCCAGGGCGGATGCCCTGGGCTAGTAGTTTTTGCCCCTTCGGGGCGCTATCAGGTAATTACGGATAATCATTTTTTGTTTTTATATGTTTTTATTGGTTTTGTCCTGTTTCTTTAGAAGGCGAAAGCAAATGCCCCACCGCCCTCCGGCTCCCTCCCTACGGGGGAGGGCGGGGGGAGAGGCCGCTATTCTTTTATCTTCCTCATGATAAACTCCTTTCCCTTCTCCGTCCATACGAGGTACGAGCTACTCCACGTCACGTTACCAAAGATATCCTCGCCGTGCGCAGTTCTGTAAGCCTCGAAACCGTTCTTCAGATAAGGAGCATAGAGCATCAGCGGACCGCTCGGACTGCGGTAAATCACACCCATGTCATGCAGCCTCCGAGTAAGCTCCAGCACCGTCATCGACAATCCCTTTGCCACCTGCGTCATGGTGTAGCACGAAGGCGACAACAGCACCTTCTCCGCATACTCTGCCTTCGGTCTCAACTGCTCAATCGTGCGGTTCATAATGTCGATAGCCTTGCAGAGAATCGTCTTCTCATCATCCTCCTTGTTCACAGGAATGTAACCGCCTGTCTGTCTGATCTGTGGAAGCACCTCGTTCGTCACCCAACGCTTGAACTCCTTCGCTTGTGGCAACTTGCTTGAAAGGATTAAGGAGTAAAGACCACTCTCGTTGATAATGGTCATTGTTTGTGTTCCTCCAAGGGGGGTAGCAATTTGCGACCCCCTTTTATCCTCACGCTCTACACGCTTGGCAAGGGCATCTTTGGTATTTGCATACCCAAGTACATTTGCCACATCCTTACCTACGAACCAAGGCTCACCGTCCTTCACCATCACTCTGATTTCCGCGAACTGCGGATTCTTGAAAATCTTTATTTCCATTGTGTTTCAATTTTTAATTGTTCATTAAAATTTGCCCCTCCCCATCGCCCTCCGGCTCTTCCCCTATGCAGGGGAAGCGGGGAAAGGGTCTGTTAGTTTAACATTTCTCAATCTTCCACCCATTCAGCGACTGGGCGTAAGCCGTCTTGCCGTCGTGCGTGTTGAATGATCGCACACTTGCCGTCCATGAAGCCGTAACGATGCCATCCTTCTTGATGCCGTCAAGCATCGCCACCTTCTCACCGCAGAACCGCACCAGATAGCGGTCTGGATACTGCACATTCTGCAACTCTTCGAGAATCACCTGCTGTGATCTCCACTCGCCACGCTCAGAAGTCCCACTCTGAAGGGCAAGAATCTCAACTACCTTGAATCTTTTCTGTTCCATAACTCAATACTTGTTTAGCACCAAGGAAAGACTGAAAGTCCTCTTGAAAATCCTAATACTAAAATTGATACTCATTTGTTTTTGAAGTTAATTGTTGATTAAAAAATCGTCCCGTGTTATCACCGGCGCGCTCGGTGGGGGTTGATTTCTGAATGCAAAGTTACTTACATAAATTCGATAACCGCCTTATTTTCAGCCTACTATCTACTAACTTCTACTACTATCTACTAACTTCTACTACTTTCTACCACACATCGGTGTAATAGAGTCTAATCATATAATATGTTAAAAAAAGAAGAAAATACGATTGGTTTATTTGCCAATTCAGTAAAAAGTATTACCTTTACAAAAGATTCCAATAATGTGGCGTCAACACACAAAATACGGATGGAATTATTGTTTAATAATTTAAAGTACAAAACTATGGAACCACAAACAAAAGCAAGATGGGTCGATGAGAAGCGCCTCTCGTTTACTGACATCAGCGATATGTTCGGCTTCTCATCGCTCTCACATTTCAGTCGTTATGTACGAACCAATTTAGGGGCGAAACCAAGTGATTTCAGGGAATAACAGCCGTAATAGTAAGAGATAATGGAAAAAATGGCGGGCGAAGACGCTAAATTTCGAAAACTCTTTGTACCTTTGTAAGCGTTTTTTAACTCTAAGTAATGATTAAAAAATAATGAAACAGATAATGAAGAATTTAATGCAATGGGTGCTGGCCGCCCTCATCTGCGGCACAAGCGTATTCACCTCGTGTTCGTCGGACAACGACGACAACCCTGTTCCCGAATCAGGAGCAAGTGGCGAACTTGTTGGCCAATGGTATTCCGACGTGTCGGGGGATACTTACGCCGCCTGGACATACGGCAAGGCTTGGCAGCAGACGGAGCTGAAGTCCGACGGCACAGGTGTAACCAACATCTATTACCTCAGCGGCGACAACGCCGTGGCGCGTGAGCACTATTCGTTCACCTATACAGCTACGGACGGCGTGCTGACGATGGACATCGCGGAGAGGAACACCAAGACCACTGCCAGATATGCCGTGAGCAACGGCAAGCTGACGATGACGGAGGGTGACCACCAACTGGCCATGCAGAAGATGGACGACGCGAAGGCTAAGGACTTTGATGCGTGGAGCCGCAAGGCCAACCTGGTCAATGTGCCACGGCCTGCCCGCTACACCGTCTTTGTCTATGGCAATGCGGGAGGCACCATGGACGCAATTATTGAGTACGGCTTCTGGGAGAAGATACAGCCGCTGCTCAAGGATCCGGGCAACGTCCGCGTGGTCTGCTTCTACAAATATGGCAAGAAACCGTCTGATGAGAACAACTCCTATGCAGGTAAGTATGCCGACCCGGGCGACATCGTATGGTTCGAGCTGAGCGACACGACCGACCTGAAGGAGATTCGCAGCGACGGATTTCAGGCGCATGGATTTGTCGAAGAGGCCAAGGCCATGAAACTGTGCGACCCCACGACCCTCAACATGTTCATCCAGATAAGCAGCCTGCAATGTCCTGCCGAGCAGTATGTGTTCAGCATCTGGGGACATGGCAACGGACTGAACCCAATGACCGATGTCCCCGGCAAATACGAAGACACCGCTGCTGCATCTGCCACCCGAGGGGTCATTGCCGATGAGTGGAATGAGAGAGAGGAACTTGATATGTATGAGCTGAGTACCGTCATCCGTTCCGCAGGCTTGAACCGGTTGAACACCATCTTCTTCCACAACTGCCTGATGGGCAACATGGAGACGCTGACCGAGCTGCGCGGCCTGTCCGACTACATCGTGGCCTCGGCTCACCTGCTTGAGAGCGAGGGCGAATTGCTCACGGAATACGTCCGCGGACTGCTGGAGAAGGGGAATACCGAGGATGCCATCGCACAGATGTTTGAGCGCGTGCATCCGAAATGGGAACAGTCCTATCACGGTTTTGATGACAATGGCGATGGGAGTAAGACAGAGCTCTGGAAAAATGGTGACTACAAACTCATCCGTACCGCCAAGCTCGATGCCATTATCAGTGCCGCCAAGCGCCTCGCCGACAGACTCCTCGTTCTCTACCCCACACAGAAGGAGGCCATTGACAAGGCCACCAGGGAGGTGTATCGGTTCAACACACCCTATCCGTTTGTCCAGTTAACATTCTTTCATCCCTTCGTCGATCTGGCAGACTATGCTCATTTGTTGGCAAAAGAGACTGGTGACGCAGAAATGGCCGCCATCTCCAGTGATTTGGACAAAGCCTTCAGCGAGGCCTTCGTACATTATGCCGACGTCAGCACGAATGTACAACATTTGGACCACTACACGCTGAGCGTCTGCCTGGCCAACAACGAGACCTACACGGACGATGCCAGCAAGTCGAAGAATATTAAACTAATTGTCCGTCACCCCCTGTGCAATTTCGACCAAGGCTACGAGCAGACCACCTTCCACAAACTGACGGGATGGGGCAACTGGCTGCGCACCAACCAGCAACTGCTTTGGGACAATCCCACAAGCAACGGCGGTGGTCCGCTCAAGTGAATGTAACATAACGTCAGTTCGACGAATTCAAGACTGCGAGGGCCGACCTCTTCGACGTTCAGAGCTCTTTCAACCACATGATAGTCAACAATATACAACTGAATAAATTCGTCGAACTCACGTTATTTAGGGTGTGAGGTCTGAAGGACCGACACTTATTATATTTATTAGGTGTCGCACCTACGGCGCTCACTAAAAAAATATCGCTATAGGTAGCACTTCTTCGCAAGCAAATCCGTACTACCCTTTTAGGTGTCGCACCTTCGGCGCTTTTCGTCGAACTCACGTTAAAATAAAAATCCCCTTCACAGATGCTTCTCTTCGCATCCATGAAGGGGATTTTACCCTAATCTCTAAACTCTAATCTCTAAACTCTAACCTCTCAACCCTAACCCCTAATCTCTAACCCCTAAAATTACCTCCGATAATACTTCGCAAAGTTCTTGTATTTAAATCCCTCTGCATCTTCCCCAGGCATACCCATGCGCCTCAGTTCCTTCAATGCGGAAGTAGGCTCTATTGGCAAGAGAATCCGTGAATCAGCCGCCATTTTGCTGAGATACGAACAGATATTCGGAATCGTGGTGCTGCGAACAAGGTTCTCTATCTCCTTGTGTATCTGCATCTTTTCATTGTCATCTATCACCGAGGGATGGATAAAATGGCAAAGCTCAATATCGTCCATGTCCGTGAGGTCTGCATTATCCGTAGAAGGCATTGTTTCAGCCTCGCCACCATGATACACATTCTGCACCCCGATGCCACCGCTCTCAATGGTGCCAAACTCATTTTCCACCACCTTAACGGCAACAACGTCGCCCTTGAAATCCTTCAGGTTAAGGTTCTCCGTGGCTGTCTTTATCAGTTCCTTTATGTCAATATCCATAATGATTAATTTGTCTATTTACAATTTATTTTCTATTTTCCATTCTGCTATTGATTGACAATAAATAGTAAATAGTAAATCTGTAAATAGTAAATAATTTAGCCTACATGTTTCTCCACGCCCTTACCGCCAGCCTCCACTTTTTGAATCTCATTCTCCACATGCTTTACGGCATTATATTCCTTGATGGTAGGTCGTGAGGCAATCTCCTTCATCGCATCTGTCTGCTCCCTCAGAAGCGCGTCACGCTCGCCAAACCTTGCCGTCATGCCGTCAACAACTTCCTTCACCTTCGGTGGGAGTGAGGGCGCATGGCGATAGATGAATGTCTGTAACACTCTTACCTCATCGTAGGTTGGGAGCGTCTGCGAATAGTTCACCATCTCACCGATGAAACGCAGTTCCTCCTGCTGCATCACGTGCTCAACACCTGCCAATCCCGCCATAGGCAAGCCGAGCCACGCACGCAACTGACGGCGTATAATCATTGCCGAGAGAATCTTAAGCCACTTGTTTTCGGGCACCATTGCGTAGTATGAGCGTGTCATGAGCAGAATCTCATCCTCCGTCTCTGGGTTGGCGATGGTGGGTATGTCCGACAGTTGTTTCTCTATCTCCGTTAGCCACCTTGTCAGTTCCATCTTGCTTGCCTCGCGTATGTCGATGCCCTTATCATGCCGCCACTCACGCACCACGTCCGAAGCCTCTGCCGAGTTAAGTACCTCTGGCCACCATTCATCCCTACGTTCCTGTTCCCTGCGTCCGTTGCACATACCCGTAAGCAAATGGTCGAGTTCCTCTGCCATGTCGTGCATATCAGGAACGGCCTCCAGTCGGCTTATCACATCCTCAATGCCGCATTTCGCCTCGCGCCATAGGGCATGACGTCCATGCTTCACTATGATCTCGCAGTATTGGCGAATCTCATCCTTATCGAGGGCATCCATATCGCCAAGCATCATCAGGGCATCCTGAAGCATCAGTCCATTCTCCGACAACGCAATCATTGGCACGTTGATGTCCCATTGTGCCCAACGGTCAACCACAGGCAGACGTTCCGGCTCATGCTTCAGCACAACCTCAACCATGAAATAGCCGTTGTGTGCCACCGTGACCTCTACGACCTTCGCCTTGAAATAGGGCTTGCCACTTGCCTCGATGGCAGCGTGCGCCACCGACTTATATTCCTCCTTATCCCTGACGTAACCGCACTTCTGACTAATCCATCTCACCACGAATGCATCATCATCAAACATGTTGCCCTTCTCTCTCGAAACAGAGACGAGAGGTTTCTTCTCATCCAATCTGGACAAGAAGTCAACGGTGCGTTGTTTCTCTTCCTCGCTCATGGGCATATCCCTTTTATGAGCAGGATTAACGGCAAACTGCACCCCGGCAATCTTTATGTGCTTGATAATCTCACACATAGGTTTTAATTATTCTTTTTCCCTGCAAATTTACACAAAATTCCTGAAACTTCCAAACATTTTCCCCTTAGTTTTTCATCAAAAATTGTTTTCTTAAAAACGAAACAACTACCAAGCTTTTCATTCGCCTGATGGTTGCTTCTTGCTATTTGCCTAACTCCTTGTTTTCCTTCCTCAGAAATTCTGCCATTCGTTCCTTGGACGGAATCTGCAACTCGTATTTGGAGATAAACACATCCTCGTCAATATCCATCAACGTGTATTCTGCCATCTCCTGCCCAACCTCGGTACACATCAGTATGCCTATTGGCGGATTGTCGTCGGACTGCATGATATTCTTCTGAAAATAAGCCAGATACATACGCAACTGAGCCGTATCGGTATAGTCGAGTCGGCGTGCCTTTAGCTCGATAATGACATGGCGTTTCAGTATGCGATGGTAGAACACAAGATCTGCCTTGAAATACCTGTCATCAATGAGCATCTTCTTTTGGCGTTCCTCAAAGCAGAAGCCCATGCCAAGCTCCAGAATGAAATCCTGAAGATTATCAATTAGTGCTTGCTCAAGGTCGGTTTCCTCTACCACATTCTTTGCCGGCAAACCGAGAAATTCAAACACGAAAGGCGACTTGATGTCAAGCGACAGTTCATTCTTTTCTGCCTTTGAATCAACCAATTGCGCCAACTGCTCTGGCTTCTGACTCCAACCACTACGCTCATAATAATTGGTGTCTATCTGACGTTGCAACTCACGCACGCTCCATGTTCCGCGAATCGCCATTGTTTCATAGAAAGCACGCTGGAGCGGGTCTTTGATTGGGAGGATGACTGCAAGATGAGTGAAAGAGAGCTTGTTAAAAAGATTTTCGGGCGAAACCTGTATTGTAGAAGGTAAGACATCAACAGATTGTGCAATCACTGATTGCCCAATTGTATTCTCCTCTTTGTCAACGAGTTGTAATTGCGCAATCGGTGATTGCACAATTGAAAAAGTGCTATTAAGATATTTGCTGATTTGCTTGGCAAGATGCGGATAAGTTAAGTAAAATTGTCTGTATAACTGCAAACTTCTCTTGCTTAATGTTTTATTCCCACGAAAGCGTTTCGCAAGTTCATCTATCAGCCGCTCACCATACTTCGCCCTGTCCTCGCCCTTCTGTTCATACTCCACGATATAGCATCCAACAAGCCACGCTTTTGCTGTGACATGACGGTTTATAACGAGACGTGCATTATTCTGAAGAACATGTTGTGTCTCTTCAATTCTATTGACAAGAATATCAAAATTAACCTCATTCATATTTACCATTCTTTGCGTGGTTACATTATTGCGCACAAATCTGCGATTCGTTGAGTGCAAAAGTACACAAAAATCTTGAAACCGCCAAAAATCCCTCCTCAGTTTTTGCCTTGAAACTGGAAAAAACAGAGGCTAAGATCTGTTGGGTCAAAGGATTTTAGCGAAAAATAAGAGGGGGATAGTAAGAAACGCGATTCCGTAAAATATCACAAAAATGAAGGTATGTTAGATTCACCCTCTAACAGGAGGCTCAGGATGGGGTTTCTAACATATAACTGTTAGATTGAATAGGGAGGGTAGGGCACACCCTTCCTAACCTCAAAATAATAATATAATATTATTATATATTATATTATTATTTTGAATATAAATGACACACATACCCCCTCCCTTATGAATCTAACGGTTATATGTTAGATTGGACTCTTTTTAATATACCTTCCGAAAATTTCTCTCTGTGTATCAATGAGTTATGAGCACAAAATGCAGATTTTTAGAAACTAACATATATTTTTCCGCGTTATATTGGGACGTTAGGGAAAATTGTTGTAACTTTGCACTTGGAAATCAGAAGAACAACGGCCTCTCCCCCCGCCCTCCCCCGTAGGGAGGGAGCCGGAAGGCGAAAGCAAGACCGTCATTGGTCCGCTGTGATTCCGTTGTAAAACCGTTGTAAATCCGCTCCATATATCGAAGATATATTTCACTAAATATTAACTTCTAAAACTTTTATTTGACTATGGGAATTCTAAATGGTATCATCAGTAAGATTAACGGCTCAGCCGGCAACCTTACGTTCAAGAACCTCAACGGACAGACCGTTATCAGCGAGAAGGTGACGCACATCCGCAACCCTCGCACTAACGCTCAGATGCAGACTCGCACAAAGTGGGGTAACATCATCGCGATGTACAAGGGCATCCGACCACTTCTCAACTACGGCTTTGAGAACAAGCCTAAGAACCTCTCGGACTACAACATGTTCGTGAAGCTGAACATGCAGCGCCCAGCGGTGTATCTCACCAAGCAACAGGTGGCAGGTGGTGGTTGTGTAGCTTGCGCCTATCAGATTACGCAGGGCTCTCTCCCTTCAATCGTTATCTCTGGCACAGGAAACAACTCTGCTACCGACATTTACCTCGGCTCTCTCACCATCGGTGCAAGCACCACCGTTGCGGAGTTCTCGCAGGCAGTTGTCAATAACAATGCTGACTACAAGTATGGCGACCAGATTTCCTTCTTCGAAATCACTCAGCAGACCAACGCCGAGACTGGTATTCCTTACTGTCAGTTCTCTGCCTCAAAGGTGATCCTCGATGCCGCTGATACCTCCGTCCTCTGGGATGTTGCAGGTCGTGCCGGCTTCTACGGTCAGGATTCTATGCTCGGTCACTACGGCGCTGCCTTCGTCGGTGCTTTCGGATGGGTTCACTCTCGCAAGAGCGATGGCAAGACCCTCGTTTCTTCCCAGAACCTTATCGCGGTTAATGCAACGCTCCTTGCGGAGCATCAGGGCGACGCCGCTTATACGCTCTCAAAGAGCAGCTATGGCGCAAGCATCGAGAGCTTCCTGATCCCAGATGGGGACGCTTCTAACAGCACCGCAGGCGGCGGAAATGCACCTTCCGGTGGAGGCGGTGGAAATGACAGCCTCTAACGAGGCTTGACTTTGGAAAGTAAATGGGGAGTAAATTAAGCCAGTAAATTATATTCAGTAAATTAATTTTTTAGGAAATTAAATTTCAAGAAAATAATTTTTAGAATTTATAATTTACTGGTTTAAATTTACTGATTTAATTTACTTCTAATTTGCTTTCCAACCTCTCTGCGCAAGCAGAATTTTATTAACCCTCTAATTTGCTTTGAAAAAAAATGAAAAAGGAAACTTGGAAATTCATTCTCCAGACGCTGGCGGCTGTGCTTACCGCCATAGCGACTACCCTCGGCGTGGAAAGCTGCATGTGATGTTAAATGAAAAGTGAAAAATGAAAAGTGAAAAATACAGGTTAGTAATGTTTGCGAAAGGCTCGCAGATAGAGAAACTAACTTGTATTTTTCATTTTTCATTTTATAATTGTTCATTTATCTATTGTAACTTGTATTTTTCATTTTATAATTTTTCATTTTTCATTTAGACATAAAAAAATACTCCACTGGTCATCTCGACTTGTGGAGCATTAAAAAATATGTTTAACTAAATCCTTTTCAATGAAAAAAAGAATTACCTCGCGGTACTTCTTTGTTATCCAAGAGTCAAACAATCTTTAACCTAATAACTAAAACCTAAATCTATTATTCTACTAACCTAAACAATCATTTTCGTGAGCGTCAAGTAAGGAATGTTTCCGGAAGTTTTTGGCTTCTTTTTTCCTTTTGACACTGCAAAGGTATGAACTTTTTTTTGTGTGCGCAAACAATTTACCGTGTTTTTTGTGAATGTTAGCGTAAAATTGATTTAGGTCAAGTGAGTGTGCGCGTGCACAACAGAAAAACGACCCCTAACCCGTCCTTTCCACATACTCGGAGATTATCAATCTCCGACTTCCCTTCCCCCGTGATGGGGAAGGGGATAGTAATGATCGCTCATAAAGACCCGATGGACGGGCTGAATGTCGAAGAGGTCGGCGGCCAAAGGGAACGGCCTGAAAGGCCAAAAGCACATAGCCTGGGGCATCGCCCTAGGAATGGTGAGCGAGTTTGTCCGCCCTGTAGGGGCAAAAGCATTTATTTTTTAGGGCTTTATTAGGGCTTTTGCCCTTACAGGGCGAATATACTAACTGCCTTGTACCTAGGGCGTTGCCCTAGGCTATGTGCAGATCCTGCCCTTTCAGGGCGCTAGTTGTCCCCCGAACAATACCACAGGGCGTTGCCCTTGTGGGGCGCTTGGGGGATGCGGATGATTGTTTTTCCCTAATTTTACGTGAGTTTGACGAAAAGCGCCGAAGGTGCGACACCTAATAGGGCAGTCCGTAAGGGCTGTTATTCGGTAGATGCATGATTAAAGGAGCGCTGTAAGTGCGACACCTAATAAATACAATAGGTGTCGGTCCTTCAG
>Ga0256407_10012381_pt1 | contig 11611 bp, 7 predicted proteins | sample RumenRJG_04DNA_FD_193489 | JGI IMG/M metagenome (GOLD analysis project Ga0256407, IMG submission 193489) | Bovine rumen microbial communities from Lethbridge, Alberta, Canada - RJG_04 | ecosystem: Host-associated > Mammals > Digestive system > Stomach > Rumen | place: Canada: Alberta | collected... | reverse complement strand
AAAAGATATATAAAGAAGCTCCAACAACATTTCAGCCTGTAGTAATTATAAGTTCTATAACAAAAGAAGTTGATTTGGGTATAGCAACACCTATTTCTGTTCCTACAGGAGACCAATCACAACCTAATTGGACTGGTATATCCGATGCAATTCCTGGTTTTGAAGGTGTAATGGTTCCTTGGACATACAGATTCGGTACTCTTCCTGATAATGCATCAGGTATTTCAAGAGTTTCAACAAAGAAAGTTGATGTTGTAGGTGGTCTTAATGCTGCAACATTTGTACCTTCTTTAAACGAAGGACATATTTATTATGCACCTGCAAATCCTAAAACACAAACAACTTCTTTAAATGAAAGTCAAATGGCAATTTGTAAAAGAGCAAAATATTTAATTATGGAATATAATGAAAATGAAGGTGCTTGTGATGGTTCGTCAGGAGAAACCCTTATAAATGACGGTTGGCAAAGAATAGATGCAGAGCATGAAGAGATGTTGCAAATAGTAACTGAAGATGGTGTAGAACAATTACAGTATCCTAAATTTATAAACGCTTGGGGTAGAGTAATAGCAGTATTGGAAGTTCCTACTGCAGAAGATTGCAAACCTGTAAGAAGAACAATTGTTAAAGGCAGAATAGGAACGAAGTATCCTGGATTTGAATTCAAGAACATGAAAGAAGGCGATGTTCTTAAGATATTTAATGTAAACGGTAAGAAGATAAGAGAAATTTCTTCCGGAACACCTGACGGATTTATTTGGGACGGTAAGAAAGATAACGGAGATTGGGCAAAGAGCGGTATATATATCTATCAAATAAAAGTAGACGGTAAGTTGATAAGCGGAACGATAGTATTTGTATACTAATAGTAGTTTTAAGTAAAAAATAAAAAGAAGTAAAGAGAAAAGATGAAAAGAATAAAAATAACATTCTTATTAATGTCGGCGATGATACTTGCAAGCCAGGTAGTGTATGGAGCATTTGAAGATACCTATTGGGGAGTAAGAGCATTGGGAATGGGAGGAGCATACACGGCGGTAGTAAACGATGCAAACTCACCATTGTATAACATAGCGGGAATAGCAAACTGCGGACAAAAAGAAATAACATTAATGGGATCAAGGTTATTTACAGGATTGGACGGAGTGGAAATCGGAGCAAACTATTTGGGATTTGTATATCCGTTTGAACAGGAGAAATACGGAGCATTGTCATTTGCATGGTCGTCATTGGGAACCCCTGCATTGGCAAGATACGATACATTTAACATCGGATATGCAAGAAGATTAAACGATGCATTCCAGTTGGATACGGATGTAGTAAATTTAAGTGCCGGTTTGAATTTAAAATATTTGGCACAGGAAATAAACTTTGATGAAGAAGACAGCGACTTATCGAGCAGTAAAGGAGCAGTAACCGGAGATATAGGAATATTGGCACAATTTACAAACGGAATAAGTGTGGGATTCAGCAGTAAATATTTAACAAGTCCCGATATAGGATTTGTGGAAGAAGATAAAGTAAGTAATGTAAATGTAATAGGATTGGGATATTATACGGACGAAATACCGTATATAAAGATACCGACATTTACTGCAGACATAGATGTAATGTTTATAGACGGAGAGACGAAGATAAGATTGGGAGCGGAGAGTTATGTGCTTGATAATAAGTTGGCAATAAGATTAGGCGGAAGAGAAGAAGCATTGAATGTAGGATTCGGATATGAGTTTTCGTTTATAAATGAATCGAAATTGATAATAGATTATGCCTTGGAAATACCGTTGGAAGTAGAAGAAAGTTACGGCTCACATTTCATAGCACTTTCTTTCAGATTTAATTAAAAATTTTATAATAACAAAAACGGGGAGAAGATTTCTCCCCGTTTTTTTTTAGCTAAATAAGGGTTGGTTTAACAAAAGAAAGTTTTAACAATTTGTACTTGATTGAAAACACAAAGCTTGAATTTAAAAAAAGGTTCGTTTTGCTGAAATTTATTAACGATACCGATTGCAAATACTTAATTAAATTTGTATAATAATATTAATAAATTTTTTAAAAAAATATAAATAAAAATGAAAAAATTTTTCGGCTTATTTTTTACTTTAACCGTATTGTTTTTATGTTCAAACGTGACATTTGCAGACTCCCAGCAATGGGCTTCGGCAGATGTTTCTTTTGCAGCTGATTTCAGCGGTAAAACATCCGAATATTTTTCGTTTACTTTAAAGAACATTTCTAAAGATACCGAGACGGATACAATCAATTGGGATCCTCAAAAAGTAATTCTCGGTAAACAAGATCCTCAATGGATATGGTCAACCACTTATGCTGTTGTAACGGCAAGTATGACAACAAACTCAAAATATTATATGTATCAAAAAAATACTGAAAGTACCGTATATAAATCTACGGCTCCGAGAACCATACAGGTTTATCCTGAAGGTGCCAGCGGAGTTAATATAGCAAGTACGACTTTTGCTTACAGCGGTTTGGTAAACCAAGCTTCTCAAGGCGGAGAATACGGCGGATATGTTCCGTTAAGTTTTGTTTTTGTACCTGCAAAATTAACGAGTGAAGATTTATCAAAAGAGTATGATCCCGACGATAAAGATCCTACCGCAGATAAAGCTGCAAGATATTTTCTCGATAATAAAAATTATACTCAGTATTACAGTGAAGGACAACCTACATATAAAGAATATACTTTTGAGCAAGACAGACAATATACTTTGATTGCCTGTGATGTAGGTCCTGTTTTCGGTCCTTACGGTGAGTTCGGACCTTGGAGTTCCGATAAACTTGTAGATCATACCGCATATATGTATTTCGGCGGAAACTTTATGAATATAAGTCACGGAAGTGTTTTCGGTTCGGACAAAATAGTTATAATGAAGGTTGTTGAATAATTTATGAATTTTAAAAAATTTTTATCATTATTGTTTGTTATGTTATTGGGAATGAGCACTTTTGCTTTTGCCGAAGGTGAATCAAATATCGGCAGAGGTGTTTACAGTATTTATTCAGACACTTTTAACGGTGCACATTTTTATGGTACGGATGTTCCCGATACCGATTATGACGGAATGAAAGAACATCATTGGAACCAAAAAATAAGTGTTAGAAACGGAACATCAAATGTTCAGGAAGGTATAAAATATTCCATATATAATATTCCTTCAAATCTTAACGATTGGGATGTTATAGCTTATGCTTGTGTTCGCGGTAAAAACGGTACAAGTGACACGATTGATCCGAGAAATATGTCACAGTATATGAATGAAGATAGTCAATCATCAAATCAAGGTAAAATAAAATTTTTGGCAAGATCTTCAAAAACATCTGCTAAAAATGCTTATGTGGGTTTTCAGTGCAGAAGAACCGAAAGCGGTTCCGTAAAAGATGTTTTGGTTTATAAAACTTTGGGCTCTTTGGGTTTTGAAACAGACGGAACCTGGCAAGAAGTAACAATACCTATAGATAAAAAAACATCTTATTCCGTTAAAGTTGGTCAGGCGGGTGCCACAACAAAAACAATAGATTCAAGTTATTTGGAAAAAGTTATAGCTTATTTTATTTTCCAACCGATAACATTATCCGATAAAGGTGATTTGTTGGATATAGATAACATTCGTTGGATAAAATATGATGCCGGTACGGATTTCAGTGTTGTCGTAAAAAAAGTGTCCGACAATCAACCTGTTGCGGATCAAACTGCTCCGATTAGTTTTTCTGAGGATTCGTTCGGTATGGGTTGGACAGTTGCAGATCAGTATTTGGAATTGGATATAGACGGTGAAATACCTACAAACAATTGGACTGTAAGATTTTGTTCAAGTAATACGATAGCAGGTCTTTATAATGAAAAAGATCCGTCAAATGTTTTAGGTATGGCATGGAAAGTAAGTTGTTCGACTTTACCTTATGTTTATACGGATTATAGTGATCCTTCTAACCCGAAACAAAATATAAACACTTTAGAAATCGGTGAAAAGAAAAATGATGCAGGTGATTTGTTAGGTTTATACGATCAGGGAAAAGTGGATTTTCTTCATGATACCGGTGTAGAATGGTTATATCCTTGGTTTTTTGTAAAAGCAAAAGGCGACCAAAGCGAAGAATCCGTAATTTGGAAAAATACAGTAAACAATCCTTCGGCTTCAGGTTGTCATACGTTTGAAAATACACAGGAAGACGGTCATAGCGGATATATAACCGTACATTTTTATGATCCGCTTAGTGACTTTTTTGAAAGAAAACCTAAACTGTTTTTTGCATGTGATACAAAAAATGCAAAAGCAAGTAAATATAAAGCAGGCTTTACTATTATTTTGAGTTTTGAGTAAAAATTATGAAAAAATATTTTATTAGTTTTTGTTTAATGTTTGTTTGTTCGTTGGCTTTTGCGGGGTTGTCCGTAAAACCTTCTATCGTTAATATTTCCGGAGTACAAGGTTCTTCCTGTAAGAATGCTTATTCGGTTACAAGTTCTTATGAGACACCGGTAACCGTTGATATTGTTTTATCTAACGGTAACAGTTTTTCCGAAAACAAAGAATTGAATGTTGAAGATTGGCTTAAATTTGAAAGTAAACAAATAGATTTAAAGCCGGGCGAAACGGTGGAAGTTCCTTACGAAGTTTTAGTAACTACGGGTATGAAAGGTTCCGTTTGCGGCAGAGTGGATTTCAGTGCACAGCAAAGCTCAATGATAAATCTTTCAATATCGGTTCCTATTTATGTTACTGTTGAAGGAACAGAAAATATAAGTTTTGAAATAGATTCCGTAAATTTATTTAAAAATACAAAAGATAATAATATTTTTTATAAGATGGTTATAAAAAATGACGGTAATGTTCATATAAGACATTCCGGAAAAATACAAATTTTTGATGCTAAAAAGAAAAAAGAAATAAATACCGTAACAATAGAAGAAACAGTTCCTACATACTGTGAAAAAACAAGAGATTTTACCGGTAATATTCCTGCATTGGATAACGGAAAATATGTTGCGGTTTTTACAATAAATGCTTTAGAAAAAGAAGCAACAAAAGAAGTTAAATTTAAAGTTACGAAAAAAGAAATTAAAGTATTGAAATAAAATAAATGAAAAAGAATTATATTAAAACATCACTTTTAACAGTATTTGCATTTTCAATGATGTTTGGTTACAGCAATGTTTTTGCCGAACAAACGGAAACATTGGTAAAAACAATAACATCAAGAATAGAGTTTGCTTTTATTGAACCGAAAGTGGATCATGAGCAAATCGATACCGTTTTTGCCAACGGAATTTTAAATGCTAAAGTTGAAGCGATATTCGGTGATGCAACTTACGCCGATGCCGTTTTGGAATACAAGATAGATTCCGGTGATATTTGTCAAGTGACAAAAGAAGATATAAGTGACGGTAGCCCTTTTTATATCGGAACACCCAAAGGTGCAATAACAAAAGATAATTCTACCGTAGATTACAGAGTTAAAGTTTTATTTAAATCTTCCGAAGGAGATTTTACTATTTATGCTCCAGAAGATGCTTCCGAAACAAACTTTGTAACGGCAAATGTTATAAGTAAAATAGAAGACAATATTAATGGTGATGCCGGAGGTGAAATCAGTCGTTTCTGCGGAGATCAATCCAAAGGCGACAACGGAACTGCAAAAGTTACCGTTCCTGCCGGTACATACAGCGGAAATCATAAGGTTACGGTAAACTTTATAAAAGATGATGACGCTCCTTCTCCTTCATCTTCGTTAAATGAAGAAAGAGAAAATGTTCTTTCAATCGTATCTGTTGAAGTTGAAGGTAACCCGCAACTTAATCATCCGATACAAGTTGATAATCTTCCGTTACAAACGGAAGCTACTCAGGCAAACAAGTTTATTATGCAGTACAAAAACGGTGAAGACTGGGAAACCGCGGAAACTGCTAACTTGAATGTAGATAAAGTTAACCAAATATTTTCTTTTGCTGTTGACAATTTAGGTTATTATAAAGTATTGGAAAGTGTAAAATTAACCAACTCAAGTTACAGACCTGTAAACAGAATAGTTGTAAAAGGTAAAATCGGTGAAAGATATCCCGGATTTGAATTTAAATACTTAAAAGAAGGCGACAGTATAACAATATATAATTTAAAAGGTAAAAAGATTAGAAAGATAAGTGCAAGCGGAACCGAAAGTGATGTTTGGGACGGAAGAAAAGATAACGGAGATTGGGCAAAGAGCGGTATATATATCTATCAAATAAAAGTAGACGGTAAGTTGATAAGCGGAACGATAGTATTTGTATACTAATAGTAGTTTTAAGTAAAAAATAAAAAGAAGTAAAGAGAAAAGATGAAAAGAATAAAAATAACATTCTTATTAATGTCGGCGATGATACTTGCAAGCCAGGTAGTGTATGGAGCATTTGAAGATACCTATTGGGGAGTAAGAGCATTGGGAATGGGAGGAGCATACACGGCGGTAGTAAACGATGCAAACTCACCATTGTATAACATAGCGGGAATAGCAAACTGCGGACAAAAAGAAATAACATTAATGGGATCAAGGTTATTTACAGGATTGGACGGAGTGGAAATCGGAGCAAACTATTTGGGATTTGTATATCCGTTTGAACAGGAGAAATACGGAGCATTGTCATTTGCATGGTCGTCATTGGGAACCCCTGCATTGGCAAGATACGATACATTTAACATCGGATATGCAAGAAGATTAAACGATGCATTCCAGTTGGATACGGATGTAGTAAATTTAAGTGCCGGTTTGAATTTAAAATATTTGGCACAGGAAATAAACTTTGATGAAGAAGACAGCGACTTATCGAGCAGTAAAGGAGCAGTAACCGGAGATATAGGAATATTGGCACAATTTACAAACGGAATAAGTGTGGGATTCAGCAGTAAATATTTAACAAGTCCCGATATAGGATTTGTGGAAGAAGATAAAGTAAGTAATGTAAATGTAATAGGATTGGGATATTATACGGACGAAATACCGTATATAAAGATACCGACATTTACTGCAGACATAGATGTAATGTTTATAGACGGAGAGACGAAGATAAGATTGGGAGCGGAGAGTTATGTGCTTGATAATAAGTTGGCAATAAGATTAGGCGGAAGAGAAGAAGCATTGAATGTAGGATTCGGATATGAGTTTTCGTTTATAAATGAATCGAAATTGATAATAGATTATGCCTTGGAAATACCGTTGGAAGTAGAAGAAAGTTACGGCTCACATTTCATAGCACTTTCTTTCAGATTTAATTAATAAAAAATCTTATTATATTTGTTATAATTTTTATAAAGTTGTCTTCAATGCGAGACAATTTATTGTTTTGTGGCAATCTATGCCGTTTAGTTGTCATTGCGGACTTGATCCGCAATCTATGGAAAATTAGTGCCGTAGGCACACATTAATTGTAGTTTCGGTATAATTATGCAAAATAAAATAGAAATATTAGCACCTGCAGGAAGCGAAGAATCTTTTTTAGCCGCAGTTTCTGCCGGAGCAAATGCCGTTTATTTGGGCTTAAAAGATTTCAGTGCAAGAGCAAAAGCCAAAAATTTTTCTTTCTCTCAACTTAACCAAATATGTAATTATGCAAAACAAAATAATATAAAAGTGTTTGTTGCTTTCAACACTTTGTTTCAACAAGAAGATATCAACAAAGTTTTTAAATGTCTTAATCAATTAAGCTCTACATCCGTAAACGGTTTGATAGTTCAGGATTTATCGTTGGCTTATATAGTAAAAAAATATTTTCCCGACTTAAACCTTCATGCAAGTACACAACTTTGTATTCATAACTCTTACGGTATAAAACAAGCCGAAAAGTTCGGTTTTAAAAGAGCCGTTCTTGCAAGAGAACTTTCTCTTGAACAAATAAAACAAATTAAAAAACACAGCAACATAGAACTTGAAATTTTTTGTCACGGAGCATTGTGCTTTTGTGTATCGGGATTATGTTTGTTTTCAAGTTTTATAGGCGGTTACAGCGGAAACAGGGGGCTGTGTACTCAGCCGTGCAGAAGGTTATGGAACATAAACAATAAGCAAGGTTATTTTTTTTCACCGAAAGATTTACAACTTGCCCAATATGTTCAACAGTTAAAAGAAACAGGTATAACATCTTTAAAAATTGAAGGCAGAATGAAAACCGCCGACTATGTTTACAAAACGGTTAAAGCATACAGATTGTTGGCGGATGCAACTTCCGATAACTTTAATGAAACATTGTTACAAGCACAGGAAATTTTAAAATACGATTATGCAAGAACAAAAACAACATGTAATTTTATAAATAAATCCGAAGAGATTTTTGAACCGGAAAAATCTAAAAATCTGGGTTTATATTTGGGAAAAGTAGAAAATAAAACAAGCGAGTATTTTAATTTAAAAAATATAAAAGAGGTTTCTGTCGGTGATACATTAAGAATTGTAGATTTGAAAAAAGATAAAAGCCAAGTACTTAAAGTTGCCAAAATAGAAGGCGACAAAATATTTTATGAAAACTTATATCTTGAAAATAATTTTGAAGTTTATAAAATTGCCGACGGTACAAAACCCGAAGATTGGAAGAACAAAAACTTGGAAGAATTGAAAAAAATTTTTGTTGAACAAAAATTCGCAGAGACAAATAACAATAAACTCATCAATCTTTCAACCGTTAAACCGTTCAACAATGTTCCGTTACCGAATTTGTTTATAAGAATAAATAATTTTAAATGGTTGCCTCTTTTAAAAAATAAAAAAGATATAGTGTTGAAATTAAACAAAACAAATATAATAAACATTAAATCTTTGAAAGATATCAAAGATTATTATATTGAACTTCCTTCTTATATTGATGAACAGGATTTGATTTTGTTTCAACAAACAATAGATTATATAATTAATAAAGGTTGCAATAAATTTTTTGTTAACAATATTTCACATTTTGAATTTTTCAAAAATAAAAAAATAAACCTTTTTGCAGGACAATTTTTATATACATTGAATTTGTATTGCGCACAATTTTTATCTTTGCAAAATATTAAAGCATACACTGTATCTTGGGAAGACGATATTTATAATATTAGAAATTTATCGAAAAGTTTTCTGAAAAATAATTTGATAGTTTATTTGTCGGGCTTTCCGGAAATCGTTACATCAAAAATGAAATTTTTGGATGAAGTAAAAAACAAAAATGTTAAATCCGGCAAAGACGAATTTAAAGTTATATCAACAGATTATGAAAATGTTCTTGTACCGAGATTTCCCGTAAATATATTAAGTTTTAAAAATAATTTGGTAAGTATGGGAATAAAATCTTTCGGTATAGATTTGTCTTACATTGAACCGAACAACAATTATTTGACACAAATGTTAAATGCATTTAATAACAATCTTTATATAAACTCTGCAAACAAATTTAATTTTGAGAGAAAATTAAAATGAAAAAAATTACAGTAAGTTTATTTTTGATTTTTTTGTTAAGCACTGTTTCTTATGCCGATAAAGTGAAATATGTTTTTTTATTTATCGGTGACGGAATGTCTGCATCAAGCGAAGTTGCACTGAGTTTGTTTTTGTACGGTAAAACAAAACAGTTGTTTTGGAACGGTTTTCCCGTACAAACATATATGACGACTTGGAGCAGAACAGCTTATGTCGGTAATTATGACAAAGACAATTTTAATGAAAAGAACGGTTATGATACCGAAACGGCAGGTACTGTTCCGTATCCTTATTACAGAACCGACCAAGCCGAAGAATATTTCAGAAAATCCGGTGCTACCGATTCTGCTGCAGCGGCAACGGCTATGGCAACGGGTGTAAAAGTTTATAACGGTTCTGTTTGTTACGATAAAGAAACCGAAAAAAATATACCGAACATCGTTGATAAAATAAACAAGAAAAAAGAGTATAGTGTTGCTCTCATAACAACAGACAACTTTTATTCGGCAACACCGGCAGGTTTTTCAAGTCATAATGTTAACAGAAGAGATTATAAAAAAATAGCATCTGAAATTTTGTTACAAACAAAACCGGAAATAATTGTCGGCAGAAACAAATATGAAGAAATAAATACTTTGGCAAGATTAAACGGTTATTATTATTTGGAACCTTCCGATATAACCGAACCGCAAGTGTTTAGTTTAACCGATAAAAAAATTTTTTTGAATTTAAAAAAATATTATGTTCCTCAACCTGTAGAAGATTTTTCTACTGATAGTTTCAAATACGGAGATTACAAGTTCTCCGATATTGTTTTATTTGCAACAAAAACATTATTGCAAAAAAATAAACCTTTTTTTGCTTTGGTTGAAGTTTGTGATATTGATAAAGCTAATCATAAACATGTATATACCAAAATGTTGGGTGGAATGTATGAGCTTAACGAGACGGTAAAAAGTATTTATGATTTAATAAACTCAAAAAGTACGGATATGACTTTTGATAATACTCTTATAATTGTTACCGCGGACCATTCTACGGGTATGTTAAGATTCAGAGAAAAACTTCGTAAAGGCGAACTTCCTTTTACATTTACGACAAAGAGCAAAAAAACAACGGTAGTAACGAACAGAGATATAAGTTATAAGACGGATTGGCATACTAATGAGTTGGTCGGATGTTATTGTGTGGGTGCAAGATCCGATATATTAAAAAAATATATAAACAAAGAAAATATTATGGATAATACTTCCATATACAAAATTTTAAATGAAGCTCTGTTTAGTAATTAATCTTAAAAAGCATACCCTAAATTAAATGCGGTTGAAACGGATGCCGGAATTTTGTTACCGTCAAATGTTGCCGTATTTTTGCTTATTCCCGCGGCAAACTCAAAAGTAAAACCGAAAGTATAAAAACCTGTTCCGAAAGTATATTCTATTTGAGATTTTTCGGATACTATATTTTTGTTTATACCTGCTCTTAACGGCAAACAAAAAGATTTTTTGTTTAAAAGCAAATATTCGGCACCTACCGAAATTTCCTGAGAGTTGAAATCTTTAACAAAAGTTTTATTTTCCATCAAATCGAAATCACATGCAACCGTAAGTTTTTTTACAGGATTAACGGCAATACCTGCTCTTAATTGGTTGCCCAAATAATATCTGTCTTGATTCCATCTTATTTTTTCGTATTTAGGGTCTAACGGTTTGTTTGGTCTGTCAAAATACGGATTGTTAATATTCCTTGCGGTTATACCGAATTTCGGACTTAAGAATATATCTTGACCTGCAAGTTTACTTACATCTATCAATGCACCCAAATCCAAACCTATTTGGTGTGTTGTTTTAGTATCTTTTAACGAATCCGTTATGGCTTTGCCGATATTTTCTTTGTCGGATAAAATCATAATTCCTGTTTGAGAAACTTGCCCTTGTATATATTTCAAGTTTCCGCCTACTTGTATACCGTGAAAAATTTCGTAGCCGTAACCTACGGAAACTTCCGTAAATACACCTGCATCAATAAGAACCTGAGATTCGTTATCTTTGTAACTTCCGGAAATTAATGCTTTTACAAGTTTTTCTATACCGGGCAAATCTTCGGCTATTTTGTCTGCCATCTTTTTTATATCTTCAACACTTGACGATGCCGAGATTGTCATATT
>Ga0256407_10012380_pt1 | contig 11612 bp, 6 predicted proteins | sample RumenRJG_04DNA_FD_193489 | JGI IMG/M metagenome (GOLD analysis project Ga0256407, IMG submission 193489) | Bovine rumen microbial communities from Lethbridge, Alberta, Canada - RJG_04 | ecosystem: Host-associated > Mammals > Digestive system > Stomach > Rumen | place: Canada: Alberta | collected... | reverse complement strand
CTTCCACATGGCCCTCCTTGATACATTGAAGGATATGGATAACGTCATCTCGATTCCAACCGTGATTCTCTGGACTGTTTGAATAGTCCAGGATGAAACTCTGGTAGTTCACTGGGATTCTGATGCTTCTTCCCTTGCCAATGTTCAGAATAGCTACTTGTTGCTGTGGCATATTGATACGTTTTAGCGTTTAGACATTATTTCTCTTGATTTTGATAGTCAGGTGAACCTGATACTCTGGGTGTGCATCTGGATTAACCTTGCTGATGCGGCACTCGAACATGTCAGTCCAACCCATTTCCAGTATCGAGGCGATGGTTTCATTGTCCTCGCGAGGGATATACCCGATGCAATAGTCCTCGCCATCCTCTTCGTTGTGATACATCACCGCCACTGCGTCTGTGTCGTGACGATTCTCCAAGTCGCGCTGCAGCTGCAGCACCGTGCCTACCTTCAGCTTGTCCCAGACCTCGTCTGCATCGTGATACTTACGACCTGCCAGGTGGCAATCCATGAAAAACTTCTTCTTTGTTTCCATAACTCTGCTGTTTTAAGTGAGACATTTTAAGTTTCTTGATGCAAAGTAAGGAGCATGTTGAACCATATCGTGGTACAACCTGAAGGATTTTTCATCTTTTCTTCATTTTTCTTCCTTTTTATATCTGTTCATGGCTGCCTGGAGCCAGTTCTGCATCTCTATGGCTAGCCATTTCGGTTCAATGACCTGTAACCATTCACCCCTCGACATCAAGTATCCCTTGAAGTCAGACGTGGGCCGCATATAGACCTCAAAGTCTGTGTACTCTTCCGTTACGTTCACTTCCCGCTGAGTATGGTGAATTGGCAGGTCGCGCAGATAGTATGGCTCCAATCCGTATGCTCTGAGTACAACACGTTCTGGCATTGTGCCGTCGCCTACGACTATGCCAAAGCATTCACCAAAGTACTCCTGAGCATCAAAGTCAGGATCTATTTTGAACGTCTCTTTCTGCAGCTCTACGTTCTCTATGCGGTCAAGCGCAAATACTGCCATTGTTGTACTGTTATATGTCGGGCGGTCTATCCGAGCCAGCACATACCAACGGCGTTTAAACAGCTTCACACAGTATGGCGCTACAGAGAAGGAGTTTGCCGATGCTGCACCATATCGACGATAAGTAATCATAATGCGACGACTCTCGCGCATAGCCTTGATTATTCGTTTTAGATGCACGTCACCTGATGGGACGCTTTCTATCAAGATGCGGTCCTGAACCCCCACGTTCTCGTCCAGCATATTACCCACACTCAGCGTCGAGAACAGCCAGTTCGCTACGCTATCATCACTCAGCACTTCCTTATTATATATAAAGTAGCGGTAGCCGTCCTTACGGTCGCAATCAATGACGACACCAAACATATCTAGGATAGCATCGCGATGACGATTGAAGGTAGTGCGAGCGAACTCAACGCCACCACTTTCCTCTCTTTTACGCCATTTTTCGTTTATCTCGGCAAACGTTATTTTCCCTGCCTGATGGATGGTCTCTATCAGCCAGATATACTCTTTGAATAATGTGGGTATCTTCATATGGCCTTACTTCTTTAGGATGTCATTGATATCTGTAATTACTTCTCCGCCACAGAAGCTTTCAAACTTGCCATCGTCAAGTTTCTTTCCAAGAACGAATAAGGCTTCCATCCACACGCCTTCTATTCCATCATGATACTGAATGATATATGGCTTTTCCTCGTTCTCCAGGTCGGGAATATTATATACTCCAGTACCATCAGTCAACTCAAACTGCATATAATTGTCATCACATCCAACTGTGACTTTCTTGAATGGTTTCATGTCAAGACCTTCATTTTCCAAACAAAGAATGTCAATTAGGTCATTCGTAAGGAACAGTTTAACGCTATTATATTCGCCAGTCCTTATTTGTTGGAAAGTTGTTTCGTCACATGGGATGAATACTTCGTCTTCGGCATCATTTATATCCACATCATATAAATCAGCTTGATGTGCAGGTGGCAAATCGTTTTCATCGAGGTCAAAGTCGAACAAACCCAATTTGCCCCTTACATTCTGTATTGGCTCATCAAATAGCCATGCATCTTCCAGCTTCCATTTTGTTACCCCTTTACCATCTGCCCAAACAGAATTCATTTCACCTTCCTCAAATCCAGTTACTGTAACATAACCGATGATAGCACCTGTTGGCAGTGTATCAAGGTCTGGAATGTTTCCAAAGCAGATGTCGTTGAAGATATAGGATTCTATTTCCTCAGGAATGTCATCAAAGAAATTTGGTGCAATTTTCTTTGAGCCAGCATGTATAAGAATTCTTCCTGGAACCTCATCAGGTTTCCAAGTTCTGTTTTCTACGTCTTTGATGCCATAGCAAACTAATGATGCCCACGGCTGTTGGATTGTTAATGTTTTCATAAGCTGTTATTATTAATCGTTGTTTTTTCTCTTTTTATAGGTGATAAATTAAATAGTAACTTTTCTATGTCTTCTTCCGCTAAATCTTTAAACAATTCCAAAAGTTCCTCTTGTCGTGGTTGTCCTAGTGTAAGACGGTATAAAGAAAGCACGGCATTCATTCGAGAGTATGCAGATCGGTCGCTACTAAGCGGATACATGGGAACGAAGCGTTCAATCTTCTCGGGATTTTCAAATGAAGATAATGGTAAGCACCAATATGGTACGAGACCTCCATACTCATTTCCATAGTCACTTGACGCTTGTGTGAACATATCGTTCCATGAGAATATATCTGAGTATTTATGTGCGATGTTTCTACGTATTGCCAAGCATTTGTATCTATTTATCCTTCCTTCACGTTGCTCCATATCTTGCGGGTTTGAAGGAATATTCCAATGCATGATTTTTCTACAATACCAATGGAAATCCAAACCTTCCTGGCCAATGGATGTTGTTGACAGCACGAAAGGACGGAATGGCGAATTGAATGCTTGTCGAACATCAGTAGAACGAGACACATTCTTTTCGTCGGTCTTTTTGTTGGTAAACATCAGTGCAAAATGAGTTCTAAGACCACGAGGCTGTTTGTCAATGTTCTTAAAGGACTCCGTAGTATCAATTCGGAGGTTACTTGGACTTACATCCAATGAGTCAAAGATGCATTCTGCGATATATTGTTTGCGTGTCCCTTTTTCATCAATCATATGGATAAACTCATCTATGACCGACTGGAGGTTACCATCCACACAATAACAGAGAACACGCTCCCAGTAGTTGTCGTAATCTGGATATAATATACTCATAATGCCTGTAGCTTGGCGCAAATTGAATAGATTGACAAGTCTTTCTATCAGTTCTTCCGTTGCAAACGAGCCCAAACTTCGATACAATACCATTGCTGGAGAAGCAATAGACATATCTACTAATAACTCTATGATGCGATTGGAAACTGAGACCTCAATACGCTCTTTGTTATCCAGACAATTAGCAATATTGATAACATCTTCAGTGCTCCATGGTCCCATATCAAGGCTACCACCAAGCTTAGCAATGTCTTCGGATACAGTCGATATAAGTTCCCGTCGAATAACCTCAACATTTTGTCCGAGATATTTCTCTGGATTATATAGATTTACAAGATATTCGTTCTGGTATTTGAGGATAGAGGAATCTGTTCTAAGTGGATTGGCTCCAACATCGTTAGTATATGTAGCAGTTTTACGTCCACTTGTGTATTGTCCGATAGTCAATCGTTCAGCTTCATAGCTCATCATAAAGGCAATCATTCTGGGCACCATCTCCCATGCCGAAAATACCAACATCTTCGAGAAATCCTTGTTCTGCTCAAAAACATTGTCTTCAGAAGTTGAGTAATAAGGATGCGAAGCCGGAATCCATAATAGGCATGCTGAACGTTTTGTTTCGTTAAGCATAATATTACGGAGCTCTTTAAGCCTAGCATTATTGTCATCGATGGGCTTATAAGCATAAATGCGGTCGAAATTAAGAAGGACCTTTTGCTGATAACTTGATATGGGAAGAGTAATCTGTTTTGCCCTTGTGGTTTTATACACTCCCAGGATATATTTCTTCAGTTCATATTTCTCCATAAAGGAAAGAAGATATGGAGAAGACTTAACATATTCCATTGGAACGTTAGCAAACCGAACCCGTTTACCATGTTTTTGAGCTCGCTCAGCACAATCACGAAGTATTAATTGCATCTGTGCGTATGACAGAACATCTCCCGCCTCAATCATATTCTCCTTGACATATGTTGTCATATCAATAAGAGAATCTTTTAGGCGTTCCGTTCTAGACATTCCTTCATACATGGCCTTTTCTGCCTGCTTTTTTGAAGCAATAAGAATATCGAAAGGATCTGTTTCTAATTTGCTAAGCTTTGAAGAATAATCTTTCCAAACAGTCTTAAATCTTTCTGACTTTTCTCCAGTAAACAAGAATTCTGTTAGTTTCAAGAAATCCTCGTAATGTTCATCTACATTGGTTTCATTCAATTCTTCTAATGTAGTATATGGCTTGTATGGAGTAGCTGAAAGGAGGAGAATATAAGGCGATTTGTCATCGTTCATTGTCTTAAAGAATCTCCTTGTAATGATATTCTGCTCTGTATTTTCTGTGGACTCATGAATAAGGCTGCTGAAGCGCTGAAATTCATCCATAATAACTAAGTCCGGCTCCAATTCGTCTATACTTATCTGAGCAAAGGCCATTCTCATTTGTGTGAGTATAGAAGTCTTTTCATTCCAAGAGTCTTCGTGCCTCTCTAGGTAGCTTATCATTTGATTACATAGATGACTAAAGTTTTGACCATCTTCCAGACGGTGCTTCACCTTAATTAAATAATCATCCCCACAAGCATCGACACGTTTAAGATACCAATTAACATAACCATCCCAGTTTTCTTTCTTGACCTTGTTTCGAAAAAAACTATTTACGGCCTTTTCATGTTCTAGAGAGAACATGTCCATCCGCTTTACCATACAAAACATCAGGGCTCGTTCATTCATGTTCCCGTAGCCTTGCTGCATAGAAAACGATGTTGCAGGAGTCAATGGAATTAGAAGTTCTGGCATCTTACCTTCTTCATATATACCATCTTCATTATATTTTTCGTCTTTTTTAAGCTCTGCAACTTTTTCTTGGATTACTAGATGCTGCATTGAAAGGCGGCTTTCGCTTATGTTCAGCTGTTCCATACCGAGGTTCATCGTATTTTGCTGAACGATGTTAATGTTAGAGCAGACATAAACGACACGATACATGTCATCATGAACTTCTGTACGCATGGTTCTGACTCGATCTATGACTTCTTTCGCCATGATGGTCTTACCCAATCCAACTTCATCGGCCAGAAGAACTCGTTTCTGTCGGCCACTACGGAATATCTGTTCTATATGATTTGCCGTAGCTAACTGGAAATCCTTTGCTTTCTTAGATATGTTATTTGTCATGTAGTTTTTTCAGTTTAGGAATAATAGACTGGAATTGTTCGTATAGAGTCATAAACTCTTTAGCGAAGTCCCTATCTTTTACAATGCGTAATACGTCCTCCAGATTACTCAATTGTTCGGGATTATTAGCTGCAATTTTAAGCATTTGCTCGTAGATTCTACCCGTCATGGGAGAGGTCGTTTTATTATCAGTTTCTTTAAGATGCTTAGCTAGTTGCTCCATTTCAAAGAAATACTCTTCTGGGTCATCACAGAGCATAAAGGATACATAGTTGTAGAATTTGTCAGGGGAATCAACTATACTTCGAAAGATTTCGTCGTCACGCTCTTTCTCAGGGATTCCCTTCGTGGGTATCTTGATTACTTCCTCAATTCGTCCGTCTCCTTGACCACCAGAGATGATATAGAACTCTGATAGTTTCGATAGAGGTAAATTTCTGAATACAACATCTTTATCCAAGTGCTCAACAAATGTAGGCATCTGCAGAGGGGAAATTGTCAAAGGGAATGACTCTTTTTTCAAAGGAGTCTTTATCTGTATATCATATTTCCCTTGTTCGTTAGGTATAACAACAGCCTTAAAGTTTGAACATAGCAACTTTCTTATATATTGTTCTAGAGGGCTGTATTCATGTAATCCTGTTTTCTCGTTAGCAGCTTTTATGCGTTCATATACCAGGCTTTCTCCCTTCTGTTCATCGATTTGAAGGAATTCTTTCTCAAAACTGTCAAACAGCAACTGTCCATTTTTCAGCTTTAGTCTAATCAGCAATTCTGTATTTTTATGAAACGCAGAGAATGTAGCATTTGCAGAACCTAAATAAAGGAAATGACCATTATCATTCTTTGGCCCAGAAACGAAATAAGTTTTAGCATGAATGTCTATAGGGACGTATTCATTGTTTATCATTTGGTCGTTAACCACATAGACAGCTCCATTGTCACGGTTATAATGACTAAAAATGTTAGGAGAAACGTATCCATAGCGAGTAACCAATACATTCCTTCCATTTTTGCCAACTCTTTTATTTATTTCGCTGACAGTTTCCTCGTCAACAAAAGGAGAGATAATCATAACAGACTGCCCCTGAAATGAATCTGGATATACGACCCTTTCATTAAGGTTTTTACCTTGGAAGAATGGGACGAACTCATACTCTCCAGATTCAAAACGCGACTCGTCAACTTCAAAAGAACTAACGTGTAGTAAATCATCAGCAAGCTCTTCAATCCGATGTTTCTTTTCACCTTTAGCGTAACCTGATAGTAACATCAGAAACTCTGACAAGGATGTATGACGATGATTAGTTCGTTTGTTTAGGTTGATTTTGCCCGTAAGAGATACAACGACATCAATATTGTTGTCAAAGTCCATGTTCTTGCTTAAGATTATCACCTTAAGTTGTTTGTCATCCTTGTTTTCATGGTTAATTTCTTTAATTAGCCACATCTTAGGATGGAAATTCGATAATGGGCTTTCTTTATTAACTACCTCAAAAATACTTTCTTCCAAAAGAGAATAGAAAGATTGTAATTCCTTTGGTGCATGAATACCTCCTCTGTGGCAGAATAGAGCAAAATTTTTGCTACTACGACGTATACTCTCTAATAGGAATAACGGTGATTTTTTTATACTGCTCGACAAATCACCGAATGCCCCCAGAGAGTAAGGTACTATCAATAGCGCTTTTAAATCCAGGCTATAAGTGGTACCTACAGCAAATTCAACGTCATACCCTGGAGATGCAAGTAAATCTCCATATAAGTGGTCGCTTAACATTTGTCCTTTAGCTGCCATGCTCCAATCCTCCCTTGATTTCTTTTATCATTTTGTACACCAAACTCCATCTGTAATCAAGGAAAAAAGCGCCAGTGTGGGGCACACCTGTATATTTTTCCCAGTTTGTTAGTTTGGCTCTCGACCATCCTTTAGTTGCTTTTTCACGGGCAACAATCAGTTCTTCTAGCGTTTTATAATCTTCTGTTTCTACACATCTGGCTGTGAACTGACAGAAATCTTTAACTGCTTTATCATTTACATCTTCATTTACATACGACAGTATCTCAATCATTGCATTCTCTGTAAATTCATCTTTATAATCTTCATAATAGGAGATAAAGTCATCCCATTGATTTTTTGCTACTTCTTCACTGGCTGTACGTTTGTCGTAAAGATAGTTGTAAAAAATACGAAGAAGATAAATATATCGAGAGAATTTTGCGGATAACTTGTATGTATATAGATATGATTCTGGCAATTCGTTCCAGACCTGTTCAAGGTCTTGGTAATTCTCCACCAATGGAATATCATTACATAGAAGATAAGCTAGCAAACTGTCCTTACTATTCTCTGACAGCTCAATTCTCTTTTTCAGAAATTCAGACTCTGCCTTATTGAGATTTGCGGATATTGGAGATTTGCCGTCTAATACATATTTCAAGCCACCAGTATCAAACAACGGAATTGTTCCAGATAAATCTTCACTATCTGCTGTGTCGTCTTCGTCAGACTTACGATATTTCTGAGGGCTATTATGCCTTGCCATTGATCGCTCAAATATTAATCTATAGACGCTGCCGTCAGTTCTAACAAAGCCATAGGTTACAAGGCCACCCCAGTAAATGTATGACGGGTCATATTTAACATACTGTTTTCTGTCTTTTTCGGCTTTGTCGATTAATGAACTTCCTGTTATGCTTAATTGGTCTTCTTTACGAGGTGTTCCATTAAGAAGCTGACGGGTAAGTTTAATTTCCATATCCAGCACCTTATTGCGTACCTCTTCCACGGTTTTATAATGACATTTTTCAGCTTCTAGATATAAAGATGGTAATAGCACAAAATACTTGGCACGCCCTTGCAGGACAGACATGCCTGGGAACATCTTATTAGAAAAGGCATCACGTATACGTCCAATACCCAATTCATCAATGGCGTGATGGTCTCGTATAGACTGAATCACCTTATACAGGTTATTCTTTTCCTCTGTACCAAAATTAATATATCCTATATCCATGTGTTATGCCATTATTTACACCATTTCTTCCCACATCTCATCCAACTTTTCAGCGTCTTCGTCGCTAAGCAGTTCTCCAGAGTGACCAGCACGCCAGTTGATGTTTGGGATATTCTCCTCCAAAATCTTGATAGTAATAGGCGACTGTTCGTCTGCAGGAATGCAGTCGTAGCAGTCCATGTCAACATAGTGACGCAGTTTGTCAGTCATGTTCCAATCCTCGTCCTCATAAGGTTCGCTTGTAAAGATTCCGCGATAAACGATACCAGGCTTATCATCGCCAGTACGCAGCATATAGTAGCGGTCGCCATCATGAGCTTCCTCCCATTCATATACACTCCAGTTAGAACAGAATCCATCAGGATTGTATTTAACATCATGACGATAATCTTCAAGCGTATAGCTGCTAATCTTCGGATTCCAGCGCAAGAGGTAAGTTTTGGGCTTTCGAATCGGCTCTACATCGAAGGAGTCATAGAAGGCCTTCCACTTCTTTTCAGGCATCTCATCAATAACGAATTGGGCATAATCCAAACGTTTGATATACTTATTGCCTTTCGTTGCTTCAAAGAACTCGTCAATGTCCACAATCTTATTTTCTTTGCCATCGAAGAGAATCACTTTCTCACAGACTCCAGCAAATCCTTTCTTGTTGGCCAGGATACGTGCAGTAAACTCTTCATCTTGTGGAGTCTTTATCTCTGCACGGCTAAAACTATCATAGCCTTCATAGTTCCATTGGATATCAATGAAATCCTCGAAAGCCTTGTATATCCATTCCTCCGGCTTGCAGTCAGGCATCTGTGTCTTGATGAATTCTGGGAAGATGTGGAACTCGTGCATAATGCCGTTCACTCCCACATGGTCATCCTGCATTTCAATGATATTGGCCATATTGTCCAAACGATAGTAATAAGTATCCACCTCGTTCTCTTCAGACAAGTCAGCAAACGTGTTCTCGTCACCATCGTAGATGACCAACTCAGGACGAATCTTCTTAGCTTCTCGCATCAAAGTGAATGCAAGAGCTACATCCGTTCTTGATGCGAGGTAGGGGAGGTTAATGGTGAACAGTCCCGTCTTCAGAAGAATCGTCTCAATACCCTGGGTCGAACCACCTTTAATATACATGAGCGTACGCTGTATTTCTTCCTCGTCAGGATCAAACTCACCACACAAGATAGCTGCGTCAAGTACTTTAGCTGCACCTTCTATCATCTTATTAATGTCGAAGCTATTGCTGGCATCGAAACAGTAGACATTGGCATGCATGACAAGCTTGGGCGCTTGGAATGCCCTGCCAATCTCACAGACTAGTCCACTGACGGGATAGTAGATAAGGCGCTTGATGACCTTTTCACCAGCTGCTTCAAGGGCATCCGTATAGGCATCCAACTGTCCGGCATACCAACCAGCATAGTGGTCTGATTCAGGCTTCAGGATAGCATCCCTGCCCATCGGACAGGTCTTGAAGTCAATCAGTACATCGCCTTCTTCGGTCTGCCATACCAAGTCGATGCTACCTGTCAGCACATGACCATCACGAAGCAGTGTGAACGGACGCTCGTGATAGATATGAGTAGCAGCACCAAACTGCTCCGTTAGCCATGCTGTCAGACTTTCCCATGCCGTGCGAATAGCTACGGCATCGGTAAGGTATGTCTTCACACCATAACTATCTATGAGCTGACGATAGTAGTTTTCGTCATCAATGTGCGACTCTATGCCGCAGTAAATCTGGTGGATACAGTCACCCGCGTCAGCCATTGTCTTTCCAACAAGCGAACCCGTTGACATACGCTTGCATATATCGAAGTGTTCTTCCACATCGCCCTTCTCATGAATGGTGCTGGGAGCAATAGCCTTCTTTTCAGTCTCACAAAGCGGCTCGTTATATGGTATGCGACGCGTCCTCATCTTCTCGTTTTCAGCGTAATAGTGGTACTCGAAAGATGTCTCAGTAATTGTCTCATCTTTAAAGTCATAGCCAACGCCCAAGAGGTCGCTGTCATCAGGCTTTACACTACTCAAACCGATGTCCTGTAGCCATTGCAGCGAGTGATTACCCTTTGTGGCTTTCTCCAGTACCATAATCAGCACATCCTTCGGACGTGTCATACCTACATACATCAGGCGGTTATTTTCCGCTATGAAGTTGTCGTAGGCTCTCGTAAACTGAGGCATACGCTCAATCTTATCCTCAATATCAACAGGAACTTTCGAATTGCCTGTGCCATACACGAACGGAATCACGCTAATATACACTTCCGGATACGGATTCTCAGCGGAAGGCTGTTCGGTATAATTGAAGTGGATACCAAAAATCTGCTTTCTCGTTGTTTTGGGCATATCACAGATTTTCTCCTTCAGCGAAGTCAGAATCACATATTTCCATTGCAAGCCCTTACTCGAATGGTAGGTGTGCAACTGTACACCGTTGGCATCGCCGGAACCAATAGGATTGACCACCTTCAGGTAATCCATGAATCCGCTGACGGTTGCAGCCATACCCATACGGATGCAATGCTGCTCGTAGGTTCCTGCAGCCTTGATAACCGTATCCAGACAAGAAGCACCTTCTGATGTATAATCCACTTTCTTCACCTCATTATATAGGTCAAGTTCAATGATCATAGTCTCAATCTGTGCTGCCAGCGACTGTTGCTTCAACATCGGACGAAGCTGCAGCAGACGATTCACCAAAGGTATATCATTGAGGTAGTTTTGCGGACGGTTGTTCTCGTCAGCATCAAACATCAGCTTGCTTTCTATCACTTCCCTGGTACCAAATCCTTCTTCCGTCAGCAGGGCAATCTGGGCCTTTGCCAACGAGTCTTTCTCACTGGTCAGCAATGCCAACAGAGCCAATACCAGCGGCGTGGCCTTCATATCCATGACTGGAAGATTTTCCCTGCTAGCAGGGATGCCGTATTTTTGGTTCAGCACACCAGCTAAGGCATAGAGTGGCGCATTAGCCCTGTTCAGCACAGCGATGTCCTTGGGATCAACGCCTTGCTGCACAAGTCGTGCAACGTGTCCAGCCACACCTACATTCTCGTCAGATGCCAAGTCCCAATATCTCAACGAAGTGATTCCTTCCTCATTCTGACGGTGCTCTTTCAGTGTGATTTCCTTTTCAGAAAGCACACC
>Ga0256407_10012375_pt1 | contig 11613 bp, 8 predicted proteins | sample RumenRJG_04DNA_FD_193489 | JGI IMG/M metagenome (GOLD analysis project Ga0256407, IMG submission 193489) | Bovine rumen microbial communities from Lethbridge, Alberta, Canada - RJG_04 | ecosystem: Host-associated > Mammals > Digestive system > Stomach > Rumen | place: Canada: Alberta | collected... | reverse complement strand
GCGGTGCGTTTACTCAACCAAATGTCCAATCCAATAAAACTGAAAACTAAGTTTGAAATTAATTTTACTTGTTGAATTGTTTTAGTAAGTCAGGGCCTGATTGCGTCACGGCTTATTTTTTCTTCTTGGGACGCTTGGCGCCATACTTGCTGCGGCGCTGGGTGCGGCCTTCAACACCGGCGGTGTCGAGAGTGCCACGGATGATGTGATAGCGTACACCGGGAAGGTCTTTAACGCGGCCGCCGCGTACCATGACGATCGAGTGCTCCTGCAGGTTGTGGCCCTCACCAGGGATGTAGGAGTTCACCTCCTTACCGTTGGTCAGACGGACACGGGCAACCTTGCGCATAGCCGAGTTCGGCTTCTTAGGCGTGGTCGTGTAAACACGAACACAAACACCGCGGCGCTGCGGACATGCGTCCAGAGCGGGCGATTTGCTGGTCGATTCCAGCGCAGTGCGGCCTTTTCTTACTAATTGCTGAATAGTAGGCATCTTAGTTTGTTAGTTTTTAATTAATTTGACAAATATTTTTCAGTTTGCTCACGCGCTGCTCAGTGCCCTTAACCACTCACGCTATCAAGCGTTTACAAGTCATTTTCGGCCCTTGCGGCGCAAAAAAGCGTTGCAAAATTACAACCTTTTTCCCTAATAGCCAAACTTTCAGCAAAATTTCTTTATATATAATGTCGCCCTGCACCCCCGTTTTAACCCGCTGTTTTACATCGTAATACACCTAAGTTGCTGATTATCAGTGCCCTCAAAAATTGTGAAATTTATTCAATCTTAATATTATTTAACTTCATTTAATCTAAAAACCGCCCTTTTCGATGCCCAAAGATGCAACACACCACCCGGGCAACTACCATTTTCCACAATGCGTTTTTACGGGCCGAACACGCCACAAAACCGCGAGCCGAACCGGCCATAAAACCGTCACACATTATATATAATATATAGGGGAATTATAGGGGAATCCTGCCGGCAACCTGCATAGCGCCGTTTTTGCATCAGTTTTACCGTAATTTAGCGCAGAATAGTTACCTTTGCCGACGGAAAATGCTTTAATACACCCAACTATGACGACAACGATAGTCTACACATCACTACTGGCAGCGGCACTTTTAGACCTGTGCGCCATGCTGCTGCACGAGGTGCGAGCCCTTCAACACAACGATTTCAGCAACAGCCGCTACTACTCGTGGCTCTCCAAGAGCGACGACCTCATGGCCCCCAGACGCCTGGTCGTCCTTGCCGTGCTGATTGGCTGCTGCACGACGATGGCCCGGTCGTCGTGGATGGTGATCGCACTGTTTGCAGCCACCCTATCAGTCCAGGGCATCATCCTGCTGTGCAACAGGAGTACCAAGCCGTCACCCGTGACAAGCCACGCCTGGCTGGTCTACGGCACCGCCATCGTGCTGTCGTTGCTCGCCACAGCTGCCGGATATATCCTGGGAGTCCATCTGAACATGGCCGATGCAGTACCGTCGGCCGCCTCGGTCGCAGTCATTACGCTGGCACTCTCCCCTCTCCTGGCCATGCTGGCCAATTGGCTCTTGTCACCTCTTAGGAAAAACCGCCAAGATGACAACGGCAATGCTTAAAGCATCGGTTTATAGCTAATACTACAATAAGATATAACACAATGTATTGACTTTGTTGCACAAAAGAAAGAAAAAACCAATCCCAACCCCTGGAAAATGGCAAAAATACCCACTCGGCGCTATCGAGTGGGTATTTTTAAACAATTACTTTATGTGATATAATTCAATCAGCTTTAATTCAATTAAATAAGCACTAACTGAGACGCATCATCTTCGGCAGAGCCGCCTAACGGGTCCTCGGCTTCGTTGGGCATAGATTGCAAGTACTTGAGCCCCTCGGGATTGAGGATTTCCAGATACTGCTCATAGGGGATGAAACGACCGCCCATCGACTTGAGATGAGGCGTCTCCAGTTGGCAGTCTATCAACCGCCCACCAATGCGCTGCATGAAACGCGCTAAAGATATCAATGCAAATTTTGAACTGTTGGGCGCTTTAGAGAACATGCTCTCGCCGATGAAACAGCAGCCCACAGCCACACCATAAAGACCGCCAACAAGCTCATTATCAAGGTTCCACACCTCGACACTTTTGGCATAGCCCAAGACATGCAGGTCGGTATATGCTTTGATCATATCCTCGCCCAACCAGGCGCCGTTACAATGATATCGCCCGTCCACCTCGCTGCACCCCTTGATAACGCCCTCAAAGTCCTCGTTGAAAGTCACCCGGTAGATGTTTTTGTTCATCAATGTGCGCATCGAGTGCGAAACATGCACCTCATCGGGGAAAATCACAAAGCGTTGCATGGGGCAGTGCCAAGCCGGATAGGGCCAGTCACGGAACGAGAACCACGGGAAAATGCCATAGCTGTAGGCCAGCAACAGGCGGTCCACACTCAGGTCTCCGCCGACAGCCAGCAGCCCGTCGTCATCGCCGAGCCGTGGATCGGGAAACACGATATCTTCACTCAATCTGTAAGCCATTGCCCGGGTCCCTCCTACTCTACTGTTTCCAACTCGTCGATGACACACTCGCCGCCCTGCTTGAGAGAGCCAAACAAGATTTCTCTCACTAGTCTGGTCTTGAGACGGTTGTGGATGACACGGTCCATCTCGCGGGCGCCATATTCCTGGCTGAAGCCCTCTTGGAGCAGCTGGTCACGCGCTTTCTCGCCCAGGGTGAGTTTCACATTCTTGGTATCAAGCATGGCCTGCAGCTCACGCAGTTTCTTGTCCAGAATCATACCTGCCATGGTGCGGTCCATGTCGTTGAACACGACAATCGACGACAAGCGGTTGATAAACTCGGGCTTGAAAGTCTTCTTCACCTGCTTGAGCATGGCCTGCCCGGCAGTGATGGTCGAGGCAAAGCCCACCGATGCTTGATGGGCGAACTGGGCACCGGCATTGCTGGTCATAATGAGCACTACATTGCGGAACACAGCCTTGCGGCCCTTGTTGTCGCTGAGCGTGCCGTAGTCCATCACCTGCAGCAGCAGGTTGAAGATGTCGTCGTGGGCTTTCTCAATCTCGTCGAGCAACAGGACGCAATCGGGATGCTTGCGCACGGCATCGGTGAGCAGTCCGCCGTCATCATAGCCCACATAACCGGCCGGAGAACCGATGAGTTTTGCGACCGTGTGCTTCTCGACATACTCACTCATGTCAAAGCGCACCAGCTCCACACCCAGCTCCCGGGCCAGTACACGGGCCACCTCGGTCTTGCCCACACCAGTGGGACCGACAAACAGCAGCGAAGCCAGGGGCTTGCCCTCGTCTGTGAGACCAGCCTTTGACATCTGTACGGCCTGGACCACTTGCTGCACGGCCTTGTCTTGACCATAGATTTTGTCCATGATGCGTGTCTCCAGCGACTCGAGCCTGTCGTTGTCGCTCTCGTCCATCGTCAACGATTCCACCTTGGCGATGCGCGCCAGCACACTGGCGATGAGCGCTTTATCCACACGGCGGTCCTCACCTTCCTTGCGGTTCATCTGCACCCATGCTCCTGCCTCGTCAATCAGGTCGATGGCCTTGTCGGGCAGGTAACGGTCGGTGATGTGTCGCGCACTGCCCGTCACGGCATACTCGATGGCATCATCGTCATATTTCACTTGATGGAACTCCTCGTAGCCCTCCTTGAGCATCTGCACGATTTTGAGGGTTTCCTCAACGCTCGGTTCCTCGATGGCAACTTGCTGGAACCGGCGCATGAGCCCCTTGTTGCGCATGATATAGCGGTTGTATTCCTCATAGGTGGTAGCCCCGATGAACCGCACCCTGCCGCCCTCCAGGTAAGGTTTCAGCAGGTTGCTGGCATCCATCGAGCCCTCGCCGGTCTGTCCAGCGCCCACGATGTTGTGAATCTCGTCGATGTAGAGGATGGCGCCCCGCTCGGCAGCAATGCCTTTCATTACCGCCTTGAGACGCTTTTCAAAGTCACCGCGGTACTGCGTGCCGGCAATGAGCGAGCCCAGGTCGAGCTGGTAGATGCGGCTACCCTGCAGCGATTCGGGCACATTGCCGTCGTGGATGCGCTGAGCCAGGCCGTAAACGATTGAGGTCTTGCCCACGCCGGGCTCACCGATGTGCAAGGGGTTGTTCTTGTCCTTGCGGCACAGCACCTGGACGGTGCGGTCGAGCTCGGCCTCACGCCCGATGAGGGGATTATGGTCGGCCAAGTGTTCGTTGATGCACAGCACATAGTCACGCCAGCCGCCAGGCTGCTGCCTTGCCGCCTCGTCGGCCAGAGCGCCGTCCTGGGGTGCCCCATTAGCGATATCCAGCTCAGCGGTTTCTCGTTCCCCATCGGTTTCTTTCTCATTCTCAGGCAACTTATAGGATCGCTTGAGCAAGGTGAAGAAACGCTCCTTGTCTTCATTGATGAGCGCCTTGAGGGAATTGGCTGCATACGAGTCCTTGAGTTGCAGGAGTGATTCAAAGAACACCGGCACACCTGCGACATCGGTACCCGCCAGCTCAGTACTCTGTCCCATCAACTTAATGAGTTCACCGTACTGGTGTGAAGCAAACAGCTGCCGCCCCTCTTCGTTCTCGTCAAAATGGTCAAGCCTGTCGATATAGTCGCGCAGCTGGTCCTTCACATCATCCAGCGGCAGATTGAGCACGCTAGAGCGCAAAACAGCGTCCACGACCTTATCGCCCAGGGCGGCAAGCAGCAGATGCTCGGGCGTCACCAGGCGGTTGTTGCAGGTGTCGGCTAGAACGAGAGCCGATGTGACGATATTTTCAAAATCGGTTGAGAATTCCACTTGTGTTTCTGTATGATGATTGGTTGTTATGTGAAAGCATTAATCAAGACAGGTCATGCCGGCTCACAGGTGATGCGCAGCGGGAAACCCTCCTGGCGAGCCAGGGTGGTCGCAACCGATGTCTTGGTCATTGCCACATCGTAGCTGTACACGCCGACCACGGCATGGCCCTCGCGGTGCACCCTCATCATCAACGCAACGGCCTCATCGGCCGGTTTGTTGAAGACGGAACGCAACACCTCGGTCACAAATTCCATCGTCGTGACATCGTCGTTGTAGAACACCACCTTGTACTGCCGCGGCTCCTCGATGCGCACCCGTTGCTTGGTCGCCGCGCCTGTCCCTGTTCCTTGATTGGGTATGTCTGCCATTATGAAGTGCTTAAAAATTTCCTATGACAAAATTACTAATTCTGGTTGAAATAAGCAAATTCTGTGCCAACATATGTCTCACCTGCCCCGTCATGATTTTTCTTTCCCCTCGCATGTGAATGTTTGCCAAATAATTACTACATTTGCACCTGATGAGTAAACTGATTGTCAACCGTTGCATCATCAGCCAGTGGCTTGGAGCGCTGGTGGCTGTCATCGCGGTTCTTGCCCTGCAGCCGACGGCTGCGGCAGAACCGGTAGACTCGTTGTACCATCTCTACCGAACGGCCGACAAACAAACCCAGATCCAACTCATCAACGCCATCGGCAAGCAATTGAGCAATGACGGTATCACCGACACGCTCTACCAGTGTGACAAGTCGACCAAGCCCGACAGGGCTGAAGCCCTGCTGCATTACCTGATGGCTGAGCACCTCTTTGACAACGACCATTACGAGGAGGCGCTGGCGCAGGGAATCCTTGCCCGCGACCTGGTGATGAAAGAGAAAAAGCCCGACAAGTTGCAGAGCGATGTTCTGGGCTTAGTGAGCAGTGCCCAATACCGCTTGGGAGACTATGACGGTGCCATCATGACCCTGATGACCGCCTACAAGGTGGATACCCAGATAAAGGACCCGAGACTCGTCAGCAGCGACCTGAACATGATGGCGGCCATCTACCTCGTCGTCGAACAGCCGCAGCAAGGTATCCACTTTATCGAGAAAGCCATCGGGATTGAGCGGAGCCTCAAGCGAGACGACCGCCTGGCCATCAGGCTCGGCATGGCCAGTGAGCTGTACCTTATGAACAATGAGCTCGAGAAAGCGATGGCAGCCATCGAGGAGGCCTATGACATCGACAATAAAGCGGGCCGCGAGGGTAACGCCGCCATCAGACTCGTGCAGAAGAGTGCCGTGCTCGAGAAGCTGGGGCGGCTGGATGAGGGACAGCGGCTGATAAAGGCTGCCCTGCCCAAACTGGAACAATCCAACAACCTGTATTCCCTGACCGTGGGTTACAACCAGCTGGGAAGCATTTATAAGAAACTCGGCAATCTCGACGAGTCCTCACGCTGTTACAAGAAAGCACTGGAATACAGCATCAAGTGCGGCACACCCAAAACAGAGTGCATTGCCGAACGAGGGCTATGGGAAACCATGCGCGAATCCAATCCTGCCATCGCTTTGCTTCATCTCGAGCGCTACACCACGCTCAATGACTCCATCTCAGGGAAACTGCGTTCGGCGCAGATAAGCGTGATTGAGGCCACCAACAAGAATATGGAGCAGAACGAGTTGGACCAGATGAGCGAGATCTTCAGCAGACAGATCACTTGGGGCAGCGCCTTGCTAGGACTGCTGCTGGCTGCTGCTACAGCCGCCCTGTTCTACTCATGGCGAAAAGGCAGAACGGCCCTCAAGATGGCACAGCAGACCGAGGAGATGAGGTCACATTTTTTCACCAACATCACCAACGAGCTGCACACACCGTTGACGGTAATGCTCAGTGCCGGGCAGCAACTGCTGGACAGCGGCAAGACTACAGCCAGCGAAAGCCAACGCCTGGGCGAGATGATTGTCAGTCATGGCCAAAATATGTTAGGACTGCTTAACCGCTTGATAGAAATTGACAAAACAGGAAGTCCTATCGGTCCCAATGAGACCAAAACAGGCGACATCGTCATGTTTGTCAGGATGCTGGTTGAGAATTTCACCGAGGCGGCACAGCAGCAGATGATTACGCTGGAGTTTACCTCTCCCATGACTTCACACTTTGTCATCTTCATTCCTGACTACATCCGCAAGATTGTACAGACTCTTGTTTCCAATTCGCTCAAGTTCACGCCACGCAACGGCCGCATCAGCGCGCACCTGGAAGCCCCCGAAGACAACAAGATGCGGCTGCTGATGACCGACACCGGCAAGGGCATCCCCGCTGAGGTACTCGACCATATCTTTGAACCGTTTTCCCAGTCGGCCGATGGTGATGAAGGCGTCGCGGCAGGTTTAGGGCTCTCGCTCATCAACCAGCTCGTCAAAGCCATGAACGGCAACATTACCGTCGACAGCAAGCCGAATGCCGGAACTACCTTTACCATTGATTTCCCTGTACAGGCCATCGAGGGCAATAAGAAAAACTATAATGAGATATCGCGCTATGCCGAGAACCGACTGCGGCAAACGGGCGACACCAGTCACAAGCCCTTGGTGTTTATCGTCGAGAACAATGAAAATGTCGCATACTTCATCGCCAGCCACCTCAAGGCCGATTATAACCTGCGGTTTGCCCGTGATGGCCGCGAGGCGTTGAGCAATGCCCAGGACATGGTGCCCGACCTGGTGGTCACTAACATCACCATGCCAGTGATGGGAGGCAAGGAACTCATTACTCACTTGCGCGGCAATATCGCCCTGAGCCACATCCCCATTATCGCCATGACATCCAACACGAGTGAGCAGGAACGCATCTCGTGTATCGAAGCGGGTGCCGACGCTGTTCTTGTCAAGCCCTTCAATTCCGATGAATTGCGGTTGGTCGCCAAGCAGCTCATCGACAGGCAGGCCAGGCTGCGTGAGCGCTTCATCACCACGAGCAAGGATGTATCGTCAGGGAATGACGAGGCGCCACACAGGAGTAAAGAAGATCAGGAATTCGTCAATAAACTTGTTGATGTAATCCATGCCCAGATGGCCAAAGACGATATCGACATGGAAAACATAGCCGCAGCCTTATCCCTCAGCCGCAAGCAACTGCGCACACGCGTCATGAGTATCACGGGATTAACGCCAGTGGCATTTGTGCTGCAGGTAAGGCTCAACTATGCCCGCCGCATCATCAGTACCCAGGACCTCTCTCTCACTGCCGTCGCCCGCAAATGCGGCTTCCAGAACCTGTCACACTTCTCCAAGACTTTCAAACAGCAGTTCGGCATCAGCCCGATGCAATTCCGCAAGAATGTCGACAGCATGAGCGACCCGCAGTCAATGAGCTGAGAATTATCGGGTTACCGATAACCGCTAGTAGCTGACCAATGGGTTGCAGCTGATTTTCTGACCATTTCCTGAACGCCTTTCAAGTATATTTTGTACCTTTGGGCAATCAAACAACCCCAAGTCATAGAACATGAGAAGATTCTTATTATTCGCTATGATATTCTGGAACCTTATGGCAGGGCTGAACGCCTCTGCCGTCGACTGGGCCAACAAGGACCGATACGCTCAGGCCAATCATGAGCTCATGGCGGGTGAACCCGACCCGATGCGCGTTGTGATGATGGGCAATTCCATTACCGAATACTGGTATGAATTACATCCCGGCTTCTTCGAGAACAACCACCTGGTGGGACGCGGCATCGGCGGACAAGTGTCGTCGCAGATGCTGGCACGCTTCCGCCAGGATGTGCTCAACCTCAAGCCTCGCATCGTCGTCATCAACTGCGGCACCAACGACATCGCCGAGAACAACGGCCCCTATGACGAGGATATCACGATGGACAATATCCAGTCAATGACCGAACTGGCACTAGCCCATGGCATCGAGGTAGTCCTCACATCGGTTCTGCCCTGTGATGAGTTCTGCTGGAACCACTCAGTGAAGGACGCCCCAGCCAAAATCGAGCGTCTGAACATGCGCATCATGGACTATGCAGCCCATCTTCGCCATGTCCACTATCTGGAATACTTCAGCTCCTTGACCACCGATGGCCGCTCGATGAACAAGGCATTGACCGACGACGGCGTGCACCCCAACACGGCCGGATATGATGTCATGGAGCCGATACTCCTGAAGATGCTGGCTATCCTGAACCGATAATTACACATTAATAATCATTTAACATATCACATTTATGAAAAAATCCATTTTTCTTTTCATGGCATTATTTGCAATGACAGCAATGGCCGGCAATCCCGTCAAGGCCGTTGACCGCAACAACCTGGATCCCGGAACCACACCGGGACAGAATTTCTACCAGTATGCCTGCGGCGGATGGAAACTGGCCAACCCGCTAGACCCGCAGTATGCGCGATTCGGCACTTTTGACCAGTTGGCCGAGAACAGCCGCAACCAGGTCAAGGACATCATTACCAACCTGGGCACCAACAATCCCCGTGGCTCCATCAAGCAGAAGGTGGGAGACCTGTATGCCCTGGGCATGGACAGTGTGCGTCTCAACAGCGAGGGAGCAGCTCCACTGCTTCAAGACATCGCACAGCTCAAGAAGCTCACGCGCAACCAGTTCATTGTAGCCATCGCCAACCAGCACAACGGCATTGCAGCGCCGTTCTTCAATTCAGCGGTGATGGCCGACTTGAAGGACTCCAACACCAACATGATGTATCTGGGGCAAGACGGCCTGGGCATGGGCGACCGTGACTACTACCTGGACAAGGACGCCAACACCGTCAAGGTGCGCAACGCCTATACCAACTACATCCAGCAGCTGTTCCAGCTCATCGGCTACAACAAGGGCAACGCCAAGAAGGCAGCCAAGAATGTCATGGCCATCGAGACCGAACTCGCCAAGGTTGCCATGACGCGCGAGGAAACACGCGACTACAGCAAGCTCTATAATGTAACCACAATGGCCCAGCTCAAGGCCGATTATCCCAACATCAACTGGGACCAGTACTTCGGCACACTGGGCATCAAGAACCTCGACAAGGTGTGCATCTTCCAGCCCAAATCGCTGGCCAAGGTCAACGAGATGCTCAAGAGCCTCAAGGAAGAAGACATCAGGGAATACCTCATCTTCAAGTATGTGGACGCCGCTTCGCCCTACCTGAGTGATGCCTTTGCCGACGCCAACTTCGACATGTACAGCCGTGCCATGAGTGGCAAGCAGGTGAAAATGCCGCGCTGGAAACACTCACTCGATGTGCCCAACACCCTGCTGGGCGAGGCCGTGGGCCAGCTCTATGTCGAGAAATACTTCCCTGCCGACTCCAAGAAGAAGATGCAGCAACTCGTCGACAACCTCAAGAAAGCCCTGGGCGAGCACATCGCCACCCTGTCGTGGATGAGTCCCAAGACCAAGGTCAACGCCCTCGTGAAGCTCAACAGCTTCACCGTCAAGATCGGTTATCCCGACAAGTGGCGCGACTATAGCGGACTGGACATCGACCCGGCTAAGAACTACTGGAGCAATATCATGGCAGCACGACGCTTCCAGTCAGAGTATGAGTACTCACAGCTTGGCAAACCCGTTGACAAGGAGCGCTGGTTCATGACCCCGCAGACCGTCAACGCCTACTATGAGCCTTCCAGCAACGAAATCTGCTTCCCTGCAGGCATTCTGCAAGCACCCTACTTTGACCCCAATGCCGATGATGCATGCAACTATGGCGCTATCGGTGTCGTTATCGGCCACGAGATGACCCATGGCTTTGACGACCAGGGCCGTAACTTTGACCACAACGGCAATATGGTGGACTGGTGGACTCCTGAAGACGCTGCCAAGTTCCAGGAACTGGCCGACAAGCTGGGCGCACAGTACAGTGCCGAGATCGTAGCCGATGATGTTCACGCCAACGGCACCTTCACCATGGGAGAGAACATTGCCGACCACGGTGGCCTGCGCGTTGCCTACAGCGCCTTCAAGAACACCGAGCAAGGCAAGGGTAACACCCCTATCGATGGCTTTACTCCTGACCAGCGCTTCTTCCTGAGCTATGCCAATGTATGGGCAGCCAATATCACCAAGGAGGAAATGCTGCGCCGCACCAAGGTTGACCCCCACAGTCTGGGCGTTAACCGCGTGAATGTAGCCATCCGCAACCTCGAGGAGTTCTTCAATGCATTCAACATCCAGCCCGAGATGCCCATGTGGCGTGATCCTGCCGACCGCGTCATCATCTGGTAACCTGCTGTGTTATTGTGACACAAGAGAGGCGGTGCCGTTGTGGCATCGCCTCTCTTGTATCATTGCCGGCACGGCCTGTATCCCGTCCCGTTTAGTAGCGGCGTTGTAAACGCCCCCTCCAGCCTGTCCAGCCAGTCCAGTTCCTCCAGTTTGTCCAGCCCGGCGGGGTATAAAAAAACGAGGGAGCCGCTGTTTTAACAGTGACTCCCTCTTAGGGGGCGGTTACCTACGCCGTCCCATGTCGCTGACCATCGGCGTGGTGACGCTTAGGGCTCTGTGCCAGGAACGGGAACGGGGGTGACACTCACGCTTTGCCCGGCAACAAAAAAACGAGGGAGCCAACCTTGACGATCGGCTCCCTCTTAGGGGGCGGTTACCTACTCTCCCACTTTCGCAGTACCATCGGCGTGGTGAGGCTTAACTTCTCTGTTCGGAATGGGAAGAGGTGGGACCCTCACGCTATGACCACCTTATTGCCTTTCAGCCCGAACGGCGCATCTTGCATGCGACGCGGCTGTGATGACTTAAAAAGACCATCGGGGGAACGCTTCGCGCGAAAACCT
>Ga0256407_10012374_pt1 | contig 11615 bp, 14 predicted proteins | sample RumenRJG_04DNA_FD_193489 | JGI IMG/M metagenome (GOLD analysis project Ga0256407, IMG submission 193489) | Bovine rumen microbial communities from Lethbridge, Alberta, Canada - RJG_04 | ecosystem: Host-associated > Mammals > Digestive system > Stomach > Rumen | place: Canada: Alberta... | reverse complement strand
ATATTGAACCAGTTGCCAATTTGTTGCCAGAAGACAAATCACTTCCAGGCTATTTCAAGCTTCCTTTTTGACTTCACACAATCTGCCAGATACAGATTGATCAACGTCTGATAGGGAATGCCAGTTTCCTGCGATTCGCTTTTAAAATAATCAATTATCGAAGGAGCAATCTTGATTGTAATCTGCTTCTTTAATTCTTTTGCATAAGGATTCGGTCTCGGATTTAATTTATCAATATCATATTCCTCTAACATATCTCTCTTCCTCCTTATACTATGAAATTTTAAGGCTTTCAGTTTCTGAACTAACTTACGAATGCCATCTTAGAACTTGCAGGTAAAGAGGATTCTCCCCTTATTCCAGGAAACATCAATACTTCCCTTCATCGACTTGACCAGCGATTCAACTATGGAAAGGCCGATTCCATATCCGCTTTTGCCTTTGCGCTCCCCTGAACTGCCTTCACTACTGCCCGTCACAGTGCCCGCCGATATGGTGTGCGCCTCGTCCTGTCTGTAAAACCGTTCAAAAAAGCGTGTATAGTCCACGTTTGCGCCTTCCGCATAATCGTTTGAGACAGTGAGCACCGCCCCTCTCCTGCTGCGCGTAAGCTCGACTTTGATGGTTCCACCGTCATCGCAGTACTTGATGGCATTGTCTATGAGAAGCGAGGTCAACTGGCGCATACTGCTGTCACTGGACTTTGTAACCAGCGAATCGGGAATCTCTTTCTCCAGCTTTTTGCCATCGCTTGCGGCCACGGGAGCAAAAGAATCCGCTGTCTCTGATACAGCCGCCGCAATGTCAGTCGGCGCAAGTTCCCCGTCTGTCATTTCCTGCGCGCGCGCGATCTGCACAAGGTTTCCGATGAGTCCTGTCATCCGGTCCACCTGCCGCAGCGTCGACCGGGACCATTCCGACTCGCCGTCCATCATCTCCTGCATTTCCGTGTTGGCTTTGATCACCGCTAGCGGCGTCTTGAGCTCATGGCTGGCGTTGGTGATGAACTGCTTCTGCTTCTCCACATTCTCCACTTCCGTGCGCACGAAGCCTTTGGAAAGGAGGCGCATGATGAAGAAGGACATGAATGTTCCAAGTCCCAGTATGGAAAGCACCGAAATGAGCACGCGGCGCATGAGGCTCAGCTGCTCAGTCCGGTCCAGGTAAACGACGATCGTGCCGCCGCTCTCTCTGTCCGCGCAGTAGTAATAATACCTCCCGAAGTTTCCGAAGTGGAAAGGTCTGTCCAGCGCGATCCGCGCATACTCTTCTGCCTGCTCCGCTTCGATGTAAGCGATATGGCTGGTCTTGATCAGGGAGACCGTCTCACTCTCGTCAAACAATACGGCAAAATAGCGTGTCGTGTAATAGGAATCCGGCGTCTCACCGAAAAAGTCCCCCACGCCGAAAATGCTCTGCAGACTCCACTCCATAGTCTCCGTAAAAGAAGGGTCGTCCGTATCCTCTTCGTCTGAATCGCTGTCATGAGACTCTTCCTCATTGTCCTGGATTGTATCCGGTTTGGGCAGGTCCCCGTCGTTCTCCACGATATAGCGCATGATCTGCTGCGCCTCATTGCGGATCGTAATCGTGCCGAAAAGATAGATAAAGCCACCCATGATCAGCATGACGCAAAAGAGCGTCAGCGTAGAAGTCATGATGAACCGGTTCTGGATTCTTTTAATTTCATGTTCTGTCATATGTCATGTCCTGTCTGCAGGCCGGATGCCTGCTGCACTATTTTGACACCAGCATATACGCTCCGCTTCGATCACCTGTAATTCCTGCTGCCGATCCGATGCCCGCAAGCTTTCTCTTCAGATATTTGGCGTAAAGATAGACCGTGCTCTCATCGGCAGAATCGTCACCTCTCCAGACATGTTCCAGAATATAGTCCGTCGTCAGCTCTTTCCCGCCATGCAGTGCGAACAGATGGAGCAGCTCGCACTCTTTCATGGAGAGGCGCACGCTGTTCTCCGCAGCCAGCTCCAGCGTGTCCGTGTTGAGGGAGAAGTCCGCGTAGGTCACAAGGCTGCCCGAATACTTGGTCTTTCTCCTGGTCATGGCGTTGACGCGCGCGAGAAGTTCCTTCATGGCGAAGGGCTTGGGAAGGTAGTCGTCTGCGCCGGCGTCCAGCCCGGCAACACGGTCGTCCACTTCCGACTTGGCTGTCAGCATCAGGACCGGAACGTTGATTCCCCGGCTGCGCATGTTCTTGAGTGCGGTGATACCATCCATCTTGGGCATCATGATATCCAGGATCACCGCATCGTAGCCGTTTAGTTCCAACTGGTCCAGTGCAGCCTGTCCGTCGTAAACACTGTCCACGTCATATCCCAATTTCTGCAGCATTACCGTCACAACGCGATTGAGATCGGTCGTGTCTTCCGCAATTAATACTTTCATACTATAGTCTCCTCCCAACCATTACAGGGTCAGCGCAGCTCCTGAATCATGTCACGCAGCGTCTGCATGGAAGAATCTGTGGATGCCAGTTCATCCGCGCAGCGCTTGAGCTCGGCTGAAATGAGAGCGGTATTGCCTCCCATCTCTTTTTTGTACTTGAGATGATGCTCCAGCGCCGCCCAGGTATCCATGGATATGGTTCGCAGTTGAATCTCCGCGTAAATCTTTTCATCGACAATAATGATCATGTGAAAACTGCGGTATCCGTTGGGCTTCACATGGCGAATATAATCCCTTTCCTCGACCAGGCGAATGCGAGGCAGCGCCAGCAGCCGGTCCCGGATCGTATATACGTCGTCAAGAAAAGCGCAGACCACGCGCAGGCCGATCGCATCGTGGATCTTCTTCAGCGCTGATTCGGGCGTCTCGGGAAGGCCCTTTCGTCTGCATTTCTCCCGCATACTCTCTTCCGACTTAATCCGGCCCAGAAGGTGCTCAATGGGATCCATTCCCAGCTCCTCCGTCATCTCGTTTCGGATTTTTGTTATTTCACGAAGCACCATCTGCATCGTCTCTTCCAGCAAAGGCTTGGAAGTGCCGTAGATGCTGACAGCGCTGTCTGATCCTGTGGTTTTATTGATTTCATTCATAGTTTTTACTTTCTTTTACCGCGGTGCATTTTGGCATTTGTTCACTCAAATGGAAGGATTCCCAAGTATTCTATTCGTCCGATTCTGCCGACCGTTTTCTATTGATCGCAAGGCCTTTGAGCCTTGTAAGATAGCGGTTTTTCAGCGTCTTCCTGTGCTCATCCCGATCTCGGAAAGAGTAGATCCTGCGAATCGTACTTTTCATGAAGCCGTTCATGCTGCTTACCTGGTCGTTTACGAAGCGTCCTTTTTCAATAATACTGTTCTTGACCCGACTGGACCTCTGCACAGTATTATCCACGATGCTCTCCATGCTCTGGTTGAAGGTGTTGTCTGCATGGACTACCATTTTGTCGAAATGGTACAAAACCGTCACCGTAAGCGTTAAATCGACTGCGAACACAAAGATAAAACATAACGAAAGTAGTTCGATCATAATGGGAATGATGTGTCCGACCGCATTTTCCGTAAACGGCGCTATCACATGCACAACCAGTAGTCCCGCCAAGCCAAACCCCAGGCTTGTAAACAGGCTGATCCTGCCATGAAGATTGAACGGAAGTTTGCTGTAATCCCACCAGGCCGCATGAAACAGCTTCTCTAATCCCCATGCGGTTATGTATTCCAGACCCGCGCTGCCCACAAATGCGATCAGAAAAATCTGCCACAGGCTCAATGTGATCTCATGTGCGAGCGCCGCTTTCATGATCAAAGAAATTGCCACGGCGCCGGTTCCATATATGGGGCAGGCAGGGCCATACAGAAAGCTCTTGTGTTTATGCTCAATATCGACAGGTTGTTACTTAATGTACATTTATTAAGCTTTATGGTCAGTTTTCTTCTCAGTTATACGATGTCTCTTCCCGTGTGATATTTTGTTTTCAAAGCATTGCCAGATAAAAGCTATTTTACCTGCCAGTGTCCGGTCTTATTGGAGCCAATACGGGTGATCAACCCCTTTCCTTTGAGAGCTGCAAGAACTCGGGTAATTGTACGCTGGGATTTTCCTGTTTTTATAACCAATTCCGCATTGGTCATCCCGGGTTCTTCCCGCAGACAGCTCAGTACAGCCTGTTCCAAGTCACTTATATGGTCATTTATCCGGCCATTTTCCTGGCCAGATAATGGCGACTTATTTCGGTCGATCCTTGAAAACTCGATTTTGAAGTCCGTATCGGCATTTTCGTATTTGATTTCAACCCCTGCCGCATTGCAAAGAGAATAAATTTTCCGAATACCGGAGCCAAAGGTCTCAACATCCTTACACAGATAGAGTACCCGCGCGATCGTTTCATTTCGTAGGAAGGAATGGATATCACGGTTTACAAAATCGATCGGTTCAAACTCGTTCGCAAACGATCCGGGATTCACAATGCTGATCCTGTCAGAGAAGATGTCGATTTCGTGCTGGACAGGAAGATCATAACGGGCATGAGCAAAACTGTTGATCACAGCCTCCCGCATCGCATCGACCGGAATTTCCGGAATCTCCTTCCGATGGATTCCGTCACCCTCCATTTCGACCCGCCAGCGGATATTCTTAATGATATACCCGACAGCAGCATCAATCAGCTGAAATATGTTGCCTTCCTCTCTGACGATATCAAGAAAGGTTTCCTTGTGTTCCGTGGCGAAGACTGCCATTTTTAATACAATAGGGTGCCTGCTTGAAAAGAGAACTCTCCCGGCGTTTGTCAGCGCAGCGCCGTTTAATACACCTATCCTTCGCAGGATTGCTTCTTTATCGTATCCATAATCCGGCATACGTCCGCATTTCACAGCATCCCGATAGAAGCTCTCTAGTGTTTTGTCATCCGCATCAGATATTGTTTCATCGGAGGTCTTGTTTTCCCAGTTTTCGGCGTATTCCTGGCCGACCATGATTTTCCGAAGCTCCGCCGGTGTCAGTTCTCTGTCCTCATCAGCAGTGCGGATATAATACTTTCCAAAGGCTGAATAGGGCACGTCATCACCCTGAAACTCTACGACGATCACTTCATTCCCATCTATTACATCCGTAGTAACTGTAGGGATAATCTGCGGTCGAATTGCCTCGAAAATCTTTCTGGAAACATCGCGTAACGTTGAATCAGTGATCGTAAACCGGACGGGCTTACCGTCATTTTTCAGGCCAAAATACACTTTCCCCTGGCGATGCTTATTGAGAATGCTGGAAATGGATACCATGGCTTCATTCAACTCGCCGGTAGTCTTCTTAAACTCGGTATACTCATCCTCCCGCATAGCAACACCTCCTCTACGTTCGTTATTATATCCTTTTTGGCTATATAAGTCAACGTCAGTGGCTATATAAATGGCTAATTAAATGATTAGGATATACATAGCGCTTGATCACTTTTTCTTTCGGTTACCATCCCCAACTTCTCCATGTTGATACTCTATCAAAATCCTTTTCTTCCTTGTTCTTACCATGATCCCTTCTCCCAAGATACTCATCATTCCGGGCGATAGTCGGATCATACCAATCTGCTTTCTTCTGCGCCCACTCTATCCACTCTGGCGTTGCCTTTTGACTACCGCTCTCTATCAGAGCATTTATATAAGCCCGTATATTTGAAGCAATTTGATAATCATCTGCCATGTTTACCAGTTCCTTAGTATGTGCGATTTCCAATTCTTTTCTTCTGCGTATTTCTTCTTGCCTTCTTTTCTCTTCCTCTCGTCTTCGCTGTTCTTCCTCGCGAAGCTCTCTGGCAATCCGGTTCTCTTCAGATTGTTCATAAAGCCTAATAAGAATATCTCCTAAACGATTTTCAAGTTTTTCCGTTTCAGTATCACGGATGAAATCCTTTTCCCCAAATACTATACGAATTCTGCCATTATATATATAATCATACTTCCGAATACGCGGTTTTGACGCCCATTTGTTATGTTTTATTGCATCCTCGTATTTTATAAGTTCCTCAGCTTCCTTTTTTGTAAGCTCATGCTTTACCTTATCTTCAGCCTCCGCTAGCCGTGCAGGTATTCCTGCTCATTGCAGCAGAATCCGCCTATCGGGCCGCCGCCGTGATCCCACAGGATCAGGTCATATCTCTCAGCCGGGAAATTATCAACGCCGTAATTGATGAAAGCTTTTAAGACTTTAGGGTCGTTCATCCATTCATAGTCACCGGCCTTGCTTGTGTCAAAGCCGCTTTCCGGCGAATAATCTTCTCCCCCGATCATGCTGCGCTTTGCGTTTTCTCCGTCGCCCAGCACACCGTCTCCGTCAACGAGCACCATTCTGCCGTTGTTTTCACCGGCATCAACACCCTTCACTTCCCATATCTGGTTATATACGTTGCTGATCGCGCTGTCCGGTTCGGCATACTTACCCGGGTCGGCTTTATCACTCGGCGTTTTGAGCGAAACTGCATCCGCAGGAACAGGCACGTCATCAGGGAATACGAGGTATTCTTTCTCCAGATGCCACTTATCCGCGCCGCCGGTCATGATAACGAATCTTATTTCTTCATCAGCGCTGAAAGAGGACTTCAGTATCTGGCGCAGGTTATATGTAGCCATGGTTGCATCGGTCTCGAGGTCAGTCCCGCAGTCATACAGGAGGATCGTTCTTTTTGCTACAGCTGCAGCTTCATCGCCTGCGTCATCGCCCTCTGTCTCTTCCTGACCGCCATTTTCCGCCGCATCATCCTGCTCTGCCGGCCCTTCGTCTGCAGCTTCTTCACCGGCGCCACTGTCATCTGCAGATGATCCCTGTTCAGCTGCACCTGCAGTATCCGGCTGCGCTCCGGTTTCAGTTTCCGCAAACACAAAAGGAGCTGTCACTGAAAGTACCATCATTAAGGAAAGTAAAATGCTGAGTATCTTCTTAATCATAATCTCTCTTTCAGTATGAATTCAGGATGTTTTTTATATCCTCTGCCGCCTGTTGTTTTCTCAGTTTTGTTCATCAAAACCAGGCAAGGATACCCCTATCTTCTTTAACAATCCGGTAATTTCAAACAGTTCATGAAAAAGGCACTTGTTCTTGCCGGGATAGCTTTGAAACACAGTTATATTTTTTTTATTATACCTTTTTATCTATCGATAATAAACGATAGTAAACAGTATTTTTGTTGCAACAAGGTACACTGAAATCTCGCCAATGAAAAACACCGAAGTGCTAAAAATTCAGCACTCCGGCGTGTATGGATTTTTGAGGTTGTTTTAGTATCAAATTAGTATTATCTATCTGTAATCATGTTGATTATCAGAGAATCGTCTTGATCTTGTCGACCATCCTGTCAAGGTCGGATCTGTGCTCAAGTTCTTTTACCAGCCCGAGGGCCTGGCTCACATTGTCCGTGATGAGTCCGTCTATATCTGTACAGAGAAAATGCTTCTGCGAGCCCTTCTCGTTTGCGGTCCACACCAGAACCTTCTTGCCTTCTTTGTGGATGGAGTCTATGGCGGCCGATGTAGCCGACTCTTCCTCGAGTCCGATGTAGTCGCAGTTCAGTTCTGCAGTTTTGCCGGCCGAGGCAAAAGTCAGGAATCCTGTCTCCATCTCAGGATAGGTCGTCTCGATGTAATCGATCAGCTCGTAATCAAGAGATATCAGAACGACTTCATCTTCCATCTGATACTGTCTGACAATCTTCACGGCATCTTCCGCCATCTTCTTATCTGCCGTTTTGCCTTTGAGCTCAGTAAATAGCACCATCCTGCCCCTGCAGGAAATAAGCATTTCCTCGAATGTCGGGACAGTCTCTCCATCTACAGACAGCCTCTTGATCTGTTTCAGAGTCATATCTGACGGCTTTCTGTCATCGCCTGCAACGCGCTTGAACGTGCCGTCATGATTCAATATATAATAACCGTCACTGGTCCTCTGTATGTCTATCTCGCTTCCGTACGCTCCTGCTTTCCAGGCGGCCTCCATGCCGGACAGAGTGTTCTCCCTGCCCTCGTTTCCGCCCGCGCGGTGAGCGATTATCCTAACGTCAGTATCGAGAGGGAATAACTGATCAAAGTAGCTGAACAGCAGTACTGCCACTGCGATCATTGCGATAGCTATTGCAAGTATTCCCTTCTTGTACTCGGAGTGCTCTTTCCTCTCGTTGTATTTGTACTCTACCTCTCTGCCCTCCTTGTATGAGTAGTACAGCTGGGTCATCTTCAGGAGATAGAGAGGCACTCCGAACAGGTCAGCAAGTACTGATACCGCTGATCCGGCTGTAACAAAGAGTACGGTCAGCAGACGGCTCAGCCATCCCTGCGGCATCATCGTTATCAGCTTGAGAGGCAGGAACAGGCAGATCACAGCGATCAAAGTAAGTGAACCGACGATCAGGACTATGAATACTAAATTCTGCTTGATGTAGTCTTTCCAGTTCGCCTTGATAAGCTGTCCGGACTGTTTGCTCGCCTCGGCTATCGGCAGATCATCGATGATCATCCCGTGCAGAATGAACATATTGGCGATGCCCACTACCAGGAACAAGAGCATTGCTGCACCGGCCAGTGCAGAGTAGATCACTGAATCCTGTATGACTGAAGATATGAATGTAGGGATATACAGGTTCTCTGTCGCGGATATCGAGACTCCGATGCCGAGCAGAGGCCCGATCAGTGCGATATACAGAATCACCAGTATGCCGCGCCAGTTGATCATCTTGCGAATCGAAAAAAAGCCCTCCTTGATGCTTTCATCAAGGGATTCTTTCTGTCCGGTGATCAGGTTCCTGCTGAGCACTATCTTGGTATTGAGGTCGAATGCGACATATACGAAAAGTGACCCGATCCCGAGCAGGAGTATCATCACTCCCTGCCAGGTCGTGAAGAGAAATTTCCAGTCGCCGGAAGTTACAGCCACCCTGCCGCTGCTCCTGAGGAGAGCCTGAAATATTCTCCCGAGCAGAAACAGCCATATAGCCAGCACAACCTTTGTGGCTAACTGGTAGTTGAATATGTCAGGCATGGCCTGAAGATAAGGTTTGATTTTTTCGATGATACGGTTTTCTTTCTCCATTACTCTATTACTCTGCCTTATCAAAAAGCGCTCAGCCTCTGCAAAGCGCCATTCCGGTGCTGTTGCTATCTGTTACCGATAATATTATATACGAATACTTCGTGGATCTCTTCGGTGTAGCCCTCATAGCACCCCGTTGGCATGCCGGCGACGATCTTCGCTCCCCTGTTATACAACAGGAGGAACTGACCGTTGTCTCCATCGAATGTCAGCCCTTCGATCTCTCCCTGCTTTGTCACATCATCGAATTTCTTTTCCATGCTGACGGTGCCTGTCTCTCCGTCTTCCGAAACATCCACCCTGTACATGTGGTCCGGTGCATCTTCATCTGCATCACCGTCGTCACTCGTTACGTACAGATGCCCGTCATGACAGGCTACGCCCTGCAGCCACTTCGGCGCCGGATCCATTTTAAGCCTTCCCTTGTATTCTTCTGTATCAAGATCGTACATATAGAGATACTCACTGGACTCATCATCGATCCAGGAGGTCATATATACCGTCCGCGAATCTGGATCTGCAGCTATCCCGCTGCACTCGAGCTGCCCGGTATCCTCCCGGAACGGGAATACTCTCTTGAGCTTCAGTGTATCGCCGTCATAGACTGCGACCTGTATGTTCCTGCTTTCGCCGTCCATAAAGTATTCCACGCCGAGATACAGCTCATTGTTGTATACATCGATGTCACCGATATGGTTGACCTCGAGAGTATAGCCCTCGAACGGTTCATTGTTCTCCGCAACGACTTTCCAGTCGCTGTCATATTTAGTGAGTGTCCCGGATCCGCTAACCCAGTAATACCCGTTCTCCGTGCATACACCCTGTCTGCCTGCGACAGCATGGACATCCGACAGCTCATATTCACAAACCGGTTTTGCGCTACTGCACCCACACAGGCCGGCAAGGGTCAAAATGCTCAGCAGAGCCACAGTTATCTTCCATATTCTCATCATCTCACTCCTCAGCCGTTACTGCAGCCGCTTTTCATTATATTCTTCAGCGCTGACGACATCCAGTTTGAAAGCGAAAAGCGGGTCCAGCAGTTTCCTGAGCCGCCTGATATCCGGATTGATCTTTACTGATATCGTGATGGCCTCACGCAAAGCCATGGTACCCAGAAACGAGATAAGTGCCAGAAGGACCTGATCCAAGGCCACCGAAAGTGCGACGCCTGCTATGCTGAGCAGTATACCCATCAGGTATTCCCAAACAGCCAGCCTGTTGTTTCTGGAAATCTGGCCGTCAAATTCCTCGCAGTCTCTCCTGGCAGCATTCCGGACACATGTACTGAAATGGTCTGCATCGACTGCCTCGTCTGAGATTATTCTTATGGCATCCATGGAATGCTCATGAGACCGAAGTCCGGTGCAGTACGATTTCAGATAGCGGTAAACATCATCGCTGATACGCTCCTGCATAGGATCAAAACTGTTATATAACTCTGACTCATCATGAACTCTGATCTGTATCATTTGCTAATCTCCTAATACGTCGTGAATAGAAATTTCCAGTCACCCGAAGTCACAGCTACCCTGCCGCTGCTTTTGAGAAGGATATTGAAGATCCTTCCCAGCAAAAACAGCCACACCGACAGGATGGCTTTTGTCACTATCTGGTAATTGAAAAATTTTGAAAGTGCCTGTATGTATGGCTGTGCTTTCTGAAGCACATGCTCTTTTACACTCATTCGCCGAAGCCTTTCCTATAACTACAAAAATAAGGCACTCTGACCCAGCAGAGTGCCATCGAACATTTAAGGTTTTACTGTTTCTCAAACACCATGGTCACGCCAATAATTTTTGAAGTGATCTTATCGCCGTCATCTTTGAATGTCATCTTAACATCACCTTTTGTCTTGAAACCATCAGACGTTGGTTCCCATGTGAAAGATGATTCTTCAGTCTCTCCTTCTTCACTGCCCACGAGTGTTCCGGTACCGTCTCCGTTGATAGTCAAAATGATATCATCCTGGAATTCTTCCGACTCATCAGCGACAGTCATCTCAACGCCCTTCCATGTTCCAACATACTTGCTGTCGGAAAGGTCTTCGCTGCTTCCGCCACCACCACATGCGGTAAGTGCGAGAACTGAAAATACCATAATAATAGAAACAGCGATAGCTACAAACTTTTTCATTTTCGTCCCCCTTCTTCATTCTGTATTAATACTCAAGGTTCATAGGAATCTAAAAATTCAGCGCCGTTTGAAAACAACTATTGTAATTATAATTCATTTTCACCTATCCGACAACATATGTTACGATGTAATGCTCTTCATCCTGTGATGTAACTTTTGTTATCGTCTCTTTACAAGAATTCGGTACATTTTTCACGTACCGATATTTCTTCCTATACTTCTGTGTACATAACACATTGGGGCTGTCGCACTAAGTAATTAGTGTGGCAGCCTTTTCCAACTGAAGAAATCCAGCCTGAAGGCTGGATTTCTTATAAAAAATAAAGTCCCGGACTTCGAAAAGTCCGGGCTTTATTGTAAAATAATGGTATGCGACCCCCATTACTTTTACAGCCCGATTATACGACATTTCGGTGCTATTATCAAATCAAATTGCCACTTTCAGT
>Ga0256407_10012373_pt1 | contig 11615 bp, 1 predicted proteins | sample RumenRJG_04DNA_FD_193489 | JGI IMG/M metagenome (GOLD analysis project Ga0256407, IMG submission 193489) | Bovine rumen microbial communities from Lethbridge, Alberta, Canada - RJG_04 | ecosystem: Host-associated > Mammals > Digestive system > Stomach > Rumen | place: Canada: Alberta | collected... | reverse complement strand
TAATTTAACCAATTAATTAACTAATAATTTAGTTAATTTAAATTATTTAATTGTCTCCATCTATTTCATCGCAGTTCAGAATAGAATAATTCATTTTCTTTTCCAGAGTTTCCCTATCTTTATAAACTGGCAATTTTAGAGTAAAGAAACAAGTTGCAGAATTTGGGAAAGAATCACTACCACAAGAATTATATTTTTGGATAACATGAGTATATTTAAAATTCTTATCTTTAGGTAATCTTGTTCTTCCTGACACAAATTTAAGATAAAGAGATTGTTCATGTTCACTACATTTTCCTAACCAATCCCAGAACCATTTAATTACTTCATTATCTTTTTCAAATCCTTCATATCTAGTGTTTTCTTTAAATAGCCTAATATCTAAAGTAGCTTTACCACAAACCAATTCTTCTAATTGCCTCCAATATAAATGCTGTAAAATATTTGAAGGAATAACAGAATTAAATCCTTTTTTAATAAATTCAATTTGACTCATAAATTCAGAAGTTCGAATTTTCTTCGATAAAGAAATATATTCTTTCAGATTACTTAAATTCACCGGTATTTTTTCTCCATCAGGTTTTAATTCTATATCTGTTTCATTACTATTTTTTATAATGAAGTTAAGATTATATTTTTCTTGGAAATTTTCATCTTCTTCCTTTAGTAATACCTTATTATTCGTTTCTATATTTGATATATTTCCTTCAGAATTTTTATCTTTTTCTTCATTTTCAGGTTTTAATTCCATTTCTAAATTATTTATTAAACCAAAGAAGGTATAATCAATATTTTCATAATCATAGAAAGTTATTTCATTTCCTAATAAGGCTGTCCATACTACAGGATGTAAATTTAAATCCAAAGCTTCGCCTGTGGCAATAGCACTTGCCATCAATTTACCAAGAAATTCATAAGCTTCTTCATATATTTTTCTTTTAGCATCAGGATTTGGAATATATTTATCTCTTAGTAATCCGATATCATGTTTATTATTTGGGGTTTTTATGAACATATTTAAATACTCACTTTGAAGTTCTTGACACATTTGAGAAATAACTTCATGATAAGGTCCGCCCGAATCACTTGCATATTCATTTTGTAAATTCACGACAAATAATCTATCATTTTTTTTAATTAAGAAATCTTCTCCTTTCATATGACCAAATTTATGGAAAACTTGCCCAAATATAGTCTGATTTAATTCTAAATCAGGTATTTTATTTTTAGGATTCTCATTAAATTTATCATAAAAAATATTTGATTTAAATCTATCAACTTCAATTCTGCGATCTGATCCATATTTTCTACGCAATTTAGAAAACAATTCATTGAATTTATCTAATCTTATTTGTGCATTTAAATATAAAAGATTATTTCCAATTGCTTTTTGTAAGAATTGTTTAGATTCTGATTTTTCATTTGTTTCACAATATTTAAATATATCTGATGATATATATTTTGCTTTTGACTTTAGATAATTAAAAATACTTTCTAATTCGGGCTTTGCTCCTAAATTTAATTTTATGTCTTTTTCTGATATATTACTTTGTATAAATATATGGGCCAACTCAGTCAGTTTTTGATGTTTTAAGATATAATCATAAAATGAAGGGAAATTTACTGAAAGTATAATGTCTTTATTTTCTTTATCCATTAAATCCTGGTTATCCATTTTGATTTCATCTATAGATTCAATAAAATTGGATAATGCTTTACTTGTAATCGATCTAAATAAATTAATGAATAATTCCACATTTTTCGAATAATAAAAATCCAAAATATTTTTTTCTTCTCTTTCGATTGATATATTTGATATGTTTATACTATATTTGGTCTTTTCCTTATCTTTATTATTTTTTATATTTTGAATTAATTCTTCTTCATTCAAGCATAATACATATGATTTACTATCACCTATTGTTAGTTTAATTGGAACTAATTTTTTATCATTTTCATCTAATAAAGGAATTTCTGTAATCGATGCTATTGTATTCTCATCTTTATTTGAATTAATTGGTATACCTAAAGCACCTTTTGAATTGGAACCAAAACCAAATAATTTTCTGATATAAACTCCTTTTTCTTCATCAAATTGTCTAGCAATTATTAACATATGTGATAATGATATAGCTACATCATCAACTATTATTTTTTTATCGTTTATATTATTATTTTCAATCTTAATTTCATTTATTTCATTCTTATTATTGTTATTTTCTATTAAATTTTTTTCGCTAAATAATACTAAAGTAAATTGTTGGTTTGCATCATTTAAAACATATAAATCTCCATCTATGGTTATAGCGGCAGATTCTTTGTTTCTAGAATATATTTTTCTGAAATTTAAATTTTTAACATTATCGCACATTGTTAAAAATCTTACATTTTTTTCTTTTTCTGAAATCCCACATTGATGATAATCATTTTTCCCTCTTGCATATAATTTATTATTACCTTCTTTATCTTCAATTAAGCATATTATATAGCATTCACCCACGGCAACATCAATAAATTTAGAACAATTTTCCGGTAAAGGAATATTCTTCCATAATTCATATGATATTTTATTATCATCTGAAGAAATTTGATAATATTCATTATTCCCTAATCCAAATAATTTCCCTTCTTCATTTATTAAATAACTATTTTTATATCCAATGTAAAATGATTTAATTTTACCTATTTTTTCTTCTTCTTTTATTTCATTAATATCATTCTTTTTTTCTTCATCTTTTTCTTCCTCTTTCTTATTGCTCCATATTTTCATATTTAATTTTTTTGGATATTTAATTTTTGTTTCTTCTTCAAAACCAAATATTTTTTCTTCATTATTTCCTATACCAAATAATTCACCATTTTCATTAAGTAATAAAGTAGAATCACAATTACCAGTAGCAAAATTAATGAATTTATTTGTATTATCAGAATCTTTATTTTTATTTATTTTAGTATCATCAGTGAAAGTAGCCCTTGGAGTTGAATTAAATCCACCTCCCTTATTGCATCCACATGCATATATCATTTTATTATCATCACATAAAGCCAAACAATAATTATTTCCATAACCAATATTCCATATATTATCAGGAAGTCCTATACATTTTGATGGTTTATCATAATATTTTGCAAGTTTTCCATTAATTCCTAATGAATGATTAAAGTTACTTCCAAAAGCATAAAGTGAAGTTGAAAGATTTTCTAAAGGAACTAAATAAATATCTTCCGAATTAAATGTTTGTAAATAATGCTGAGATAATTTAATTGAGCTATGATCAGAAGTGTCTATTATATCTAATAAATTATATGTGTCTTCATTTCTATTATATGAAAAGATAGCTAACTTATTATATTTAATATTCATTTCTTTGGAATTATCCAGGCCATTAAAAGAAAAAGATGTTATATTTATGCTAGTTTTATAATCATTTTTGAAATTTAATTTTACCTTATTAAATTCATTTGCTTTTATTTGAATAGTCTCATTTCCTAAAAGATATTTATTATTTTTATCTTTATTTCCCCCTTTGAAACATGAAATAGAATCAGAAATATAAGCTATAATTGATAATAATTCTTTATAATCAACTTCTTCGTAATGCTTATCAGTAGCCAACATTTTATAACTTGAGTAAAAATAGAAAAAATCATTATTACTTTTAAACCAATATTTAATTAAACTATATTGCTTTTCTTTGAAGAAAATATAAAAACAGATATCTAAATATTTAAAACCAAATTGAATTAATAATGTTTTACTTTTTGGAATTGTTTGATTTTTATTTTTTCCTTCTTTTACAAAATAATTTTTAATTTCAATAACTTCATCAATAAATTTTAGCATTAAATTGTGGAATTTATCATTATTTATAAAGTAATCTATTAACTGTTTTGAATTTGGTTTATTATTAATTATAATATTGTATATTTCATTCATCCATTCATATAAAAAGAATGCAATAAATTCTTGATCGATTATTTTAGTGGTTTTAATTTTATTTTTGTTTAATGATGGCTTTTTTTCTGCAATTGAATTATCTAAAATATTATTAATAATTTCATAATATATATTTATTGAATTTTTGTCAATAATTAATTCATTACAATTTTTAAAAATAAACAATAATAAATCATAATCTTTACATTTTTCTAACATCAATATTTCTCCTTTCTTTTTTGTTATTTTATCAACATATTTATGCTTCAATTTTATGGGTTCTTCATCAGAATCATCATCATTTTTATTGATTTCAACAATTAATTCTTTTTTTTCTTCAACATTTTCACTTTTTATATTTTCTTTTTCTTCTTTTTCATTTGATTTATTCATGGATTGAAATGTATAATTAATTAAGCATCTACTCCATGTTTTACCGAAATTATCTAACTTGCCTAATGATTTAAGAAAATCTTTTAATAAATTTTGTAATTTATGTATTGGAAGATTTTGTTTAATATTAAAATAATATTCTTTACATAAAGAATCGAATATATTCATTATTATATCTATATTTTTATCTAGAATTTCCTTATTAGTTTTATTTATTATATTTTCTTTTTTGAATAATTCATATAATATTCTATAACATAACTTAATATTTTCTAAACAAAATACTTTATTTATATCAAAATTTATTTCATCAAATTTTTTTATTATATCTTCTTTATATTGCAATAAAATTTGTTGTTTCTCATCCTTATTTATTTGTTCATTGTCATCATATGAAAATAATCTTTGTAAACAAAAGTCTCCTTCAGTATAAAAATCACTATATTTATTATTTTTTTTCTGAGCAATTTCATCTTTATTATTATTATCATTTTCTGATTTATTTTTCAATAAAAAATCCGGATAGTAAATTGGAATTATATCAGAATCACTTTGAGCAATTTTTTTATTTGTAGTTAAATATGTTCCTCCAATTCCTTCAATGAAAAATTTCCTTAATACTGTATAAAAATTAAGAGTGACTAAATAAATTGGAACCTGTATTTTAGCTAAAAAATTATTATTTTCCTCTTTTAAAGAATCCTCTACTTTTGAAACAATTATTGATTTTATTTTACCAGAATTTTCTGATAAAATATTTAATAATTCTTGATCTTGAGACAAATTACTTGTTAAAAGTAATGAATCATTTGTTATTAAAGTTGAATCATTAATTTCATCAGATTTATAAAAAGATAAATTTGTCATTTTAATTTCATATTTTTCTTTTTCTTTATCGTTATATAAATTTGTATTGATTAATGTTAATTCGTTCTGAAAAGTTTCATTAATATTACTGTTAGATTTATATTCTATATAAAAATCTTTATGATTATTTAACGAATAATTAAATAAAGAACTTAATAAAAGAGGAGCTTCATACGAATTATCTTTTCCTATATTTATTTCTTTTTCTTCTTTTTCTTTTTTTTTCTCTTTATTAATGTCAAAGTCAAGTGAATAAAATATATTTTTATATGAATTCATTTCATTATCTATATATTCATATGAACAGAAATCCCATTCTTTTTGATTTGTTTCGACTTTTTTATCAGTTATATAATTAAAAATATATTTTATAAGTTTATCAGCATTTTCATTGGTGATATAATCTAGAAAGTTATATATCGCTTTTAAAATATAATTTATTCCTTTGTAATTCAATTGATTTTCAAATAATTTTGAAATTAAGCTATCATAAATATATTTGGAATTTTTTTCGAAATAAGTGTTACAAAATATATTGTTGTTTTTGTTCGGAATAATTATAATATCATTCAAGATTTTAATATCAAGATTATTTATTTTAGAAATTATTTTTTCACTTAATATTTCATCCATAATAACAATAAGATTTAAACAATTTTTTATCTGTTGAACATTATAAATGAAATCATTATAATCAAAATAAGTAATATCTGAATTAATTATAAATTCATTGAATGTATTATTATCTTCCATATAACATAATAAATTTCCTGTTTTTCCTATTTTTACTATTTCATTATTTGAAAAAAGTGCAATTTCTTCGAATTCTTCTCCTACATTACTCTTAACATAAAATTTCTGTTCAATTTGACTCAAATTTTCATCCAAAGATAATAAAAAGTTTATATTTAATAATTTATTTTCCTTTGGTATTAATTCAGATTTTTCAATTTTATTTAAGCAAAATAGAAATATTTTAATATAATAATGTTTTATAAATGAATTTTCTTCTGAATCTAATTTCGAATTAAATTTGGTGACCAAATATATGAATGGATTTTCATCTTCATTTTTTTGAAATGCATTTTTGTCATAATCTAAACAACATTCCATTAAATTAAATACTTTTTCTTCGGTATCTATATTTTGCAATATTTGTAAAAATAATTTAAGAATAATAAATTTAGTATATTTATTTTTATTATTATTCACTTGATTATCTATTTTCGATTTTTCTTCATCAAAAATAATTTTAAGAATTTTGACTATAACATCATAAAATTTGGATGTGTTTAAAATTGATATTAATTTCGGAGAATTTAATAAATTTTTATAGAAAAATAAGATTAAATCATGATAATATTTATTATTATTTTCAATTGAAATGAAATAGGACATTAACAAATTTAATATATTATCCGAATTATTTATATTAGATAAATTTCTTGTCAAAATAAGCCCAGTATTTATTTCATTTAGTGTGTTATTAATTTCCAAATTTTCTTTTAATTTTAAGAATATTTGACTAGATATTATTTTAAATATCTCAAATTTAATGTCATTAATTCTTTCCGCATTATAATTATTAATTCTGAAAACTTTTTCATGTCCCAAATCAAAAACAATTTTATTTTTATCATACTCTCCTTTTTTTAGATCTTCAAAAACATTTAATATCTTTGGAATTATATTAAAATCTCTTCCTTTATATTTCCATAAAAGGCTTTGATACAATAATATTTTTGTTGAAACTCCCAAACTTTCATATTTATCTTTATTATAAATAAATTTTTCTAATATTATTCCTATTAAAAGATGGAAATAATTTTTAACTTGTTGCATTTGGGAATAATCAGCACCATATACTGAATCTAATAAAGATATATTTATTGAATATTTATTATTTTCTTTATTTTTATTATATATATCATTTATTATATGCAAAATAAGTTTAATATTTTCTTCATCATTCAAATTTAATAATAAATTATTTATAATAAGCAATTCTATTCCTTTAAATGCGCAAATAATATTTTGAATTTCTGAATATTTTAATATTTCTTTTGGATTAAAGCTTTCATCTTTAATTAATTCAATCATATTTTGAACAATTGATTTATCATATTTCAAATTTTCGTTAAAAGATGGTATTATTATTTTATATAAAAAGTCTAATTTAGCAAATGTTACCTTAAAATAATTTTGTGATTCTTCTTCAAATTTTTCGTCGACAAATCGACTTTTTTCTTGATTATATACCATTTTCATTTGACAACATTTTTCATAAATATCTAAAAATAAATTATAATCCTCATTTTGATTAGTAAATTTTCCGGTTTTTATTAAATCGAAAAATTTGGAATTATAATTATAATATTTAATTATAATTTGGAATATTTTAAGGATTATTTTTGTAAGTGATTCGTTGGATTTCATTGTACTTAAAAGCCTATTTTTTTTAGCGATATCTTTTTCAAATTGCTCAAATATTTTTTCATAAGATTTATCTTTTAAATTAATCTCTTTGTAAGATTTAATTTGGTTCAAAGTTATATCTCTTTTATTATAATAACTTTCAAAATTAATTGTATTTTTTTCCTTCTTTTTATTAAAATCACCAAAAAATGAAATAAATTTATCTAAAATTTCCAATATTAAATTTGAATTATTTGCATCTTTAATATCTTTATCTTTTTCTTTATTAAATAAACCAAGTGAATATATTAAATCCGCTTTAAAATTATCTATCATTGGTATAATATTTTCAACATTTTTTTTTTCTTCTTCTTTTTTATCGTTATTTTCTGATTTTAAATCTTTTTTAGTTGAAAATAAACTCATATCTATATCTATTTCATTTGTATAGATAAATTGAAGAAATTCATTGTGATACAATTTGCAGAAATTTTTAACTTTGTCTTTTTTTAGGAAAAGATTAATTTTATTATCAATTTTATTCATTAGAGATAAGAAATAATTTAAAAGAGTTTTTTGTATTGAATTTATTATTTTGAAATTTTCATTTCTTTTTATTTCTAAATATTCTTTAACATCTTTTATTGGTATTATATCTAAAATTGCTCTCCATTTAAAATCGATTTTTTCTTCAAAATAGATTATAATTCCATGAACATCATAAAATATTTCATCTATGCAATGATTTATGTCTATCTCGTTCATTTTTTCTTCATTGTTTTCCTTTGTTATTAATATTATTTTTTCAAAATAAGAATTTAGATTAATTGCTCCTACATAATTAACAAAATTACTTTTAAATGTTATATTTTGCTTTTTATTAAAATTAATTTTATTAAAATGATTATCTTCTTTTTCATCTTTTTTGCTGGCTAATTTAATATCACTTTCAACTTTAGAATTTGTAATTTCAATAAAATTATCTAAATCCAAGGCCTTTTTAGAATATTTATTAATATCTAATTCATCTAAAGCTATTAAAGTATTATAAAGAGAAGAAAAAATTTCAAAATCTTTATTAAAGTTATCAGCCATGATTCTTCTTTGGATAATCAAAAAGAAAAATAAGAAATTAACACTATTGAATAAAAATGGCATCCTTCCTATATTAGTGCTATAAATATTTTTATATAAATTAGAAATATATAAGACATTTTCAGAAATTTTTTTCATATATTTAAAAAGTTGATTATCATTGTTTAAATAATAATTATTCATGATGCATATTGCTTTTGACATGACTTTTTTATATAATTTAAATAAAGAAGTAATAATTTTGTTTTCTTTTAGTGAATCTATTTTATCATTGAAAATATCCGAAAGGAATATTTTATCAAATTCACAAAGTAATTTAAATAAATCAGGATTTTGTTGTGTTTTAGGCTGAGTAAGTAATAAATCTAATAATAATAAGTTAATTTTTAAATCTTTTTCTGTATCTTTAACTAATATTATTTTTTCCAAATCAGAAATTTCAACTAAATTTGAATCATTTAAATAAGACGATATATATATTATTTCTTTTAATATTTTATTTCTATATTTATTATCTTTATTTTTTTTGATATTTATTATGAAATTTTTGAAATATTCAAATAAATTTGTAAGCATCTTTATATCAAATAAATTGGTATTATATAAACAGCAGATATATTGTTTCACTATAGCTATATAATAATAATTGATTTCCATATCTTCACTTTGTAATATTTGTTCAACAAGAAAATTAAAATTATTTGAGTTGATATTAAAACATAGAGAATAAGGAAAATTACTCAAAATTATTTTATTAAAAATATACATGTCAAAATTACCATATAAATTGACATAATATGCATAATCTTTTATTAGTTTCTTATAAATATCTAATTTCTTATTTTCCTTAGATTTATTTTTTATTGAAGTTGTATCAAAAGGTAAAAATTGGAAGCCCTTTTCTGAAAAATTATCTGATTCAGCTTCTGTATAAGCAAAAGATATTTTATTTTTATTAATTTTTGTAAAAATAAAAATATGATCATTATATGATATTTTATATCTAAAATCTTTCTTTTCTATATTTTGTTTAATTTGAAATATATTGAATATATATTTGTTATTTTCTCTATTTGTTTGAACCAATAGCAAATCATTTATATCATTTTTATTTTCCAGAATTAATAAATTATCTATATTTAAATTGTTATAATATTTATAATCATTGAGCGACATATTTTTATTCCCAAAATTTATAGATAAATCATTCAATTCAAAAGAATTCATTGAATATCCTTTTTTCATCACAAAAACTTTATTTTCCTCTGAAATTACATATAAATTATCTTTATCAGAACATAATAATGATTTATTAATTTTGAAATTATCAAATTTTATAAATTCTTCTTTAAGAAGAATCATAGAAGTAGTAAACAACTTACAAGAAAAGTAAAATTCACTTTTTTTTGATTGATCCTCAGAATTTTTTAATTGTTTATTAATGAAATAACAAACATAAATTATATCATTTTTTATTGATATATTAATTTCCAAAATTTCATCGTTTTCATCGTTAGACAAATTAATTTCTCCAAAATCAAGTAAACAATGATTACCATCTTTTTCAATTTTATCATCTTCATTTTTTATTTCTTCCATATCTATTCCCAAATATATTCTATAAAAGTATAATTTGATTTTTGGTTTGATTTTTGATACTTTAAATATAAATATCTGCTCTGAATTATTCAAAGCCCAAAAGTCATCTTCCATATAAGAAATTTCTTTTTCTTTGTCATTATCTATTTCTTTGGTTGATTCATTTGATAAATTAGGTAAAAATATATTATCTTCTATTGATGGCTCGTTTTTTATTGAGTTAATAATTTCTGAAAGATCTATACATTTCTCAGAAAATATTTCAAAATTATATTCTAAATTTATTTTTTGAATAATATTTCTATTTTTACTTAAATATTCAATAATTGCAAAAAATAATCTATTAGATTTCATTGTAGTAAATAATTGTAGATATTTTTCTAGAAATTTATACATTTCTTCATCTTTTCCAAAATATTTATTAATTAATCCAAATAGAAACAATAAATTATTTTCTAGAACTATTTGCATTTTAAATCCTATATTTTCAATTTTAACTTCACTCTTTTTTATCTCTGATATAATTTCATTAAGATTTTCCAAAATTTCATTTTTATCTATTTTTTTATTGGTAAGCTTTTTCATAGCTTTTTGAACTAATAGCAAAATTAAATTAATTTTATCTATTATATTTTCTTGATTATTTTGTTTATCATCACCCAAATAATCTTTCCAATTTTTTAAAGTGTTTAAGTTTGTAATTTGAGAAACCTTATATTCATCTTTCATATGTTGGGATATTATATTTTCATTTTGAAAAAAGGATACAATTCCTAAATCTTCCATAAATTCTCTTTCACTTTCATATGTAATATTTCCACTATTTTGAGCATCTATTTTTTCCAAAATTTCAACAGGAGCACAATAATACATCATATCTTCCATTACTTTTCCGGTATTACTTTCCTTGAATTTATAAAGGGTAGTAAAAGCTCTTTCCTTTATTGGCTCTTTGGTAAGGATATTATTTGGAATAAAATACCAAGAAAAAGGCTCAGATAGGAGACTTCTTAAAGAATATCCAATAATCATGGAATTTTGAGGAGCCACATCTTTCTTTTCTTCAAAAAGAGCAGTTAAGCCATCTAGGCCACAATAAGCTTCTTCACTTTCTTCTTCATCCATTTTAAAATAATAATGATATTAATTGGATTTTTTAAATATAAATAATTAATTAGATAAACTGAGAATTTATTTTGATGAAGATATTTAATTGGGGATTGGGGATTGGGGATTGGGGATTGGGGATTGGGGATTGGGCCCAATCCCCAATCCCCAATCCCCCATCCCCAATCCCCAATCCCCAATA
>Ga0256407_10012372_pt1 | contig 11616 bp, 11 predicted proteins | sample RumenRJG_04DNA_FD_193489 | JGI IMG/M metagenome (GOLD analysis project Ga0256407, IMG submission 193489) | Bovine rumen microbial communities from Lethbridge, Alberta, Canada - RJG_04 | ecosystem: Host-associated > Mammals > Digestive system > Stomach > Rumen | place: Canada: Alberta... | reverse complement strand
ACTCCTATTCCTTTTTGCACAAAACTTTTATAATAGTTTCCCTTGTATAATAAAATTATATTTGATATAATTTCATAAGAAAAAATTTTGGAGGATATTATATGAAAAAGAAAAAAATTTTATTACTATTATTATTGATTATATCTATTGTTATTATAATAATTACTTTTTTTATATTAAGAAATAATAATGATAGTAGAATAAAAAAAGGATATGAAATATTTGGAAATGATTATTGTAATGGACATAGTCCGTTTGTAGAAGCAGGACAAGCATTTACCGGTTATACATGTAAAATATGTGGCTATGAAGGAGATCATCCCAATACAGCAGTACCAACTATTTGCTCAGAATGTGCTAAAATCACAGGCAGATGTTCAAATTGTGGTAAATTATTAAAAAATAGTAACCATTAGTAAATTTAGATATCAAAAATAGGAGAGAGGAGAGAATGGGCGGTTTTAAAAGAATAAAGATAAAAATATTCTACAAAAATATTTCTAAAAATTTTTATAAGTCCATTACTAAGTAATATAATGCTAAATGAATTAGACAAGGAAATTGAAGGTAAAGAAAATTAATTATGTAGTAAGAGGTTGGGTAAATTTTTTTAGAATAGCAAAACAGCTTGGAATTGAAGCCACATTAGCTCATAATGTTGCATGTACCCGAAAGGGATATTATCAAGTATGTAAAACAACATATATACAATTTGCTATAAATACAGAGAGATTAAGAAAAAGAGGTATAGTATTCCTACTATACCAATATGAAAAAGTTCATATTTAATATAAATTGAACAGCCCATGCCGAACGGCACGATGTGGTGGTGTGAGAGGGGAGAAATTCATTAAGAATTATCCTCTACTCGATTTGAAAATTTTTTCAAATAAATTATTCCCTCAACTAAATGATTCATTTGGGGAAAGTGTTATAGTTGAATTTCTTCTAAATCAACATCTTTACTTGAAATAACATCTAATTGTACTGCTTTATCTAATTGAAGTCCTTCATATCGAAGTTCTTTACACTTGCCTTTTGGCTCGACATATGGAACTTTGAACCTACGTCCTAATGAGTCAGTAACAAAGGCGTCCATCGTTGCTCCCTCAAAAGATTCGACTTCACTTTTCAATAAAAAATCACGTGCTGGACATTCTACCTTGCTAAATGGTTCCACTGGTTTGTTTTCAGACATTTTAATCACCTCTTATTTCCGAAATATTGCAACTATCTTTATTATATAATAATTTATGTAAAATGTAAATATTATTTTGAGATATTTTTACAGTTTGTTGTCTAAAAAATAATGCTATTTTAAGACGAATCGCTAAAATCGTTTTTAAGGCGTTTTTTTATTAAAGTAATATAAGTTGTTGTTTAAAATATAAGATCTAATATAAAAAATATAAATATAATGAATAAAAAATATAAATATAAATATAAATATGAATACTAAATATAGTATAAATAAAAAATAGCCGTTATACTGAAAATACTGAAAACGGATAAAATGAATATAAAATACAATAAAAATAATTAAATATAAGATACTATTAAAAACTTGTAAGTAAGTAGTATCAAAGGTTTGAAGGGAATACCTGAACCAGGTATTCTATATTTTACTCCTATTTCTCATTGCACAAAACTTTGATAATAGTACCCCCTCTGAAAAGTAATTTGATTTTTTGAATAATTATTGACAAATATTTTAAAATCTTATATAATAGAACACGAGTTCGTAGATAATAATCAATGTAATAAAAACTAAAACTGAAGAATTGAAAGATATTCCAACTGTCGCAAAATTTGCGACAGTTCAAAAAGAAGGAACTAGAAATGTTAGAAGATATATTGAATATTACAATTTAGATGTTATCATTTCAGTGGGATATCGTGTAAAATCAAAAAATGATGTTATTTTCCGAAGATGGGCTAATCAAATTTTAAAAGATTATATGCTTAAGGGTTATGCTATAAATCAGAAAAGATTAGAGTATTAAATCCAAAAGAAAAAGAAGTTATAATTGATTTAATAATGAATTTTCTGAATGATTAAGGAGAAAAAATTAATGAAAGAAAGATTTAAGAATCCATCTGCTGTTATGCTTTTATTAACAAGAATACAAAATAGTAATGAAGAAATATTATTTCAAAAAAGAAAAAATACTGGTTATTGTGATGGCTTTTATGATTTATCTGCTTCCGGACATGTAGATGAAAACGAATCAATGAAACATGCAATGTGCAGAGAAGCAAAAGAAGAACTTGGAATCACAATTAATGAAAATGATTTAGAATTTGTTTGTCTAATACATAAAAATTCTGAAGGTTGCATTTATTATAATGGATATTTTAAGGCTAATAAATGGATTGGTGAACCACATATTAATGAACCAGAAAAAAATGAAGAATTAAAATGGATTCCGATTAATGAACTACCTACTAATATAGTAAATGATAGATATATAGCAATTGACAATTATAAAAATGGAATAAAATATAGTGAATTTGGCTGGTAAGGAGACAAAGAAATTTATGAATAGAAAAGATGTAATAAAATATTGTTTGGAATTACCAAATGTTTATGAAGATTATCCTTTCCCAGATGATAATGATTCAGTAACAATGAAACACATAAATAATAATAAATGATTTGCCTTAATTATGAACGTTAGAGGAGAAGAATATTTAAACATAAAAACTAATCCAGAATATTCGGAATTATTAAGAAAAAACTATAATTATATTATTCCTGCCTATCACATGAACAAAGAACATTGGAATACTGTTATTTTAAGCGATAAATGCGATAATGAATTAATAAAAGAGTTATTAGAACAAAGCTATGAATTAACAAAAAAATAAATTTTAAAATTATAAGTAAAAAATTGCTAGTTAGAAAGGAAAATAATATGTCACAAATTATAGAAATAATTGTAGAAAATAAAAAATATCAAATTGAATGGGCTCTATCAGAATACTTTGGAGAATTAAAAGGAAAAAAGTTCATGCTTAATGAAGTTGTAGCAGATCAAATTGTAATGATTAATAATATATCAGAAACTGCAAAAATATTATTATCTGCTATAGCAGGAGCTGTAATACAACACTTAATTGATAATAATTGTCAGATAAAAAATATTTTTGAAAATGGCTATTTTATTATAAAAAAATGATTTATAGTTAAATTACAATAAAAGGAGAGTATGAAAAAATACAAAAAACAGATAATCTATCTGATTATCTCGAAAGTATTGGAATAAAAGAGAAGATTTACGAAATATATCTTCTTTTTTAATTTGCTGAAAATCATAGTGTGGGAGAGAGGGGCAGTTTTGAAAAATAGAGATTTTAAAAATAAATAAAAAATAATTTCAAAACAAAAACTTAAGATCCTACAAAAAAATTTCTATATAATAAATTACAGAACAAAATCATAAAAATAAAATTTTGAAATTATAATTATAAAAATTTGTGCAATGTTAAATTTATAATTTTATAATGCGAACATTAAAATCCAAAAACCGAACATTTGTTATAAATGAAATTTTTACATATTATAATAGAAATATTATTTTATTACGAAGCAAAATTTATTTTGCGTAGTAAAAAGAAAATTTTATAAATTTATCAGATCAGATTTAATTATTAAACTACTAATTCTTCCTTTAATTAATATTTATTCAAAAAGATTTTCTTATAAATTAAACGCTTCAAAATCGTTTTTAAGACATCTTTATATAAAACTAAACAAGTTATATATTTAAGTTTTAAAATCTAAATATATGATTTATAGTAAAACTTATATAAAACTACTAAAATATTGATAAATTAAGCATTTCTAAAAATTGCTGAAAAATGGCTAAAAAAACGACGCACGAGAATCGATTTTAAGGCGTTTTTAGAAAAAAGTAATATAGTTACATGTCTTAAAAAATGGCTAAAATAAGGATTTAAGCGGATTTCGAGATTTTGATAAAAAATTATAAAGATACAATATAAAATTATAATGAAATAATATTAAATTAGAATAAACTAATATAAGTACATAATATTAAAGCATCAGAATCGATTTTAAGAGGTTTTTATAAATAAGTAATATAGTTTGCCCACTAAATAATAAGCTATAAAGTGCTAAAAGCGTTGATATATCAATATGTTGTAGGGCACCTGGGTAGGTCGTCCATATATTTTACTCCTATTCCTTTTTGCGCAAAACTTTCATAATAGTTACCTTTTTATAGATGTATTACATGAATCAGTTGCTATTTTATAATATCTTCTATATAATGATAGATAGTGTAAAGTAATCTATGAAAAAATAGATTATGAAAAATTATCGAAAAAAGCACATTGAAAAGTTAAAAATATATCAAAAAAGGCATGCTAATTTTCTTCTACTACAGTAATTGTAGCGATATTTGAAAATGTTTTGTCAAGTGTAAATTGAACACTTGCGAGCAAGTGCACTTGACAAAGCATTTTCAAATACGCTTTAAGTCAATTAAGCAGAAGTAAGGATAATTATTAAGTTAAACAAACTTATGGTGTTTGTTTAGATAAAACTATCTGTTGTGAAAGCTGAATTAGAACTTGCCATTTAGCAGGCATATTAGGAGCATTATCAAGTTCAGGAGTAGAATTAAGTGGTTTCCAATAATTGTAAGGATGTGGTCTTAAAAAGTTGTAATAAGCAACAAACAAAACAAGATGAGTAGAAGAACCTTCTTCAGAACCATAACCGATTAGTAATCTTGTAAGAAAATTTGAAAGTACGATTAAGTCTTTCGATAATTTGTTTAAGCCATCGATATTCTTTAGAAACAGGATCATCATTAGTAAGACCAATAACTTGAGTAACATCAAAATCTTTACCATTAAGAGCAAATTGTTGCCTAGCAAGAAGGTAAGCAGGAAATCCATCAGCAATAAATTTAAGAGCTTTACCAGGAAATTGTTTAAACTTATCAAAGGCCATACGCATAGCTAGAATACAAGGACTAACATCACGAGAGTCAGAAGCACGATACCCAAGAATGGATTTCTTAATAGCATCCATAATAAACCAAACATAATGTTTAACACCCTTAACTTTGGTATATGTTTCATCAGCTGCAAGATAGTTAGTAGGTTTGTAATCAAAGGAATCAACAAAAGGTTTAACAATGTAAGCAGCAGTAGTAGCAAAATTTGCAATTTGAGTATGAGAAATTTTAACGCCATGAACTTCATACATAACATCACGAGTTTTGCGAGTAGAAAGCCCACAATTAACAAGGTAAGTTAAACAAAGCCCCATAATATGAGGAGAAAACTTACGAAAAGCTAAGCTAGAAGCACCTTTAGGTAAAGAATATAAATCTACTTTAAAGAAATCCAGTTTAAATTCACGATATAAATAATGAAGTTTAAATCTTTCAGGATTAGATTGATATTCAATAAAATCTTGACTAGATAAAGACCTAAGGTTATCCAAATAAAAGGAACATTTAGAATTACGACAACGATGAACTAAAAAATGTTTACGTTCCTTTTTAGTAGAAAGAGGTTTGCCACAATAAGGGCAAGAAAAATCGAAATGTAAAGAAGCATAATTATTCTTGTTAAAATGAGTATTACAAACCTTGCAAAGAAATTGACCACGCCCCCCAGTATTATCATAAATATACTGATGAGGAGCATCACAACAAGGGCAAACAATAGAAGAAGGAACAGGATTATTACCATGATGTTTAACAGGTTTAAGAACTTTACCATTAGCATTAAAAAATTCGTCAATAAGAAGTTTAAAATTTTTCTTTTTAACAGGAGCATTAATAATAGGCATTTTATCAACTTTAAGCTTGTTGTATTTAGGGCTATAGCAGTCATAAGATTTAGATTTAAGAGGTATATTTTTAGCTATAAAAAATAATAAATATTTAATTTGATTATTAAGCACTTGAATATGTACTAGTAATAGAGATATAATAGATTCCATAATGACCAACCTTTCTGTTTTGGTTTGTGACGAATCAATTATATCAGAAAAAAAGGGGGGTCATTACTTTTTTATTAAAAAAAGTCGTGTAACCCTTGAAGTAGAAGTTGTTTAATTAAATATAAAATTAATTTAATGAACACAACCTAATGATAAAGGGGTGGATTATATGAATAAATTACTTAAATCACAATTAATTGAAGATGCAAAAAGAATCTATGATATAGAAATAACTTTAGAGGATATTGATATTTTAATTAAAGAAGCAAATATAGTCAAATATAGTTCTGGAGATATATTATGCGAAATTGGAGCTGAATTAACACAAACTGGCTTTATACTGGATGGAATTATCAAAACCTCTTTTATTACATATGATGGCAAAGAAATTACAAGGTTTTTCCATACAAAATATAGTATGTTTTTCGATGAAAGCTTATTAGGATTTACAGAATCAAAATACAGATGTGAAGTTGTAAATGATAGTACTGTTTTATTGTTTGATACTATAAAACTAAAAGAATTAATAAATAATAATAAAACATGGAATCAATTTTATATTAAAGCATTAGAAAGTGGGATGAGATATAAGATTTACCGTGAAAATGAATTTATGACAAAAAATGCCACTGAGAGATATAAGCAGTTTGTTACAGATTTTCCTGAATTAATAGATACAGTAAAACAATGTGATATTGCAACATACCTAGGAATAGAACCTCAATCTCTCAGCCGCATAAAAAAAAGTTTAAAGAATAAACAATCCAATAATACCTAAAGCGTTTATTAAACCGTGTGCTATCATTGGAACTATAAGACGTCCATTTTTCTTATAAGCAAATCCCCACAATAAACCAAGAATTACTGAAGACCCCATATTTTGCCAATCCACTATACCAAATAAAATTGCAGTTAATAGATAAGAAAAATTTTCGCCAAATATATCGGCTAAAAAGAATTTAGCAAAACCTCTAAAATATAATTCTTTTAATATTCCGCATACTAGTGATAAAGAAAGAAAATATAAAATGTAGAATGTAATAGAATTATTATAAATCATAGTATGTTCATAAGTAGAGCCGGCATTACGCATAACATAAAACAAATAAACAATACATTCTGATATAAGTCCTAAAATAATTCCATAGAGTATGTCTTTAAATAAATGCTTTTTGTCTAATATTGCGGATTTAAGTTGGATGTTGTTTTCTTTAAAAAGCAACAATGATATTGGAAGCACTAAGAAAAGTGCTAATAAGAAAATCATAAAATATGGGATATATTCTACCGCTCCGCTACAAAAATCAAAAATTGTACCATTTGGATTAAAATTTTTAAGTGCAGTTAAAAACTCATAGCCTGAAATTGTAATTGTTATAAACATTAAAATTATTAAAGCTTTATATGCATTTTTTACTTTCATAGTTAAACCTCCTAAAATATATGAATATATTATATTAAACAAATTAATTTAAATAAATAACATATGTTAATTGTGGATTTAGAATATTCGGCAACTTAAAATATCTATGATAATTTATATATCGAGGATAAAAGTAAAAATGAACGAAAATTTAAAATTGTATAATTATTTTATTAATAAAAAACGGTAGAGTAGGGGGGAATAGAGGTATTTCATAATTAATAAAATTGTTAAAAATATAATATTTAGTTTTAAAAAATTTTTAAAACTAATAAAAGGGAAGAAGTCAGTAAAAAAATTTTTAATAAAAATAAATTTAAAAAATATTTTTAAAAATAAAATTATAAATTTTTAAATTTTTTGAATTTTAGAAATTTTAGATTTAATTTATTAGATTTCAAAATTTATTATTTTAAATTTGTGCAATGTTAAATTTTAAAATTGTTCGGTTAATAAATCTAAAAAACGAACATTTGTTGATTTTGAAATTTTTTACAAAAACTTTTGTATTTAATTATATTTTTATAAATCTAGACCTCTGAGAATCGTTTTTAAGACATTTTTATAATTAACTAATAAAACTTAATCCTCTAAATATTAAATACTTTATTTTATATTTAATGAAATCTTCTTATATAAACACTTTTATAAAATTATTATTTAATTTTTATACATATTTATTATAATAATATGTGATTTTTTTGATTTGTATAAATCTTTGTAATTATTGCAACAACTGGGATTTTGCTCAAAAATTGCTAAAAAAACGACGCACGAGAATCGATTTTAAGGCGTTTTTAAAAATTAGCCATATAGTTTGTTGTCTGAAAATATTGATGTTTCAGGCTTTATTTAGGTTGAGACTCTAAAATCGATTTTAAGGCACTTTTATATGGAAGACATATAACTTGTTTAATAAAATAATAAAACAAATTAGAATAAGTATTTAAAATTATATTTTAAAATAAAAAACGTTGGGTTTTTGGGAAAATAATATAGGTAATAATATAATAGTAATAAGATAATAAGCAAAGTAAGTTAAAACACAGTAATAAAGCAGATTACAAAGAATTATATATAATATAGAATAATAATTAGATAATTAGGAAAATAAGCAATTTTAGTAGGATAGACGTGCAGCAAATCCAGTAGTAGCAATACATACTGGTTATTTTTGTATCCCTACTCCTATTTGCACAAAACTTTGATTTTGTGCAATGTTATATGTTTCTTTTTATACTAATTTGTTCCATATCCCTCTGCCTCTCCAATACTATTTACTATGGATTAAAGCATATTTAATTTTGAAATTAGATTTTTATTCAAGTTAATTATTTATATTAAATATTTAAAAAATATCTTTTTCATAAAATATTCTAATTATAGTTTTTTAAATTAACGTCTATTCCCTATTCTATATATAATCTAAATCTAATTATACTCTTTTAAATCTTATTATCTTTTAGCCAATTGATGATATCAATAAAAATAGGATCATCTTCATATTTATCTCTATCAAATTCAATCCATGCATTAGAAATACTTTTCTCACTATTTAGAAATTTTTTGACACTAGGAATATTTATTATTGAATTATTTGTTTGATTATTTAAATCAAAGCATCCTTCTTGATCATATAGTTTCATTTGAATATCGCATTCTAATTTATCACAATGATATGCAAAAATTGCTTCCTCAGTTTTTCTTTCATTATATTCGTTCAATAAATTTAATATTTCTTCTTTTCCAATGAAATTTTCTAAAATATATTCTGCAGCTTTTCTACCATTTATTAATTTATCTTCACGGGTTGTTTCATAAAAAGCCAGATCACCTATTTCAATTTCTTCTAATTCGTGAATTGCAAGCATATATATAACTTTATTTAAATCTAATTTATAATTGAATTGAAAATAAATTGAAATTGCTAACATTTGAACACCATAAATGTGTTCCGCTACACTTTCTATTCTTTCTCTATTTACATTCCATGTTAATGGACCTTTTCTAATTAAATCCTTTAATTTATTACATAAAACATAAAATTTGATTGTATTTTTTATTTTATCATCCATATTTTTTACACTTCCTTATATGATTAATTATTTCATTATTAACTCATAATATGTTTTATTACCATTGTCTATTTGCTTTAAAATTTCCGTTTCAACATAGCGATTTAATTTTCTTATTGCTGTTGTCTTACTGCAATTGAATATCCTTTCTATATCTTCTCTAATTATCTTTCCGTTTTCATTATAAATCTTGTTTAATGCTATGATATCTTCATTAAATTCAATACTTTCTAATTTTGGAAGTGTAATAAAAAAATTGTTTTCTGTTGTTTCAATAATTGGTTTTTTATTTTGATATTTATATTTCGCAAGGATTCTTGGAATACCAGATCCATAAGCTTCTACATAATTTAATCTGTGAAATATAGATGCAAGCTTTGGATTTCTTGTTGCAGAACTTCCTTTTACTATAGCATCTATTGTTAGACCACCTACAAGACCTCCAATATTTGATATTTCTATATTATTATCAAATATATTAATTAATGTACTTCCAAAAATGCTATAATCTCTGTGAATAATTGAATTAATAATGCTTTCTCTAATAACTGCTATATCATATTCAGGACTTTCAACTCTTTTCATTCCAATTATTTTTGCAGGTATTTTTATTACAAGATTTAAGAAAGTTTCTATTTCATGTAATTGCTCAAAAACACTCATATTATCTAATTCTTTTTTATCAAGGAACTCTTCTTTATTATTGCCTTTATATATTGCTATTTTTATTGGAAATGTGTTTTGATCACTAACTATATAAGCTAAATTGGTATATAAGTTTTCATTGGTTAATAATCCTAAATTTTTCATTTTGGTATTATCAAATTCAATACTTTGATTTTTAAATTCTTTGATTAATGCATTGAAAGTCAAATTTTGTTCTTTACTTATATTATCTTCAAATCTTACACCTGAATCTTCCATCATCATTTTCAATATATCATCTCTAGAAGCTTGTTTATTGGTAGCTCCTAGTCTTAAATAAACACCTTCTGATGTCATACCTTTATTTTTTAAATAATATGGTCTTTTTGTACCTTTTAAAACCTTTATAATAATAACATCTTTTCCAGATTCATTTAATATTGTCATTGAAATATTAAAAATTAAATTTGGGTCAATACTATCAGAAATCATATTACTTATTTTGTCTAACTCATCTTTGGCATTATCTACTCCTATAAGATTTGAGTTATCATCATAACCTATATATATAGTTCCACCATTTGTATTTGCAAATGCAATTATTTCTTTGCAAAGATTAGATGTAACTTTGCTCTTTAATTCAATTGTTTCACTTTCCTTATACATTTTTTGTACCTCCGTGAATATTATATATTATAATAAAAAATATTTCAATGCTCCGAACCACTTTCGAACCATTTTTTTGTAATTATATTATATATAATATCCAAAAGTGCTGAAAAATAAACATTTTATTTGTAATCATTTCGAACCATTGACTTTTAATTATAACATAAAAAAAGAGCTATTATTGATAATAACATATTCCAAAAAAGTTAAATATTTATTAGCTTTTGGAGTGGGATTTTTTTTAGTGTCTTTATATACTGATATTTTATTCCCCAAAAGTCAATTTTTTTTGAGTTTGGGGAATAAGCTTTTTTATATTATTATGTAATAAATTTAAAACAATATTCATAATGCTTGACAAATCAACATTCTAATGTGCGAAAACTTTGATTTTGTGCAATGTTATATATTTCAAAATAAACCTTTCAAAGTATGCTTCTACTAGCCTCCCTCTCTTTATTTTTAAAAAATTTTTAAGTTCTATTAATTTGTTATTTTAAAAAAATTTTTCTTTGTTCTAATTTTTCTTTTTTACTTTTATAACTATTATTTTAAAAATTTTTTCTGAAATATTTTTTATGAATTTTTTGTAAATTATAAAAAATTTCGTAAATTTTCAATAATCTTATTTTTTTATAAAAATAACAAAAATTTGCAATTTTGAAGATTTTTAGCCCCTACCTCCAAAACTGCAAATTTATCTTTTTCATTATACAAATACTATTAATTCATATTTATAATTTCTTCAAATCCATTATGTATTTGTCCATTTGTTGCAATTATTATTTGTTTGTCTATTTTAGAATAATCAATCATTTTTT